>Ga0070737_10001727_pt1 | contig 29439 bp, 24 predicted proteins | sample Coa_R1_10_FD_66438 | JGI IMG/M metagenome (GOLD analysis project Ga0070737, IMG submission 66438) | Surface soil microbial communities from Centralia Pennsylvania, which are recovering from an underground coalmine fire - Coalmine... | ecosystem: Environmental > Terrestrial > Soil > Unclassified... | reverse complement strand
CTTTGCTGAGCTTGATGGTGAAGCCGTTGCGATCGTTCAGTTGGTGAAGGTTGAGCATGTAGCGATAGCCGACGTCGAGGGCAGCGCTGTTGGCAAAGTACCAGCGCACCCCCCAGTTGCCGTCGACCGGATCGCTGGGGCCCAGGGAGGTATTTTCCGTGTCAATGCCGATCAACCCGAAGGCATGCCCTTCCTGGACCATTTCCGCGGTGTATTCCATCAGAAACTGCAGCCGGTGCTGCGGACGAAAGATAAAACCCTGTCCGAAGATGATCTCATCACCGGGCGTGTACAAGGTTTCGTTGCCGATCTTGGGATTGCCGGTGACCAGATAGGTAACATTGTTGGCCAACATGACCTCGTTCCACAGTGTCTTGCTTAGTCCCAGAGTGAAAGAATAGTTGAGCGCGCCGGACTGCGTGCCGAATTCCCTTAGCTCCGTGGCCGCACTGGCGGTGGGAATGAAGAAGGCGGTTCCCAGCGAGACGCTGACCGGGTCGCCGCGCGTCTCCGACCAGAAATTCATCTTGGCGCCGAGCATCACCGGACCTTCGCCGGAGGTATTGTAGGCGGCATAGGGGAAGTCCAGAACGTAGCCCGCGGCTGGTCCATGCCAGCTATTCACAAAGCCAGGACCAGGGGCGGGAAAGCCGCAATAGATAGGCGCTTTGTACACATCGTGGGAGCAACCGGGCGGCATCCGCAGGCTGAGCTGCGAAGGTTCGCCGATATTGATGTATCGGTAGGGCTCGAAGTCCCCGAATACCATGATCTTGTCGGTGATGCCGACCGCAGCGTCAAATCCGCCGGCAAGAATGGTGGCGCTGCCGGGGGCGCGCCCGAACTTGTTGGCATAAGCGGAGACGCTCCAAACGCCTTTGGGCAGGACCTCCGCCGATTCGACGGTGAAAACTCCAGGCGCGCCGGTGGTCGCCGGCATGGGCGTTACCTTGAACCAACTTCGCTCCGGATTGGTGGCCTTGCTCGGTCCTGGCGTCTGCCCCTCCTGGCTGGAATGGCTGACCTTCCCCTCCTGCTTCGGGGCGGGACTGGTTTGTTGCGCCGGAGCGCCGGCAGGCGATGACGGTGCTGCCGAGGGGTTATTTGGGGCACCCGCCAGTTGCAGAAAGACCGCGAATAACATTGAACTTGCTAGCATCTCTCTCCTTTCGGATCGCCCCTGCTACCGGCGCAGCATTCTAACCTGCAGTTGGCTGATTGTTAATTACTATGCTTTGTATCGGCCACTTTTCTCGGCCCGAACCAGGTATATCCCACGGTGAACATGAGCCCGTTGGCGGAGGGATTCCGGGGCGCCGTCCAGGCATTCGACAGGTGCCAGGCAAACACGCCAACATCGAGCGAGCGTTGCTGTGCGCGAAAGATGTGCCATCCGAAGCCGAACTTGGGAACGATGTTGAATCGCGAAGTATCTCCCGGGGGGATTTTGGTGTTGGTGTATGCGACTCCTCCGGCCATTTCAAAGTAGGGGACAGTTCGTCCCTTGCGCTGGAAATTCCACCGCCAGACGAGGGGATCGATTTCCGCCCCATAAGCGGTTTGCAGATTGGTGACGACAAATACTGGTATGAAATCAATGTTCCACTGCAAGGTCCCACGCAGCCAGCCGCTGCCATGCGGCGCCGTCAGGATGTGTCCAAAACCGGCCCCGCCTAACCAAACCTCGTTGTTGAAGGTGGTCGATCCGTCGTGCTGCGCGACGACTCCCGCGGCCCAGATTTCCGTGTCGTTGGTCCCTTTTGTTTGTGTAGGCGGTGAGTAGTTCTGCCCGCTGAGCATGCCAGCGGTCAGCACTGCGAACATCATGGTGGCTAGAAACCGCAGCGACCCTCGGCTCATCGATGCTTTTGCGCGCTCCGATCGCGGTCGAGTGGTAGAACCGTTAAGATGCGAGGACATACAGGATGGATGCAGTGTTCCGTGTGGAACCGAATGGTTGCACTCTCGCCTATCAGCGCCTGGCGCAGATGGATGGCACTGATTTCCGCCGGAGACGAAGAAACGCAACCTCTAGTACGGCGAGAAGCTCAGCGTCTTATCGCTTTTCTGCACCCAGATGTGCGCCTTGTCGGCAATGCGCTGGTTCACAGTCACGACTACCACCACACCGCTCGCCGTGGCGAAGGGAGTTCCGCTGTAACCCTGGGGCACTGCCGCCCCGTCAATCGCGTGGCTCTTAATGATGCCCCACTCCCCGCTCGGCCCCCAGTCCTGCAGGAAATCGTGGTAGGTATATCGTGAATAGCGCTGCGGGTGTTGTTTCCAATCCGGATCGTTCATCCAGATGGCGTAGGCCTGCTCATAGTTTTGCTGTTGGAGAGCGTCGAAGAAGCGGTCCACCACGTGTTCTTCCGGCCAGAAGCGGAGCTGCCACCACACCAGCAGGAGGACAAGCACCAGCAGCACCAGCGCGATGATGATGTTCCGTTTTTTGCGGGCCGCCGCCGCATCGTAGGGCTTGGCCTCGAACAAGCTCATGGCACATCCAGTTTACCGCGCATTAAGCTAAGTAAGGACTACGGCTGCGGCTGCGGCTGGGGTTGCGCGCCCAGCGCCTGCAGCTTCTGGCTGGCAAGCTCCGACACCATCGTACCCGGCGACTCTTTCTGCATCTGTTCGTAGATGTGGCGGGCCTCGTCCGGTTGGCCCATGGATTCGTAGAGCGAGGCTAGCGCAAACTGCGCTGTGCTCTTGCCCACCGAAACGGTGGGGTGGTCGATCAACTGCTGATAGAGGGCGATGGCCTGCGAATTGCGATTGGTGTCGTGATAGACGGCGGCCAGCGACAACTTGGCCAGGCTGGCGATCTCCGGGTAGCGGCTGCCCGCCACTTCCTGCAGGTCCTTTTCGGCAGCGGCGTTCTCACCCAGATCGCGGGCCGTGACTCCGGCAAAATAGCGGGCCACCTCCGCCGACTCTGTGAACGAGTATTTCTTCGCAATGCGGCTGAATTCCGCGTGGCAAGCCTGGTCTCGTTCCTGGGACGAGCCGTAGCTGAGCACGTCGGGCGTCGCCGGCGCTCCCGCCGGACGGATCGGGGCATTGTACTTCTGGATGGCTTGCGCTAACTCCGCGCTGGCCTGTTGGTTACGATAGTTAATGTAGGCCCAGCCGCCCAAGAGCAAGGCAAGGACCACCGCCACGGCAACTCCGGCGGTAATGAGGGTGGAGCGGTGTTCCACCGCCCAGGAGATGGTTTCGGCCGTCGATGCCGCAAACGCGTCCTGCTTAAGTTGATGTCGAGCGTAGCTGCGCACGAATGGTCCTTCTCTGCTCTTTGACTTCGGTCACTCGGGTGGGAAAACTTTAGTCTACCAGCCGGTAGAATCAGGGGTCAAACACGGGTCTGCTCGCAGGATGTTAAACCCGTCGTGTAGACAGGTCCCGGCAGAGCCGGACTTTAAGCAGCGTCTAAGCCGATGTCTCTATCCCGAGTCCGCTTCAGCCGGCGGCACAATCTGCCCGTCGTTTGCGCTACAGTCATCTTATGCCCTCGCCGCCTGTGGTGTTGAGCATCGCCGGCTACGACCCATCCTCCGGGGCGGGGATCACCGCTGACATCAAGACCGCCGCCGCCCACGGCTGCTATGCCGTGACCTGCATCACGGCGTTGACGGCGCAGAGCACGCAAGGCGTCTTCGCAGTCGAGGCCCTGCGGCCGGGCTTGGTGAACCAAACCCTGGAGGTCTTGCTGGAAGACCTGGAAATTGCTGCAGTGCGCATCGGCATGCTGGGCTCGACCGAAGTTGCCGCCGCGGTTCTCTCCTTTCTCGGCGGTCACAAACTTCCCAACGTGGTCCTGGACCCAGTGCTTCGCTCCTCCTCGGGTACGCCGCTGCTGGACGAACGCGGGCTGGATCTCCTGCGAGACATGCTCCCACTGTGCGACGTCATAACCCCCAACATCGCCGAGTCCGCAATCTTGTCGGGAGCCGAGCCCATTCCCGAAAACTCCAGTTGGGATGCCGTCTTGCCCGAGGTTCGCCGGCTGGCTGCACGTCTTCACCATCTCGGCGCTAAAACGGTAGTCATTACAGGCGGGCATCTAACCCCAGCCAACGACCTCCTCAGCGACTGGCGTTCGGGAAAGCCCCACGAGGAGGTGTTCCCGGGCGAGCGGATCCCGTCGCGTTCCACCCACGGGACCGGCTGCGCCTTCGCCACGGCAATCGCCTGTCAGTTGGCCTTTGGAAAGGAATTGCGGGAAGCCGTTCGCGCCGCCAAAGAGTATGTTCGCAAGGCCATCCTCGCCGCCTATCCACTGGGAAAAGGGACTGGGCCGGTCAACCACTTTGGCTGAGGAGAGGTAAGCGAGGAGCATTTGCAGTAATGGGCGCCCACTACCGCATTTTCGCAGCCCTATCACAACCTTTTGTGATGTACTACAATCCTGCTTCTCATGCGCCGGGTACTTGCCAGCCTACTGCTCGTCTTGCTGCTTGCGGGCGACGCTCTGCCCTTGCTGCCCGGGCAATCGAGCTTGCCGCCCTGTTGCCGGCGCGGCGGCAAGCATCACTGCATGATGCTGCATCGCCTCGCGAGCGACGGCCTTCATGCCGCCGTTCCCAACTGTCCGTATCGCCATCTCGCCGCCCTGATTTTCCACTCCGTGACCGGGCTCAAGGCATCGCCTCGCCGCCTGTCCCTTACGCAGCAAAGCCAGGAAGTAATCCGCGCCGCCTCGCCTGACGTCGTTCGATACGTCGCCGACCCCACGCCGCAACGCGCCCCGCCTCTCGCCTAATCGCTGCGCTCTGACACCGGGTAGAGCTGGCCTCTAGGCCAGCGTCTAAGTCCCTTTTTGCCATCTCGAGCCGGCGAGCGGGGTCCTCAAGAAGCGCCGCCTTTGCGCGTCTCGGGGTGCGCTTCAGCCGGCGACACAACGCCGTCCTTCTGCGCCGAAGCTAGCGTCCGCGCGGACGATGTGGTCTGCCTTGCAAGGCCACTGGAAGGGCCCGTGTATCCAAGGTTGAGTCCCGGCTTCATGAAGCATGTCACCCCGGTTCTGACCGTTTGTCTGGCAAGTACTCTTGCCTTCGCCACCATCTTCGGCTCGGTCCGGGGCGTCGTGCACGATCCCCAGCACCGCCCGATTCCCGGCGCGCAGGTCACCCTCAAGTCTCAAACTTCAGCTTGGACGCAATCGCAAAAATCTAACGCCAACGGCGAATTCAATTTCCTGTCCGTGCCCATTGGAAGCTACTCGGTCACCGTCTCCGCGTCGGGATTTGTGCAAATACAGCAGAACGTTATCGTCGTCTCCGAAACCAGTCCGGTGCTGCATTTGCAACTGGCGATTGCCGCCGGTAAAGAGAACGTCGTCGTTTCCAGCACGCCCGTGGAGGCGACCACCGATACGGTGACGCCGACCACCATGGTGAGCCGCCGCCAAATCCAGCAAACCCCGGGAGCCGACCGCACCAACGGCGTCGAGATGATCACCGATTATGTCCCTGCGGCCTATGTGGCACATGACATGCTCCACATCAACGGCGGTCACCAGGTGCAGTGGTTGATCGATGGCGTCGCCATCCCCAACACCAACATCGCCGCCAACCTGGGACCGCAAATCGATCCCAAGGACATCGACTACCTCGAGGTCCTGCAAGGCAGCTACGATGCCGGCTATGGCGATCGCACCTATGGCATCTTCAACATCGCCCCGCGCACCGGCTTCGAGCGCGACCGGCAATGCGATCTGGTGATGACCGCCGGCAACTTCTACCAGACCGACGATCAGATCAGTTGCGGAGGCCACACCGAGCGCTTTGCCTACTACGCCAGCCTCAACGGCAATCGCAGCAATTACGGGCTGCAGACCCCCATCCCGCAGGTCAATCACGATGCCGAGAACGGCTATGGCGGCTTCGCCTCATTCATCTATAATCACGACCCCAAAAACCAGTTTCGCATCGTCACTTCTCTGCGCCAGGACTACTACCAAATTCCCGTCGATCCCAACCCCAACTCGGTCGGCAATCAGATTCTGGAGCAATCAGGCGAAGTCCCCAGCTATGGCCTGCGCGACGCCGAGCGCGAGCCGGACGGCTATGCCATCGTTTCCTGGATCCATACCTTCAATCCCACCACCCTGCTGACGCTTTCGCCCTTCTATCATTACAACGCCGCCAACTATCAAGGCGGTGCTAACGACTACCCCGTCATCTCTACCGTCAACCAGGCAGCCAATTATGCCGGGCTGCAGGCCGTCCTCAACAAAAGCGTCCGGAAAAATGATCTGGAGGCCGGCGTCTATGGCTTCTTCCAGCACCAGCACAACTACTTCAACAACCAGTACACTAACGGCACGCCCAACTTTCCAGCCTCCGCCATCAGCGTGAACGGAGGAATTGCCGAACAGTTCATCAGCGATCGCTTCCATCCCGCAAAATGGCTGACCATCATCGCCGGACTCCGCGCCACCGAATTCCGTTCTTCGATTGCAGAAAACCAGGCCGATCCGCGCATCGGCGCAGCGATTCGGATTCCGCGCATCCACTGGGTGCTGCGCGGCTTCTACGGACACTACTACCAGCCGCCGCCGCTGGTGACGGCCACCGGCGCGCTGTTCGGTTTCGCCAACAGCCAGAATTTCACCTTTGCTCCGCTGCGCGGCGAGCGCGATAAGCAATACGAAGCCAGCCTCATCATTCCTTATCGCGCCTGGAGCATGGAGATCGACAATTACCAGACCGACGCCCGCAATTGGCTCGACCATAACAACATCGGCGAATCCAATCTGTTCTGGCCGATCACCTGGTATGCCGCGGTGATTCAAGGCTGGGACCTGATGCTGCACTCGCCCATCTTGTGGCACAGGGCCCGGGTTTACGTGGTTTATACAAACCAGATCGCGCGGGCGACCTCACCGATTACCGGAGGCTTGATCTGTCCTGTCCCGGTGACGTCGGCGTGTCCTCTCGATATACCGCCGGGACTGGAGCCGGTGGACCATGATCAGAGAAACACCTTGAACTGGGGCGTCAATACAAGCTTGCCCTGGCACAGCTACGCCTCGGGCAATGTCTATTACGGCTCAGGGCTCACGAATGGATTGTACGGAACGCCGCTGTCGCAGTATCCCGGTCAATATCTGCCTAGCCATACCACGGTCGATTTAGCGATTGGAAAGAGCTTCTCCGAAGACAAATACGCCATCTCGCTCACAGCCTTGAATGTAGCCAACCGCCGCGTGCAGATCGACAACAGCCTGACCTTCGGCGGATTTCACTGGAATGATCCCCGGCAAATCTATGGGGAATTCCGCTGGCGCTTTCATTATTGAGTAGAGATCCGTTGCCAGAGTGGCGGCGGATAGCTGATCGCTAAGGAAGCTCTGATTAAGTTGCGTTTTGAAGGGGACGGCCTTCAGGCCGTCCGTAAATACTGCAAATCACTGCGGCTTTAGCCGCTGAGGAACCTCGTTCCGACTTTAATCAGACTTTCCCTAACTACCCGCCGCCCTCTGGTCATCCCAATTCAACCGCGTCCAGCTCAGCCCTTGGCGACTGGCCTCCTCTATCACCTGCTGCGGTGACTGCGGTCACTGCTGCTTTCCCCGCACTGCGCGAAGGTCATAAAGGAGAGGTGTATGCTCCTCTCAGCCCGCCGAAATGGCCTCCCATCCACCGCGCCCCGCCCGGCGCAAAGCGGCCAGCCTGTGCGCGCTCTGCTTTCTTTCTGCTTATGGCTGCCGCTGGCAGCGGCGAACGCCAGCGCCGCCGACGCCTCCACTGCTTCCACGGACAGCGGGTTATGGAGCGGATTCGCCCTAGGGATGGTCGTGGCCATCGTGATCGCGGTGATGGCGCGGGTACGGGTCCACTCCGCCGAGCGCGAGTTGCGGCGTCTGAAAGAGCTCGCCGATCATCGCGAGTACGAGCGCAATATGGCCCAGCAGGAGCTGGTGCGGCGGCTGGAAGAGCAACGCGAACTCGCTAGGGAGAAACTGCAGTTCGAATCCCAGCTCTCCGAATATGAAAAGTACGCCTCCTTGGCCCAGCTCGCCCTGGGCGCCGCTCACGAAATCAATAATCCGCTGCTCGGCATCCTTTCCCACCTGGAGCTGGAATGGCGAGACGCGGACCAGGAGCGCCGCGAAGAGATCGATCAATGCATCGAAGGCGCCAAACGCATTTCCTCCGCTGTACGCGGCCTGCTGGACTACGCCCGTCCCGGCCCGCTTACCCTGAGCAAAGTAAATCTCTACCGGCTGGCCGACGAAACCTTGAGGTTTGTCGCCCACCAGCCCATGTTCCGCCAGATCGAGCTGCAAAACTGCGTTCCGCCCGATCTGCCCGCCATCAGCGCTGACGCCAACCAACTCTCGCAGATTCTCATGAACCTGCTGCTGAACGCCGCCGCTGCCACCGCCCCGGGCGGGCGCATCACCATTCTGGCCGAAAAAGTGAAGTTCGCCGATTCAGTCGAGCTGCGCGTGCGCGATACCGGTTCCGGAATTCCCGCCGATATTTTGCCCCACGTCTTTGAACCTTTTTTCACCACCAAGCACGGCAAAGGCACCGGCCTGGGACTCAGCATCACCCAAAGCTACGTTCGCAGTCACGGCGGAGACATCCAGGTGGAGAGCGTTCCCGGCTACGGCACCACAGTGCGGGTCACGCTGCCCATTCGCCAGGCGGGCCAGGCGGTGGCGCAACCGGAGGAGGTCATCGTCTGAACCATGGCCCGCTCCATTCTCATCGTTGATGACGAGGCGCTCACCCTCCGCACCATCGGCCGCGCCCTCACAGGCGAGGACTACGAAGTGCTGTCCGCCACCGACGGCGAAACCGCGCTGAAGATCATCGCCGAAGAAAAGCCCGATCTGGCACTGGTGGATGTCGTGCTGCCCGGCATCAACGGCATCGAAGTCCTGCGCCAGGCCAAGAAGCTCTCCCCCGCAATGATCGTGGTGATGATGAGCGCCTATCACTTGGTCGACCGCGCCGTCGAAGCCATGAAGCTGGGCGCCTACGACTACCTGATCAAACCCTTCCATATCGCTGACATGGTCAACACCATCCGGCGCGCGGAGGAGATGCTGGCGCTGCGCGTGCGCGTTCACGACACGGTGGAGAGCGCCAAGGGCCGTTATGATTTTGGGCGCGTGGTCACCCACAGCCCGGCCATGCGCGAGGTGCTGGACATGGCCCGCCGCGCCGCCGAAAGCGACCGCACCACCATCCTTATCCAGGGCGAGAGCGGCACCGGCAAAGAAGTGCTGGCCAAAGCCATTCATTACAACAGCCCGCGCGCCCAGGCGCCGCTGGTCAGCTTAAACTGCGCCGCCCTGCCCGATACCTTGCTGGAAAGCGAATTGTTCGGCTTCGAGCCCGGCGCCTTCACCGACGCCCGACGCCGTAAAGAAGGCCTGATCGAGAAGGCCTCCACCGGCACCCTCTTCCTGGACGAGATCGGCAACACCTCCGCCAGTCTACAAGCCAAGCTGCTGCGTGTGCTCGAAGAAGGCAACTTCCTCCGCCTGGGCGGCACCAGGCCTGTCCAGGTGGACGTCCGCATCATCGCCGCCACCAATAAAGTCCTGAAGGACGCGGTCAGCCAAGGCGAGTTCCGCGAAGATTTGTACTATCGTCTGAACGTCGTGCCGCTGTTCATCCCCCCGCTGCGCGAGCGCCGCGAAGACATTCTTCCCTTGGCGCTCGACATCATGCAGCTCTTCAACAAGGAGCTGAAGAAAAATTTCGTCGGCTTCACTCCCGCCGCGGCCGAACTGCTGCAGAAATATCCCTGGCCGGGAAACATTCGCGAACTGCGCAACGTCATTGAGCGCACCATGATCCTCTCCAGCGAAAACCAAATCGACGCGGAAGACCTGCCCGAAGAAATCCGCGACTACCGCCAGGAACTCGATCGCGAAGGGCTCGATCGCGAAGAACGTCTGTCAGCCTTAGATGTTTCGCCCACCGGCCAGCAGTTTGTTTCCCTGAAGGAACTGGAAGACCACTACATCCAGGAAGTGCTGGCCGCCACCGGCCAGAACAAGACCCACGCCGCCCGCATCCTCGGCATCCATCCCACCTCGCTGCTGCGCCGCCTGAAGAAGGGCCACGAGCTGGCGGAACAATAGCATCGCGCGCTACTGCAAACTGCTCCGCTGACCCTGCAAAACGCAGCGCCCTTGCTCTCCACAATCGGCCCGATTTCCCTATCTGCTTGAAAACTCGCATCCCGTTTCAGGAAGCCATATTGCCCGCCACGTGCACGAGCAAGCATGGAGCGTGACGCCATGGCCTACAGGGCCGAAGCTCGGCGGCAAGTGAATAGCGTCAATGGAGCGCGTGTTCTCTGGCCACTAGCCGCTGACCACTAGCCGCTTAGGAGGGCATATGTCCATCTTATTCGTCTTACTGACGTTTCTGCTGGTCCTTACCGTCATGTACTTTCGCCGGCCGGAAAGCGCAACCACCGCGCTGCAAACCGCTCCGGCGAAGACCATTCCTCCGCCGTTCCGACTGCGGCCCGGCGGCCTGGAAGTTCCTCAGGGGTATTGCTTTCACCCGGGTCACACCTGGGTCGTCGACGAAGGCCGGCAGAACGCACGCGTTGGCATTGACGCCTTCGCCGCCCACCTGCTAGGCAAGATCGACTCCATCGAACTGGCCGACCTGAACCGCTGGGTGCGCCAGGGCCAGCCCATCTGCACCGTCCGCCACGAAAACCGCAGCGTCGATTTGCTCTCGCCGGTCGAGGGTGTGTTGGTTTCGGTCAACGATGCATTGGCCAAGGACCCCAACCTTGTTGTTGCCGACCCATACGTCGACGGCTGGCTCTGCCTTATCAAGGCGCCGGACTTGAAAACGAACTTCAAGAACCTCTTGCAGGACCCGGCCGTGCTGCCGTGGATGCAGAACAGCCTCGCCCGCGCCGGCGCGATGTTGCAACAGCTCAACCCCAGCTTGGCGCAAGACGGCGGCCTCCCGATCAAGGGCCTGCTCTTTCAGGTCGATGCCAAAACGCAACAGCAACTGGCGAAGGAGTTCTTCCTGACATAGAGCGCCCTGGCAACGCAAACGGGAGGACGTTATGGCCAAAGAAAAAGCATTGCTCATCGATATTAAGCGCTGCATCGGCTGCCTGAGCTGCGAAACCGCCTGCAAGCAGCTCCACGGATTCAGCACCGACCCGGAGCCGACCCTTTCTGACACCGCCTTTACGGTCGTCGAGCCACGCGGCGACAAGTTCGTTCGCCGCCTCTGCATGCACTGCGAAGACCCGGCCTGCGCCTCGGCCTGCCCGGTCGGCGCGCTCAGCAAGTCGCCGCTGGGGCCGGTGCTCTACAACGCCGATAAATGCATCGGCTGCCGTTACTGCATGCTGGCCTGCCCTTATCAGGTGCCGCGCTATCAGTGGACCAAGCTGGCCCCCTTCGTGAAGAAGTGCGATCTGTGCGTCGCGCGGGTCAAGGCCGGCAAGATGCCCGCTTGCGCCGAAGCTTGCCCCGTGCAGGCTACCTTCTTCGGTGATCGCGATGAGCTCATCCGGGAAGCCTGGAGCCGCATTCGCGGCGATTCCTCCTATGTTCCCCACATCTACGGCCTGGAGGAACTGGGCGGCGGTTGCGTGCTTTTCCTCTCCGATGTGCCGTTCGACAAGCTGGGATTCAAGCCCGCCCCCACCGGCGACCAGCCCATCCCGACGCTTACCCAGGGTGCTCTGGGCGAATCGCCCAAGGTGGTCATCATGGGCGGCAGCATCCTCTCGGTCCTCTACTGGGTGACGCAACGCCGGCGCGAGGTAGCGCTGGCCGAGGCGGCAGAAAAAGCCGCCGCCGACAAGCTGAAAGCGGAAAGGAGCTAGCCATGCTCGAACGCATCAAGTCCCAAATTACTTTGTGGCGCGTCATCGTGGGCATCATCTTTATTACCGGCATCTATGCCACGTATATCCGCTTCTTCGAGGGCTTCCGGGCCAGCACCAATCTCAGCGACCGTATGCCTTGGGGCCTCTGGGTTGGCTTGGGTACGCTGTGCGGCGTGGGCCTGTCGGCTGCCGGCTTCGGCATCAGCGCGGCAGTTTATCTGCTGGGCATGGACCGTTATCGTCCCATCGTGCGCTCGGCCATTCTTATCTCGTTCCTCGGATACATGACCGTCTGCGTCGGCTATCTCTACGAGATTGGCTTGCCTTGGCGCTTCTGGCATCCCATTGTGATGTGGAACCACCGCTCGGTGCTCTTCGATGTGTGCGTCTGCATCATGACCTACACCATGGTGCTGACCTTTGAGTTCCTCCCCGCGGTGCTCGAGAAGCTGCCCTGGAAGCGATTTCGCGAGACCGTGCTGCGCTTTCATCACAAGATTCTCATCGGCGTTGTCCTCGCCGGCGTCCTGCTCTCCTCCATGCATCAGTCGTATCTGGGTGGGCTGTTCCTCATCGTGCGCGGCAAAATGAGCCCGCTGTGGTACTCGCCCTATATGCACGCCCTGTTCTTCCTGTCGGCCATTCCGGCGGGGCTGGCGCTCACCATCATGGCGATTTACCTGAGCATGCGCTCGCTGAATGTGCGCATCGATCCCACCATTCTGAGCGACTGCGGCCGCATGGTGCAGATCCTGCTGATCGTCTATGCCTTCTTCAAGGTGCTCGACTTGGCCGGCAGTCACGCCCTCGGCTATGCCTTCCAGCGCACCGCGGAGGCCGGATACTTCTGGCTGGAGGTGGCCTTGTTCCTCATCGTTCCGATCACCCTGCTGAGCTATGACAGCGTTCGCAACAACCTGCTGCGCCTGTACTGGAGCTGCGCCATCGTGGTGGCCGGCTTCATGGTCGACCGGCTCAATGTCTCGATCAATTCGTTGCAAACCGCCCTGGGTGCGCATTATGTGCCCAAGTGGAGCGAGCTGGCCTCCAGCGTGCTGGTGATTGCCGCCGGCGTGATGGCCTTCCGCTATGCCGTAATCTATCTCGACATACTCCCCAAGGCGGCGCCGCAGCCGGCATCGCGTTGGATCTCCGATGCCGGCCTGCCCGCCCAGGCGTGACACCGGAACAAATCTCGGGCGCGACTTCGGAGGCCGCTAGGCCGCAGCAACGGACACTGACAAACGATAACGGAAAGCTGATGAGTTGGAGATGATCGCCGGTTCGGCATCAGCCACCTGACAACCGGCGACCGACGACGAAGGATTGGCGTTTCCCGCCCGCACTCGGGTATAACTGGCTTTCACGCCTTTCAGGGCGCGGACAATTTGCTTAGTATTGCATCGACAAATATTCGGAGGCGAATTTTGACGCAATTCAACAAGCTGTTCTTCTCTCTTCTGGCCATTGCCGGCCTGCTGGCCCCGGCCGCATTTGCCCACCCCAAGGAAGATGCCCACGAACTTCTGTCTAAGTCGTTCCAGCAAGCCGACGTCTGGAACCAGGGCCCGGTCAAGCTGGTGGCCAAGATGAATATCCCCAAGCCGGACGGTACCAACGTCACCCTCGAGCTCACCGACTCCTGGGCCGCACCCGATAAGTGGCGCGCCGAGTGGACTGCGAACGGTCTGGACCAGATCACGGTTTTGAACAACAACAAGCTGTCCTATGTCAGCAATCCGCCAATGACGGTTGTGCAGCTTCTGCAGTTCGAGTTGGCCATCGCCATGCTCACCGGCGGCAATCCCGCCGGTCCGTATTCCGCACCCCCGGTCGATTGGGAGAAGGCGAAGATGGAGACCAGCAAGAAGAAGATCAACGGGGTCGACGCGAAGTGCATCGCCTTCGGTCAGCCTACGGAAACCTTCTGCATCGATGCTGCTAACGGCCACCTGCTGAGCTTCGACAGCGATTACACCACTTTCGAATACAGCGACTACGTCACCGTCGGCAGCAACGCTTATCCCCAAACCATCAAGGTCATCTATGCCAAGACCCCCGTATCGAGCGGCACGCTGACGGTGACCCGGGGCGACAAGTTCCCCGATTCTCTGTTCCTGACGCCGGAAAATAGCACCTCCGTGGACTTTCCGAGTTGCAGCGACGTTGGTAAGAACTTCGCCGCTCCGCGTCTGGAAAAGTCAGTCAAGGCAAAAATGCCGGATGCCGCCAGAAAGGCCCAGAAGTACGGCTTGGTCTATACGCTGGCCAATGTCGACAAGAATGGCACCGTGCAGAAGGTGAATGTGCTGGGCGGCGATCCAGCGCTGAAAGACGCTGCCATCGACGCCGTGCAGCACTACAAGTACACGCCGTACATGCGGTGTGGCCAGGCGGTGGAATTTCAGAAGCTGCTGGTGGTGCCCTTCGCCCCACCGGAAAAAATGCCCGAGGAGGGTCTCCTGCCCACAAGATAAGTCGGGCTTCAAAAATGTTTCACCCCGACCGGGCGCGGCGAAGTTTCTCCGCGCCCGCTGCAATCTGACGGCCGAGGGCCGCTGCTCTTTTATCGCCCACCTAGCTCCGCTGCCCGTTGCCGCGCGCGTTGCGCGTCGGCATCGCGTCCCTCGACTTGATATAGCGTCGCCAGCCGCTCCCAGGGCTGGGGAGCGTTCGGCTGCAGCCGCGTTGCCTCTTCCTGATATGCAGTGGCCTTGTCCAGATTGCCCAGCGCACTCCACGCTGCCGAGCGCCCCTGCGCCACCTTACATTCGAAGTACCCCTGGTCCGCCGTTCGCAGTGCGCCGGGGGTGCGGCGCGCCGCTTCGTCAAAGGCCCGCAGGGCCTTCTCCGGCTCATGCATGCTGAGATACACATACCCCAAGTCAGCCAGAATCAGGAAGGGTCGCGGCGAGAACTGCGCTGTTTGCTCCATCGCCTGCGCGGCGTCAGCCAACCGGCCACCTTCCAGATACGCGTGTGCCAGAGCGCCCCAGATGTCAGCGCTCGGCCCCAGCCGGATCGCCGTGCGATACTCCTGTTCGGCATCCTCCAGGTGGCCCATGACAAACAGCAGGTCGGCACGATTGCGGTGCAGATACGCCGAATCTGGAAAAATGGAAAACGCCTGCTGATAGGCGGCGAGGGCTTCCGAATTCCGTCCCAGAGCAGCCAGAGTAATGGCTGCGTTGGCCCAGGTGTTGAACGCCTCGGCCCCGCTCTTGCCCGCTGGAGTCGCGGGCAGCGGCGCGGTGGCGCAATTCACCGGGAAGCGCTGGATCAGCATTTCATTTTCCGGCAATTGCCGCACAAAGACGGCAGATCGCTCATCCAGATAAACCGGACGCCACAGCGTGCTGTTGCAGAGATTATGCAACAGGGCGGGCTGGAGGCCGTCGTAACGCGCCAGCGCGATGATCACCGTGTTGATGTTGTAGCGGGCTACTTCTTGCTGCCAAGCCGAAGAATCGGGAGAAGTGAATGTCAGCTCGCTGTATCGCGCCAGGCGCGGAGGACCGTAGAGCGTGTCGCGGCCATCAATATAGACCCGCCGCTCCGGGCCGAGCCGCCAGGCAAGAAATCCGCCGGCGGCGTAGGTGTTAAGCACCTCGCCCGGCAGCTTTTGGCGCGTGATGAAATCAGCCGCTCCCTGCGGAAACCACGAGCACAAGCCGGCGCCGAAGACCGCTTCATCGTTGGTGGCCATATAGTGCCGGTTGGTCACCAGATCGAACGAACGCAGCCCGGCCAGCGCTGCCAGACTCAGGACCACGGCCCCGGCCAGCGACCATCGCAGGCCGGGCGGCCGAAGCCATCTCGCCACGCCGGCCAGCGCCGTCGATATTTCTGGCCCGCCGACCACTACCACCATGCAGGCAAACACCGCTCCCATGCGGACGGCGTGTACCGCCGGATACATCGCCCCCAAAAGCAGCAGCGCCGCCGTCCAGTGGGCGCGCAACAACGCCAGGCCGGCTGCAAGGGCGGCAACGGCCAGCAGGAGATAGATCGTGCCCCAGGTCTGCCGTAGGTAAAGCGCGCGGGCCAGGGTCGCCCAGTTCACCGGGACCGGCGCCCACTCGTTGATCCACAGCCGCTGCGTGGCGTTGGCCCGCTCCTGCACCAGCAGAGAGCGATAAATGCCCCAGCCCCAGGGATTGATCAATGTCGCCGGCGCCGTCGCCAGCAGCCACGGAGCGGCCCGGCGCAGTCTGGCAAGCGCCGCACGCCGCCGCTCAGCCCCCAGGACCGTTTCCAGTAGTTCCGCCCCGACATATACCAGGACCAGCGCCAGTCCGGCGACGAAGCCGTCGTGAAAATTCACCCAGGCGATCATCAGCACGGGCAACAGCCACAGGCGAGCGCCGCCCGTCTGATAGTTCTCCCACAACAGCGAGAGGAAGGCAGCAAACAGGACAACGGTGAACAGGTCGGCCCGCGGAGTAGTGCGGGCGGCAATCAGCGGCACCGCCAGAATGGCAATGGCCGCCCCGGCGGCCGAGCCGCACCGCAATAGCAAGGCGACCGTGCCGACGCAGGCCGCGGCGCCCATCCACGAGATCAGCCCGTAACCTCCCAGCAGAAACGCCAAATAGAAGACGATGCCGCCGCCGACAGGGTAAATCCACGGCTGTCCTTGCATGGTGTATGACAAAACATCGGTCGATGGCACGTGATGATGCTGGATGACCCAGCGCGCGGTCGCCATCTGCCAGCCGAGATCGAAATCCTGCACCGTCCGCAGCCCCGCCAGAAAGGCGTAGAGCAAGGCAACCGACGCCAGGACGAGAAAGAGCCTCCGTTCGGCGACGGTGCAGCCCGCAGAAAGCTGTTTCTGCTCTGGATTGGCGACGGCAAGGGAGGGTGTCATGCCCGGCTCGGGAGGAATCCTAGCACAAAAGCCGACGGCGACAGGCAGTTAGCGGGCCGCATCCGTCGAAAATGGACTGCGTTTTCCTCGTAATCCACAGCAATTCACATAGTTGCACTGTGAATAGGCGTTGAATGCGCCGCCCAGCAGGGCTAGAGTCGATGGGAGAAACGGGCAGGAGCCGGACGCGGGTTTACCATCAAAGTTCAGGTCTCAAGATGGTAAAATAACAATATATTGTATTAGCCTCTTGACATCCACAAGATATCGGGAGTACGTTTCGTAGGCGGCCGGATTTTTGAGTTGTGGGCAAGGCCCTCCCCCAGGCTGGTTGTGACAGGTTAGAGGTGATCGTCACAGTGTTGCGGTAGACAACCGACAAAGTCATCGCCTAGACGATGACATTTGCAGGTAGGGTCCGGCGGTTGCCGATCCGGTGGTCGTCGGGCAGAGACGTTCCTTTCCAAGTCCGGTCTTTCCGTGGCGGCCCGCGCCGCGCGGGGATCTATTGCGGTGACAGTGGTTCGGGGTCCCCAACGGGCGCCGCTGGAGCTTGCCCTGAGCGAGCGCAGCGAGCCGAAGGGCGCTTGTTGGGGGTAGCAATCCGGGGGCTTCTTCTCAAGCCATGCGCGCGAGAAGAGGCCCCCGAAGGCTTGTGGGACGGGTCAGGAAGAGTTTCGGTGAGACAGATGGTTCAACAAAAGTTAAGTCGAACGATTTGGGCGGAGAGGAAGGTCGAGGAGTTCCTTTCGTTTCCGTGGTAGGCACTATTTTGCCAGGCTCCGTACTACGTCAACTGAGCTTAGCGCGGTATAGCGCGTCAACCCGAGTTCCTTTAGGGACGGGAGACGGATTGGGATTAGGAGCAAAGTACCTTTTCGAGAGGTAGAAAGAAATGTATGGCAAAACACGAGATCTACGTTGAACGACGCCCTGAAGGCGACTACGCGATTCGCAGACCCGGGTCAGAGAGGGCGAGCGGTATCGAACCTACGCAAGCGAGAGCAATTGACCGAGCCCGCGAGATCGCACCGAACGCCGCGATTCACGTTGAACGAGTGCGGGATACGAGAGTCGGTGGTCGGGACAAATGGCGCAGGCCATAGTCCCGCGAAGCGGGACGGCATAAGTTAGCCCAGCACGGAGCGCAGCGGAGTGCTGGGTAGGCCGAAGAAATAGCCCCGAGTCCCTTCAGGGACGACACAAGGCGAGCGGGAGTTCACTCCCGCGACAATGAAAAGCAGGTCCCTCGACTGCGCGTCCGCCCAACCCGCAAAAGATGCGGGTTGGAAAGAATCGCGGACGCTCCGCTCGGGATGACAACGAAGTTAGGGGGGCACTAACGGCACGACTGAAGGTCGTGCCCTGATACAAAGCGCCGGAAAGCGACTTTTTTCGCAACCTATAGAAGGCGAGCGGCTTCAAGCAGCGGGAATTAACGCCGCAACGACCGCATTCATAGCGGTATCCATATCTTTTAGGAGCACGAATCATGGCCGAAACAACCACGAAAACGACGAGCGCCTCCGTATTCATGAAGAAGACGCCCGGCCAACCCAAGACCAATCCCGGCCTCACTTTCAAGCGCTACTTCACCAAGGCGGGGGTCTCGCCCTATGACGAGCTGGAGTGGGAGCTGCGCACGGCGCAGATCACCGACTCGCAGGGCAACGTCATCTTCGAGCAAAAGGACGTCGAGGTGCCCAAGGACTGGTCGATGACCGCGACCAACATCGTGGCCAGCAAATATCTGCACGGCCAGCTGGGCACGCCGGAGCGCGAGAGCGGTGCGCGTGCGCTCATCACCCGCGTCGCCGAGACGATCCGCGACTGGGGCATCGCCGGCGGCTACTTCCGCACTGCCGAAGACGCAGCCATCTTCCACGACGAGCTGGCCCACCTGCTCCTGCAACAGAAGGCGGCCTTCAACTCGCCGGTGTGGTTCAACGTGGGTTGCGACCGCATCGAGCCCAACAGCGACGCGCAGAGCTGGCACTGGAACCCGGAAACGCAGCGCGTGGAATACGGCGTCACCGGCTATCGCTATCCGCAGTGCTCGGCCTGCTTCATCAACTCGGTGAAGGACTCGCTCGACTCCATCCTCACCTTGGCCAAGACCGAAGGCATGTTGTTCAAGTGGGGATCAGGCACCGGCACCAACCTGTCACCGCTGCGCTCGTCGACGGAGTCTTTGTCCGGCGGCGGAACCGCCTCCGGCCCCCTGAGCTTCATGAAAGGCTTCGACGCCTTTGCCGGCGTCATCAAGTCGGGCGGCAAGACGCGCCGTGCCGCCAAGATGGTCATCCTCAACATCGACCATCCCGATATCGTCGAGTTCATCGAGTGCAAACAGAAGGAAGAAGCCAAAGCTTGGGCGCTCATCGAGCACGGCTACGACGGCAGCGGTCCGGACAGCGACGCTTACTCGTCCATCTTCTTCCAGAACGCCAACAACTCCGTGCGCGTCACCGACGATTTCATGTACGCCGTCTTGCGCGACAGCGACTTCCAGACCCACGCGGTCAAGGACGGCAGACCCGTCAAGACCTACAAGGCGAAAGAATTGCTGCGCAAAATTGCCGACGCCACCTGGCACTGCGGCGATCCCGGCATGCAGTTCGACACCACCGTCAATCGCTGGCACACGTGCAAGAACACCGCCCGCATTAACGCCTCCAATCCCTGCAGCGAGTACATGTTCCTCGACGACTCGGCCTGCAACCTGGCCAGCCTGAACCTGATGAAGTTCGCCCCCAACGGGGCCTTCGATGTCGAAGCTTATCGCCACGCCTGCGCCATCATGATCACCGCGCAGGAAATCCTGGTCGACAACAGCGGCTATCCCACGGAGGCGATCGCGCGCAATGCCCACGATTACCGTCCGCTGGGGCTGGGCTATGCCAACCTGGGCGCGTTGCTGATGGCTGCCGGGTTGCCCTATGACTCCGACGCCGGCCGCGACTACGCCGCCTGCGTGACCGCCATCATGTGCGGCGAGGCCTACCTGCAATCGTCGAAGATCGCCGAGCTGTGCCAACCCCTCGCCCCGGGGACGGAGTTGACGGCGACAGCTGAAATCACCGGCGCCGCCTGCCCCGGCTGGTACCTCAATCGTGAGCCGTTCCTCGACGTCATCCGCATGCATCGCGCTTCGGTGAACAACATCAACCGCGCCAACGTTCCCGCCCCGCTCTACGAAGCCAGCAAAGAGTGCTGGGACGAAGCGTTGCGCCAGGGCGAGAAGTTCGGCTATCGCAACTCGCAGGTGACGGTGCTGGCGCCTACCGGCACCATCGGCTTCATGATGGACTGCGACACCTTCGGCGTGGAGCCTGATCTGGCGCTGGTGAAGTGCAAAAAGCTCGTCGGCGGCGGCATGATCAAGATCGTGAACAACACCGTGCCCACGGCGCTGTTCAAGCTGGGCTACACCTCCGATCAGGTGAACGCCATCGTCAGCTACATTGACGCAACCGGCACCATCGAAGGTGCGCCCGGCATCAAAGAAGAGCACCTGCCGGTCTTCGACTGCTCGTTCAAGCCCGCCAAGGGCACGCGCTCCATCCACTATCTTGGGCACCTGCGCATGATGTCGGCGGTGCAGCCGTTCCTCTCCGGCGCCATCTCCAAAACCATTAACATGCCCGAGTCGGCAACCGTGGAGGAGATCGCCGAAGCCTACATCCAGGCGTGGAAGCTGGGGCTGAAGGCGGTGGCGATCTATCGTGACGGCTCCAAGAAGGCGCAGCCGCTTAGCTCCATGGGGAGCGCAACCGCCAAGTCATCGAAACACGGCGCCCTCGAGGGCGAGCGCGAGTCGAGGGAGTTGGTTATCGACGAATCGGCCGCGCCGCCGCGCGCCGTGCGTCACCGGCTGCCCGACGAACGCTTGTCCATCACCCACAAGTTCAACGTCGGCGGCCACGAGGGCTACCTCACCGTCGGGCTCTACAAGGACGGCATGCCGGGTGAGATCTTCATCACCGTGGCGAAGGAAGGCTCCACTGTCAGCGGCCTCATGGACAGCTTCGCCTGCGCTGTCTCCATCGGCCTGCAGCACGGCGTACCGCTGCGCCTGTTGTGCGAGAAGTTCGCCCACACCCGCTTCGAGCCTTCGGGCTGGAGCGGCAATCCCGACATCGGCTATGCCAAGTCGATCATGGATTACATCTTCCGCTGGCTGCAGTTGCGCTTCCTCACCGGCCAGCAGCAGGCGCTGTTCGACGGCCTGCGGCCGAAGTACGTCAACGCCCCGCCGCCGGGCACGCCGGATGAGAATGGATACGGACAGGGATCGTTCGGGGATTTCACGGAGCCAAGTAAAACCGGTGTCATCCCGAGCGAGGTCGCTGCGGCGACCGAGTCGAAGGACCCCTATAGCGGCCGAGGCGCCCACGTCCACGCCGCCGACGCTCTGAAGGAGCTCATCGATATGGGCGACGCGCCCGTGTGCACCGTCTGCGGCGCCATCATGACCCGCAACGGAAGCTGCTACCACTGCCACGAGTGCGGCTCGACCAGCGGCTGCTCGTAAGCCAGTGGCCAGCTTGCGGTGGTGAGCCTGGGTTGGTAGAGCAGCGCTTTAGCGCCGCGTCATTGAGTGTCGTTTGAAATTGTCATCCCGACCGGAGCGAGCGTCAGCGAGCGGAGTGGAGGGACCTGCGGTTGGTGGTGCTGGAAGGAAGGCCGCTATCCACGCCGCCGCTGCCTTGAAGGGGCTCATCGATATGGGCGACGCTCCCGTTTGCACCGTCTGCGGCGCGATCATGACCCGGAACAGGAGCTGCTACCGCCGCAATGAGTGCGGGAGCACGAGCGGTTTCGTCAAGCTGGTACTCCGCAGGGTGGTTCCGGAGCGAAGCAGAGGAGTTTAGGCGGCAATTTGGAGCGCAGGAAAGGGGCGTCCAGCCCCTTTATCCCCTCTTATCTCTTTAGAAGCACGACCCACCATTGATAGCCAACCTTCATCTTGCACGCACGCTGTCGGATGAGGTTGCCGGTGTATGTCACTGACATGGATTTCCGCTGCGAGTATAGTCTCTGCTATAAGCCGCCGATTTCGATTCTCCGCGGAATCGAGGTGAGCATGTCCCGAGCGATCAGCTTTCTGCTTCTGGTGGCCGGAATTGCGTTTTCCGGAACCGTATGCCTCGGTCAACCTACCGTGTGGCAGTCTCCAACCCCGAGCTCGACCGAGGCGGCCAAAGTACTCCAGGCGGTCTGTCCGTATAACGCGCAATCAACCGGCGGTGGTGCGCTCAAGTCTCTGCCCGGCTGCAAACCTTGTCCGGTTTTCACGACGGATGCCGGCATGGCGAACGGCGAAATGTTCGATCTCGAGAGCGTCATCTATGGAAGCTTTACCGCACCTGGAATCGAGGAGGCTGTAGCTAGCTTCAACGGCTGCGAGCCACATACCTCCTTATTCGGAGGCAGCATTCTGCTTAGGAAAATTGGTAACTCCTGGTCCATGATGCGTTTCCTGAGAGCGCTCATCACCAAAGCATGTCGAACCTATCGCCTCCAGTCCGGACGCGCCCTTCTGGTCTGTGAACAAGAAGATGGCCACGCGGAGGAAAGCGAACAATGGATTTCAGTTGTCGATTTGTCGAAAGAGGAGCCGCGCCTGAGTGTAACGGTGTTCAGCGTCCTAAGCACAGCGATGGCCTGTGGGCCTACCGCCGTTGGAGGCACAATCGAAAGCGCGACATTGACCGACTTGAATGGAGATGGTATGCCGGACCTGAGGCTTGGGGTTAGCGTCGGCCAGGGCACCTTTCCACAGGACGGCGGAAGTTGTTTCGCCGAAGGTTCAGAGTGGAGGGTTCAGAAGTACAAACTGGACTTCTTGTTTCAGCCAGACACCTTGAGCTTTCTTCCCGCGCCTTCCAGCAGGGCAACCTTAGACAAGCTTAACGCCCTCTTCAAAAACGCCGAGCAGAAGGCAACCGAGATCACCATCCGCAGACTTCACCACTGATTGCGGGTTTTTGGTCGGCGCGTGTGCCCCGGGTCCCCGGGGTTCGAGACCCGGAGATTTCCCGGCTGCGCTCAGGATGACAAATCATTAGCAGAGGAATGAGGGCGCCTTGACTCGGGAAGACAGGCGGCATATTCTCCCAACCTCAAAGGAGGACATTCCATGCCGCATTACGTCACACTTGTCCGCTACACTCAGCAAGGCGTTTCAAAGATCAAGGACAGCCCCCAACGGCTCGACGCCGGCAGAAAGCTGGCGGAAAAGATGGGGGGCAAGATTCAGACCTGGTACCTGACCATGGGGAAGTATGACGCGGTGTTCATCTCGGAGTTTCCCGATGATGACACGGTGGCGCGCTTTATGCTTTCCCTCGCCGCCCTGGGAAACGTGACCACGCAAACCCTGAAGGCGTTCAACGAAGCCGAGTACCGCAAAATCGTCAGTTCGCTGCCCTGAAACTCGTTCACCGCGAGGAAGACGAAATTGCAGGAATTGCAAGGGCGCGCCCGAGCCCAGCTTAGCAGCCCGTGACTAAAGTCCGGGTTTGAAGGGGCACGGCTTCCTCGGGGTCCCCAAATCGCGCCGCTGTTGCGCGAGTCGGGGTGGGAGCCGTGTCGTAAAGCCGCAAAATCAATGGGCTTTAGCCCCTGAGGGTGCGTTTTCTCGCAATCCTTCACTTTCGCCACGGGCTGTCAGGCCCCTTGCTGTCCGTTGCCTTGGCCGGTGCCGGCTATTGCGTCAGCCGCAAGAGGATCTTGGCGGCGATGGTCTGGAAGACCGCTTTTACCGCCTCGGCACATGAGTTGCCCGTGCCCGGACACTGCTGGGGGGTGATATAGAAAAATTCTCCCTGCGTCTGGTTCTGATTGTAGCCTCCCCATTGCGGGTTCGGGTCATTCGCGAGATTTGCCAGGAACTTTTGCGTGCTTGGGTTGACGTCTTGGCCCAAGCCGATGGTATAGACGAAATTCGGGTGGGTCTGGCTCAACAGTTCCAGGCCGGCGGAGGTTTGCAGCGCCCGCCATTGCGCTTCCTGGGTAACGTTTTGCCGGCTGAGCTGCACCTGCTTCCCGTATTGCTGGGAGGGAAACGTCGTCACATAGTTACCGTTGTTGTCTTTGCACGGATGGCCCTTGGAGTCGTAGCCGAAATACTGGTTCGAGCACTGGCCCTGGAACCAACCGTTACAACCGTTCGAATCCGGATCGTAGACGGGGTAGAAGACGTTAGCCGGCTGCGTATAGTCTTGTGGAGCGACGGCGTTCGTGCCCTCCGATGCGTCAAACCCTCCATAGTTGAGAAGGGTCAGTTGTTGATTGCTCTTGCCGTGGCAATAAAAGTTGTCCTGGATGGTGTTCATCAGGCCATCGGTCAGGTAAACAACAACCTTGATGACATTCTGGCCCTGGTTGACCACAGCAGCGTTGTTCATGTTGCCGGCCATGGTGAGCGGCGGGCCTTGCGTCTGGCTGAGAAGCTGCCCGGTGCCCACGCCGGTGCCGAAGGTGCCACCGTCGGCTTGCATGGCGGCGACCGCGTTATCGATGTCGGATTGAAAGTGGTATTCCACGGGAACGTCAATGCTGGAATCCGACGAGAAGCTGACCAGGCCGACCTGATCGCCGATCGGAGCGCCGTCCGTGCTGTCGAAGTTGGCGACGAAGGCGGGAACGGCAACCTGCAACGCCGCCATTCCACCATCACAGTCATTGCCGCAATTAGGGTTGCCGGGCGACCCCATCGAGCCCGAGCGGTCCAGCACGATGGTCATGATCAGTTTATTTTTGGTGGAAGTCGCGCTGTCGCTCACCGGGACGATGGCGAAGGCGGGCACAATCTGCATGAACAACGTGTGCACATAAACGGTAGCGCTTACTTGCACATACTGATTATCGTATTGGTCAATGGGAAAGCTGATGCTGGGAGTCGGCGGATTCGCGCCGTAATTGGCGTTGAAGATATCGGTAGCAACCTGCGTCGCCGTCGGTTGTCCCAGGCGCAGGTTCTTCATGCCGGCCAGACAGGCGCCGTCTACTGCCGCCGATAGTTTCGCCTTGGTCACATAAAGAATGCCGCTGTCAATGGCCAGACCGGTAAACAGAATCAGTATGGTCGTCAGCAGAGCGAAGATGACGAGGACTTGCGCCGTCTCGTCTTTCAGGATATTGATCTTGCGCATAGGCTTGTCCTTCAGTAGAAGGCAACGGTGTAAAACTGCGAGGGCAACACGTTACCGCCGCCCAACCATCCTCCCACCGGAGTAATGGCGCTATAGTTGTAATAGATTTCCGTCACGCCGAGGAACGAGCCTTGGGGTTCATATTGCAGCGCGGTCTTGGCGCTGGCAGGCAGGGAAGGTACATCGCTTCCGCAGCCGCCCGTCCCCATCAAACAGCCGATTTTGCTTTTCGCCGAGATGCCGCAGACGTAGGCCTGGTCGGTGATCGCCAGGGTGGCCGGAGGACCTCCGCCTTCGTTGGTCACAATGGTCACGATCACGCAGCCGTTGCTGCTCATGGCAAGGTCCGCACCGGCGTAGTTAGCGACCACGTTGGCTGTGTCGGCGGCTGTGTTCCCGCGCAAAGCGCGCGAAGCTATGCTCGAACCTTCGCCCGCCAGGTTTTTCATGACCTGCACGTCATAGATCGCGCGGCCAAAATCAATAATGCCGAAGATCAGCACGCAAAGTAGAAGCACGCACATGGATAATTCCACTAGCGCTTGGCCCGACTCTTCCCGGACTGCCTTTGTTGCATTCATAGGTCTTCCTTAACTCTAGCTTTGGCCCGGCGCAAAAGATTCATTGGTGAATGCCGCACTCACATTCACGGTGTAACTGTGGTTGGGGAAAAACGGTGCGATCAGCGGCGTAAGGAACGGGTAAGGATATGTCACCGTGATGATCACAGTGTCACCCGGCCCGCCGGCATTGTTGGGACAGCCGCCACCCTCGTTGATGCAGGTTATTGCGACATCGCTAGTAACGTTGGAGGAGTTGATCAGGCCGATAGAGTTAGTTTCCAGAACGCTAATAATAGATTGGTAGCGTGACTGCGAACAGTTGCCATTCGAACCGGTAATGCATTGCCCGGTGATGGCATATCGCCCGGCCTGGCGCACGGCATTCTGCAGGGTCAGCTTGGAACAAAACATGAACCCAAAATCAATGACCGCGAACACCAGCAGTAGGAAAAAGGCGAAGGAGAAAGCAATCTCAAGCAGCGCTTGTCCGCTATCGTTCGGCTTGGTCATGTAGACAGCACCTCCTCACGGTCCTTACTTGACCCAAGCAATGCGCCTTTTGTTAAAGTGCATCTTTGGTCAAAGTAAATGACCTGCTATCTTGCCGCGGTCCGAATACCTCGGCGCAGCTCACACACTATTCGGGAGTATCGCGAAGTATCCAACCTGGCTGACTACATAACAGCAATATGGTATGCGAAGTACGATATCCCACCTAGTAGTTTGAGTCAATCGTTTTAACTTTAGTAATAGCACCTAGGTGTAGGCAGGGGTCACTGTAGTGATTACTAGAGCTCGTTTCATTAAATGGCGCCTTGTAAGAGTACGGCTTCACAAGGTTGCTGAAGAGTTCGTCCCTTATGGCAGGCTCGGTAGATCTGGCCTTCAGGCCACCCGTGAGACGTTGCATTCCCCTTCAGATGCAGTACACTGCAGCCACACTATGGCCAGCAACGACTTTGGCTTCACTCCGGCGGAGCTGCGCAAGCTGCGCAGCCTGAAAGACCCATACGGCATTCAGCGCTTTCTGGATGACCTGCCCTATCACCTGGCCGACACCGCCTGGTCGCCGCGCCGGGTGCTGCGCGAGAACACCGCCCACTGCTTCGAGGGCGCCATTTTCGCCGCGGCGGCGTTGCGCGTCAACGGCTATCCGCCGCTGGTCCTTGACCTCGAGGCCGACCACGATACTGACCACGTCATCGCCCTGTATCGCATGCGCGGACACTGGGGCGCGGTGGCCAAATCGAACTACACCAGTTGCCGCTACCGCGAGCCGGTCTACCGCTCCCTACGCGAGCTGGCCATGAGCTACTTCGACACCTACTTCAACTTGCGGCGGCAGCGCACCCTGCGTCGCTTTTCGCGCCCGGTGGACCTGAAGCGCTTTGACCATCAGCAGTGGATGACGACCGAAAAGCCCGTCTGGTTCATCGTTTACTACCTGCTGGAGATCCATCATTACCCGCTGCTGTCGCGGGCGATGGTCAAGCACCTGCATCGCGTCGATGAAAGGACCTTCAAAGCCGAGACGCTGGGCAAGGTTTACAAGAAACAGGGGCCGTTTGGATAAGCGGCGGGGCCCCAACTCACGCGCGTGGAGTAGGACGCGGCTGGCCCGCTACAATTGGCTGAAATCGCATCCCAGCGAGAAGCGCAAAGCCGCACAGATTTCCCCCATCCGCGAGGGGCTTAGCTGGGCAACCCGGCGGCCCAGGCCACCTCGCGAAACGGTGATCGCGTTATGAAGGTTCACGGCGCAGGGCGCTTTCATACCATCCTCTTCGTTCAAAACCACTTCGGATGGCACTCCCCGGATGGCGGAGGTGATAGGTGCGACGGTGACCGTGGAGAGATAAGCAATAGCGCTGTCGCGAGTGAGTACGACCACGGGTCTGGTCTTGTCCGGCCGAACAAACCGGTAGAGTCGGACATCCCCTCGGGCTACTCTGCCGGCCACGCTGCCTCCGCCTCCCAAACCAGCGCTTCCTCGCTCGTCTGGGGCCGCCGTGCGTAGCCTTGACGGTCTCGTTCCTCCCTGGCCCGGACTTCCAACCTCCGCAGGTGCTCCCGCAGAGCGTCGCGCACCAGGGCCGAACGATTCCGCTTCGTCCGCCGCGCGGCTTGGTCGGCAGCCTGCAAGAGCTTCTTGTCGAGAACAACCTGGATGGTCTCCATCATCATTGTCGAGTCAACTCCACATCATACTCCACATTCGATCAATGCGATCGTATGTGCCTCACGGCGCAATGGGAACCGGTGACGTAGGGCTTCAAAACAAGGTATAGATTCTCGGGAGCTCTCGTCGAGAGAGGGGGAAACTTTTGGTCGGGACGGCCGGATTTGAACTTGAGCCATTTTGCAGGCGTGAGCGCAGCCGGGGCGGCGGAGCGGGAGCCTGCAGGCGAAATCCCGAGCGCAGCGAGGGACCTCTATCGGTCTACGGCTAAATGCAAGAGAGCTGGTCGGGACGGCCGGATTTGAACCGGCGACCCCTTGCACCCCAAGCAAGTGCGCTACCAGGCTGCGCTACGTCCCGAAGAAGTGAACAATCCAGCCCGCGCGGGCCGGAGGGGTTTCGAGTCACCATCAGTTTATCACTCGCCGCTTTCTCGGCACGAGGAAACACGCTTTTGGTAGGGGATCAGTTTGAAACTTAGTCCCGTAGAGAGGTCGCTGAAAGACTCCATTCCCGGCTGCTTTGTGTCAGGGCTCGACTTCACCGAGGTCCCCCGGCAAACACGGCCTGCGCTCTGCTCGAGAGGTGATTTTGCGCGAATTGGCGAGGGAAGCCGGAGTTCCAGGTAAAGCCATTTGCCAGTTGCTAATTGCTTCCTGTACAACCGTGCCATGCGGGCCGTGGTGCAGCGCGTCAGCCGGACGTCGGTGAAAGTGGGCGACGAGATCACGGGGGAAATCGGCAAAGGCCTGCTGGTGCTGCTGGGGGTCGCGCGCGAAGACACTGCGGCTGACGCCGATTATCTGGCGGAGAAAATTGCCGGCCTGCGGATCTTTGAGGATGATGCGGGAAAGATGAACCTCAGCGTGCGGGATGTGGGAGGGGCGATTCTGGCGGTCTCGCAGTTCACCCTCTTCGGGGACGTGCGGCGGGGGAAGCGGCCGTCGTTTGACGCGGCCGCCCCGCCCGAGCGGGCGCGAGAGCTTTACGAGTATTTTGTGGAACGCGTGCGGGCCTTGGGCTTGCGCTGCGAGACCGGCCGCTTCCAGCAGATGATGCAGGTCGAGCTGATCAACACCGGCCCGGTGACGATATTGGTGGATTCGGAGAAGGGCTTTTGATCTCAATCAGCGCCTCGCCTTACTTCCCATCATCCTTGCTCGGTGCGTTGTAGGTCGTTGGCTTCTGCGGCTTGTTCTTGCTGACGGGAGTAGTTTCGGCGGGCGGCGTGCACTTCTGTGCTAGCACTTCCACCTCGCTGGCGTGGAAGAAGCGGTTCTCGCCTGATTTTTTCCCCGATGATTGCGAAGCAGCAGCCGGCTGCTGTTGGACTGGTTGGGGTGGCAGCGGCTGCCACTCGCCGGTCAATTTCACCTTGCTGCCGGCGTCGTTCTTCAGGTCCTCCGGGCCAACCACCTGCACTCCCATGCGATGCGCCATGCTGCGCAGGGTGTAATTGCCGTCCTTGTCGGGACCCTCCAGGCACCCGATGACGGTCGTTCCCTTCGCGCTACCGGTATTGCCGGCGGGGACGCTCGGCGCATTTGTTTCCAGCCGCCCCGGCGGGCCGACCGGCAGCGGGCGCACCGGTGCAATCGCCGGCTCCTGCGCCGGCGCCGCCAGCGAGAACGCAAGCGCGAGAATCGCCAACTCGAGCAACCGTCTCATGCCGAGCAAGCCTTCATCCCAAACTAGGATACCGCACTATTGGACGCGGCGAGCAAAACGCGAGTTGCAGCCTCGCCGCTAATGTCTGAACCGCAGGAAGTCGATCGCCACATGGAAGATCGTCAGCAGCGCGCCCACCGCGGTGGCGATGCCGGT
>Ga0070737_10001724_pt1 | contig 29524 bp, 19 predicted proteins | sample Coa_R1_10_FD_66438 | JGI IMG/M metagenome (GOLD analysis project Ga0070737, IMG submission 66438) | Surface soil microbial communities from Centralia Pennsylvania, which are recovering from an underground coalmine fire - Coalmine... | ecosystem: Environmental > Terrestrial > Soil > Unclassified... | reverse complement strand
GAGGAAAACGGGGAAATAGAGGGGGATAAAGACCGACTCAAATGATCGAAACTCACTTACCGAAAGCCGACGGAGATGGCGTTTACACAAAATACTTGACAAGCCCCGCCGGCGATGACGTTTTCGCGGCCCACGAGGCGCGCAAAGCGCACGATGCGCTCGGCGATCAGTTCCGGGTGCTCAACGATGTTCGATGCGTGGGTGATCACTCCGGGGATGAGCGCCTTGCCTTCGGGCAGTTTTATCGACTCCCAGATATGGTATTCGTGCTCATGCCGCGCGTTGGCGTTCTCGAACGAGTAGGCGCCCGCGTTGATTTTGAGCATCACTTCCGCCACATCTTTCAGCGGGGCATCGTAAACGCGCGGCCCTTCGTTGATTCCGTAGCAGGTGTGGAAGCGGATCTTTTCCGGCGGCAATCCACGAATCGAGTGATTCAGCGCTTCCACCCACATTTCGGCTTTTTTTCGCCGCTCGGACGGAGTCACCGAGGGCCGGCTGAAAATCTCGGTCAGGAACGGATCGTCAAGCTGCAGCAGAAATCCGGCTTCGAGAATCGCCAGGTACTCGTGGCGCATGGCCTCTCCCACAGCGTGAAAGTAGGCTTCCTCTGTTGGGTAGTATTGGTTGAAGCCGACGCCGCTGGGGGCGACAGAAGGCAAAAAGACGTTCTGGACTTCAAGACCATTCAGGGCGGCTTTCAGATTCGCGATATCGCGGTGGACGAATTCGAGCGTGCGGTAGCTCACCGGGCCGGTGCAAACCAGCGGCGCGATTTTCGCCACCGCGCCTCCGAGCATCGCCCGCTGCATGTAGGTAGCGTAATATTCGGGGAAGGCTTCCATCTCGGCCGCGAATCGCGGGAAGCGGAAATCGGGTTTGGGCTCGAAGCCGTCCAGCCGCTCGCGCACGTAGGCGAAGAAGCCGGGCTTGCTCATTTCGCCATCGGTGGGGATATCGATGCCGCACTCCACCTGCTTGCGCACGTTCTCCTGGACGGCGCTCGAAACCCGCGCGGCGTAGACGCTGTGGTCGTACGGCTCGCCGCTCAGCTTCAGTTTCATCAGATCGAGCAGGTCGTGCGGGCGCGGCAGGCTGCCGCAATGGGTAGTGGGAATGCGGTTCTCCATGGCGCGAGCCGCCTATTGAGCAGAGCAGGGTTCCGGGTCCCAGCCGGAGGCGTCCGGCAGCTTCTTGAAGTGAGTCGAAGTGATAAACGGCATGGTGAGGTATTGCGGGTCGTTCACTTCCGTGCTTACAACCAACCATTGGTCGCCGTTGGGCGCGTGGATCAGATCGTAGTATTCGGTCACCACGGCGTTAGCGCTGTAGGGGATACCATTTTTGCGGAGATAGCCGGCCAAAAGGTGAGTCGTAACAACCTTGAGGTCGCCGCCCTTACTCGGGCCGCGGCCGGCCACGGCCGGTTCCCACTCCGCTACGGAATAGCCTTGCCAGCTCGGCTCGATCTCCGGTGGCGGCTGCGCGCCGAAATGGAACAAACGGGTTTGTTTGCCGGTATCGGCATCCACTCGCAGGGTTCTGTCGTCCTGCCAGGCGATGTGAAAGCGTCCCGGCTCGCGCATCAGCGCGGCCGCGCCGTAAGCGCGGCACTGCTGTCCGGCCGCTTCATCTTTGGCCGGGTCCCACGCGTTTGCCACGCGGCGGCCTTCGGGATTCAGAGGCACACCGCCGAATTTGCCTTTCGGCGCAGTGACCATGCGATAGCGCCAGTCCTCGGTGACGACCGATACCCAGTAACCGGTAATATCAATCGGCGCCGCGGCTTTGGGCGTGGGCGGCGGACCGCCGCGTCCTCCGCGTCCTCCACGCCCCGCCGGCGGCTGCGCCCATGTTACGGCCGCGCACGCCAGGGCCGCGGCCCCAACCAACCACTTATTCCGTTGTTTCACCAGGATTCGTTCCCCACCCAAAGCCATCGGATTTGCGGTGCAAAGTTTTCAGCGCGCCGCGGTGATCTCCCACCGTCCGCGAAGGATTAATCGTGACGGTCACTTCATCTCCTACTTTCAGCGTGTCGCGCTTGATTCCCTGCTGCCCAAGCTGTCCGGAAGAGCGCCATTCGAGCGACCAGCGCTGCATTACGCCGTTTTCGTCCGGCGCTTCAATTTGCAGGAAAGAGTGCGGATTGCGCAACAGCAGATCTACGATTTTCCCTTCCAGGGTGACCTCTTTATCTTGATACGTTGCGGCCAGCGAGTGATGCGCAAATGCCGGCCTTACCGGCAGGAATGCGGCGGCGAGCAGGATTGAGAACAGCACAGCTTTCATGGTTTTCTCCGTTTCAGGCTTTGGTAGGCGGCCTCGATAAACTTGTCGGGGGACCCATATAATCCGTCGTAATCGAACGTGGGTTTGGCGGCTTTCACCTGTTCCAGCGTCAGGCCCCTCTGAATCATATCGCGGATGCGGTCCCGCATAATCGCGACCATGTTCCGGTAATTCGCCACGTCGCCGATATCGCACAGCCTGCCGTGGCCCGGAATCACCCAGGTGCCGCCCTGGGAGCGGAACTCGGGAATCATCATGTCGAGAATCTGATTGAGCGCATCCACTTCGCCATCGATGCTGCCGCCCTGATTCACGTCGATCATCGGATAGCGGTCGGTGGAAAGGATGTCACCCGCGGCGATGACGTCGGAATAGCGGAAGTAGACGATGCTGTCGCCGTCGCTGTGAGCCGCGGGTTCGTGATAGATCTTGATGCCTTCGCCGTTGAAAAACTCGCTCACTTTATACGAATTCACGTGATAGGTTTCGGTAGGCAGCGCGTCGGAAGCGGCTTTGGCCGCGCTCATCCGCTCCAGCACGTTTTCGTGGGCGATGATGGTGGCCTGCGGCACCACCCCAACCGGCGGAAACGTCACGCCCACGATTTTGGCGTCCGAGGGCAGCGCGGAGAGTTTCTCATTGCCGCCCGTATGTTCCGGATCGTCGCTGGTGTTCACAATGTAGCGGATCGGCTTCGGCGGGGCAGGGGAGGCGATGATTGCATCCATCGAAGGGCTGGTCCAGCCGAACGGCGAATTCGGGCAGTGCAGCCCGACGCAGCGGTTCGGCCCGGGCGAGGCGGTTACCTTGGTGGCGAGGTCGAGCACCTTGGACAGCACTTTGCCCGTCATGTCCGCGCGCCCGGAATCCACCAGGAAGATGCCATCGGGGCCGATCGACGCCGCGATATTGCCGCCCGCGCCCACCAGCATGTATATGTTGCCCTGCACCGGCAGCACGTGAACTTCGCCATCGTTTGGCTGAGGCGGTTTTTCTTCAATTTTGATGGGGCTCGAGGGCACCTTCAGCGCCAGCGCCGGCTGCTTCAGTTTCTTGCGGTACTCCGGATAGATGGTTTCGGAGCCGCCGCGGGCGGCCTGCGGCGGAATATCATCGGCGCCCAGATTCGGATTCTTTCCCGGCAGAAAATGCGGCACAGCCGTGGAGATATTCTCTTCGCTCACCGTGCACGGGTAATACGGAATCTGCGTGTTTGGGTCGAGTTCGTAGTTGGTAGTCTGAATGAAAGGCTCCTCCAGCCAGACCGGATCGGTGATGATCATCGTGACCAGCAGATAGTTGCCGTGGCGGGTGATGTACTCCATCATGGTGGCCTTGTCGCTGAAACTGGCGCCGTTGCGGCGGAGATACGCGCCTTTCAGGTGGGTGGTGGTGACCACCAGCATGTGGCCTTCCCATTTTCCGGTGGAAAAGCCCGACCAACTATGCGGGGCCCACTCCGGCGGGTGTGGGCGGCCATCCATCCAGATGACCCGGTCCATGGAGCGCAAATATTCCAAATGCAGCGCGCGCAATTCGCGGTTGACCGGATCGATTTCCTGCGAGATACGCACCGCCCCCAGGGCCCGCCACTGGTACGGGCCGGGATGCGGGCGGCACTGAAATTCGGGCAGACTCCACTCCTCGTGATCGTGGCTATCGGCCTTCATGCGGCCGGCATCGTTGAGCGGGATGCCTTGATAATCGCCCAGCGGGGGCCCGCCGGAGCGCTCGTAAGAATCCTCGGTGATGCGGTCGGCCCACACGCCCGACAGGTCCAACTGCGCCCGCAGGGGGAAAGCGGCGATCAGGGGCAGAACGGTCGAGAGGCAGAGAGTTTTCCAGCGAGACATTTTAAATATGCTATCGCGTCTTGGTTGAAAAACGTCAAGCAGCTCTTTTGGGGCAGGTTGAAAAAAGAACGGGCCGATTGTGAATCGGCCCGTGTCGAAGGCGGCAAGTCAATTCCGGCATCCAGGAGCTACTGCCACCGTCCACGTCTGCCTGACCGCCGCGGCCCGGAAACGCTTGCTAGAACATGTTCCAGAGGAACTGGTTGTAGACCTCGTGATGATATTGAACTTCCGGCGCCTTGACGAAAGTGCCGAGCAGGCGCGGGCAGCGATCGGCGGCGGTCTTCTTCAAGGAGGCGTAGCGGCCTTTCACGTCCTCGCCGAATAGTTTGCCGGTCCACTCGGCATTGTTGAAGTAATCGAGGGCGTCGTAAATGTTGTCCGGCAGGTAGCGCTCGGCGCCGCGCAAATTATCGAGTTTGAGGATCTCGCCTTCGAGCCCGGTCCGAAACACCGAATAGAGGACCATGTAGGGGTTGGCATCGGGCGCAACCGACCGGAGCTCCACGCGCGCGCTCTTCGAATTGCCGATAGGAATGCGGATCATCGAGCCGCGATCCGTGGCGGAAGCCTTGATCTGATTGGGCGCTTCGAAATGCGGGTCGAGGCGGCGGTAGGCGTTCACACTCGGATTGAGCACAAGGCAGATATCGTTGCCGTGCGACAGAATGCGGTCGACAAACTCCCAGGCGCAGCCGCTCATTTTTTCCTGTCCATTGGCATCCCAGAAGATGTTTTTGCCCTTCTGCGTAACCGAGACGTTGGTGTGCATGCCGCTGCCATTGACGCCCACCACCGGCTTTGGCAGGAACGAGGCGGTCATTCCCATTTTCTTGGCCACCTGCCGGCAAATCAGTTTATAGAGCTGAATCTGGTCGGCGGCATTGACGACCTCCGAGTAGCTGTAATTGATTTCGAATTGCGAAGGCGCCACCTCGGGATGATCCTTCTCGTTTTCAAAGCCCATGGCGCGCTGTACTTCGGCGCAATGGTCGATGAATTGGCGAAGGGCGTCGCCGGGATGCGAATGATAGTAGCCGCCGGTGCTGACGTACTCGAACTTGCCGGTCTCATGATAGTGCCGCTCGGCATCCACGCCCTGGAACACGAAGCCTTCAATTTCGTTGGCGGCGTTCAGCGTGTAGCCGTGCTCCTGGTGCAGACGCTGGGCGTACGCCTTCAGAACGCTCCGCAGGTCGGCCGGGTAGGGGGAGCCATCCTTATCGATGACTTCGCCGAAGACCATGACCTTGCCTGGCCCGAAGACATCGGCCGGCACCCAATAAAACGACGCCCAATCGACGGCGAGGCGCAGGTCGCTCTCGCGCTGCGCGGTGAAGCCGCGGATCGAAGACCCGTCGAAGGTCATGTTGTCCCAGCTTTTGACGAGCCATTTTTTGTCGTAATCGAGCATGTGGAGGCGGCCTTCGAGGTCGCTGAACAGGAGGGTGACGGCCTTGATGCGCTTCTCGTCGGTGAGGTATTTGAGGCGCGCCTCCTGGATCTGGCCGGCGGGCGCGCGGGAGAGGCGCTGCTGCTTGGCCTCCAGGTTCAACTGCTCGAGTTCGCCATAAGGCAGGGTAAGAAAATCTTGAAGTCCGTTCAAATCAATGCTCCTTGTTGTATTGAGACAGGGAATCGGGATTGGCCGGGCCCTGCGCCGTGAGCGCAACTCTGCTCGTCCGGCTAGCTTGGATATTCAAAATTGTCCAACGCCGGAGGGGACATTCCCAAATAGATTCTTCTTATACGTAGGGCTGAAAAAATTGATGCGAGCGCTCGCCGGCTCCGGGATGTACCCACCGCGTTCGTGTGCCTCCATGCGGTCGAACTTGAACCCTGGAGGAAAGTGGCGGCGGAGCTTTTGGAGCCGCTCAAGCGATTCCTGCCGCAAGGCTCAATTCGTGCGGGCTCGGAGTCCATGTTTAATTGTACCGGGCTTTAATCTCCACCCTGCAAGACCGGCTCCAGCCGCCGCGGCCGGCGGAAGGCGCGCCAGCGGTCCAGACCGGCCGCCATGTAGGTGTAGACCACCGGGGTTAGATAGAGGGTCATTAACTGGGAGAAGGCCAGGCCGCCCACGACCGCCATGCCGAGCGGGCGGCGCGCTTCGCCGCCGGAGCCATAGCCGAGGGCGATCGGGATGCCTCCGAGCAGCGCGGCCATCGTCGTCATCATGATGGGGCGGAACCGGATCATGCAGCCTTCGTAGACCGCGGCCAAAGGCGTTTTGCCTTTGCGCTCGGCTTCCAGCGCGAAATCGATCTGCATGATTGCGTTCTTCTTCACGATGCCGATCAGCATGATTAGGCCCACGAAACTATAAATGCTCAGCTCGATTTTGAACAACAGCAGCGTAAGCAGTGCGCCGAATCCGGCCGAAGGCAGGCCGGAAAGAATGGTGATGGGATGAATGTAGCTCTCATAGAGCACGCCCAGGACGATATAAACCACCAGGACCGCGATCATCAGCAGCAGGCCCATATTACGCATGGAATCCTGAAAGAGCTTGGCGTTGCCCTGAAAAGTGCCGGTGATGTTGCCTGGGAGGATTTGGCGCGCGGTTTGCTCGATTTCGTCAGTGGCCTGGCCGAGAGAGAAGCCACGCTGGATGCCGAAGGAAATGGTGACGGAAGGCAACTGGCCGGAATGCGGAATCACGGTAGGCCCGGCGTCGAGCTTCATCTTCGCGATGGCGCTGAGCGGCACTAACTGGCCGGTGTTGCTCTTGAGGTACAAAAGTTTCAAAGAGTCTTCGTGGCGTTGATATTCGGGGAGCAGTTCGAGGAGCACGCGGTACTGGCTGTTGGTTCCATAAATGGTGGATACCAGTTGCGGGCCGAAAGCGTCGTACAGCATGTTGGAAATGTTGTTCCAATCGACACCTAGAGCGGCGGCGCGGTCACGATCGATAGAGATTTCGATTTGCGGATTGCGGATCTGCAGGTCGCTTAGAATATCGACCAGACCCGGGAGGCGGCGCATGGCGGCTTCCAGGCGCGGCGCCTGGCGGTAAAGTTCTTCGGTATCGGTGGAGAACAGCGTGTAGTCGTAAGAAGAGGGGGAATTGCGCCCGCCCACGCGGATGGCTTGCGGGATGCGGGTGGTGACGCGCAGGTTGGGAATATTGCTGACCTTGGGCCGCACGCGGTTGACGATATCCACCACCGTGGATTTACGCTGGCGGCGCGGCTTCAGCATGATATCGAGGAAGCCGTTGTTGCCCTGGCCGCCATTGCCGCCGGTGCGCATGAAGAAGCTATCAACGTCGGGGTCCTGAATGACGATGTTGGCGAGCCGCTCGCCGTAGCGGATCATCTGGTAGTAGGAAGTGCCCTGCTGGGCTTGCATCTGGATATTGAACTGGTCGTTATCGGTATCGGGAATGAAGCCTTTCTGCACGGCCTTATATAGGTAGGCGGTAGCGCCCAGGACCGCCAGGAACATCAACAGCATCACCGGGCGGTGGGCGAGGGTCCAGCGGAGGCTCCCGCCATATCCGGCGCGCATGCCATCGAATCCACGCTCGATCATGCGGTAGAAAACGCCGTGGCGCTGGCGGCCGGGGTCGCGCAGAAAGCGGCTGCAAAGCATCGGGGTAAGGGTCACCGAGACCACGCCGGAAATCAGGATGGCGGCGCAGATCGTGACGGCGAATTCGCGGAACAGGCGGCCCAGAATGCCTTCCATGAAGAGAATGGGAATGAAGACGGCGGCCAGCGAAAGCGTCATCGAGACGATGGTGAAGCCGATTTCGCGGGAGCCTTTGAGAGCCGCGTCGAGGGGCTTCTCGCCCAGCTCTATATGGCGGACCACGTTTTCCAGCATGACAATGGCGTCATCCACCACGAAGCCGATGGACAGGATCAGCGCCATCATCGAGATATTGTTCATGCTGAAATTCAGCAGATACATCACCGAGAAAGTGCCGAGGATGGAAAACGGCAGCGCCATGGCGGGGATGAGGGTGGCGGATACGTTTCGCAGGAACAGGAAGATCACCATGATCACCAGGCCCAGTGTGGCGGCCATGGTGAACTGGATATCCTGGAAGGCTTCGCGGATGTTACGGCCGCGGTCGCCGCGCACGATCAAATGGGCGGAGGGGGGAATCTGCGAGTTGAAAAACGGCAGCAGGGCGCGGATTTTATCGATTACCTGTATGGTATTGCTGCCGGGCTGGCGGCTCACCTGAAGCTGCACCACGCTGGAACCGGCTTTGCCGAATTCGCGGCCGTACATGCGGGCAATCTGCTTATCGTCCTGCACGCTATCGATCACGTGCGCGATTTCATTCAGGCGGACCGGCGCGCCGTTGCGGTAGGCGACAATCATGGGGCCATATTCGGCGGCGCGACGGAGCTGGCCGTTGGTCATCACGTTATATGCCCGGCGCGGCCCGAATAGGGTGCCGGTGGGCAGGTTGACATTCCAGTTCTGGATCGCATCGTTCACTTCATTCAGGCCGATGCCGCGGGCAGCCAGCTTATTGGGATCGACCTGCACGCGGACGGCATACTTGCCGGAGCCCCAGATCTGCACCTGAGCCACGCCCGGCACCATGGAAACGCGCGTGGCGACCAGGGTTTCGGCGTAGTCGTCCACCTCGGAGATGCGCATCGTGGGGGAACTCATGGCAAGTTGAATTACGGGCTGATCGGCGGGATTCTGCTTGTTGAAGGAAGGCGGCGTGGGCATGCCGGGCGGGAGCAACGGCATAGCGGAGGCAATCGCGGTCTCCACGTCAACGGCGGCGCCATCGATATCGCGGCTGAGATTGAATTGCAGGGTGATCTGCGCGCCGCCCGAAGTGCTCTGGGAAATCATCGAATCTAGGCCGGCGATGGTGGTGAACTGCCGTTCGAGCACGGTGGCGACGGAAGAAGCCATGGTTTGCGGGTTCGCGCCGGGGAGGCCGGCCTGCACCTGGATGGTCGGGTAATCGACCTGCGGCAGATCGCTCACCGGCAGTGCCCAATAAGCGATCACGCCGAACATGGCAATGGCCAGCATGAGCAGGCTGGTCGCAATGGGCCGGCGGATGAACACCTCGGAGAAATTCATGACGGGAAGAGTGCCTCCTTGCGTCTAGAAACAGGGCCCAAAGATGGGAATCATCATACCGTAGAGCGGGAGGGGACACAATGCGGAATTAGGTAAGCTGCGAGCCTCGCTAAGATAATAGTGATTCTGGAGGCCGCGACGACATGGAAACATCTCAGGGCCGTCCACCAAAGGCAAGCGTTAACACCGGCGTAGCGGGCCTGGACGAAATCCTGCCGGGCGGGTTTCCCGCCCACCGGCTTTACCTCGTCGAAGGCATGCCCGGAACCGGAAAGACCACCCTCGCCCTGCAGTTCCTCTTAGAGGGGCGGCGTGCGGGCGAACGAGGGCTTTACGTTACTCTCTCCGAAACCAAAGAGGAACTTCAGGAAGTTGCGGAATCACACGGCTGGTCGCTCGAGGGTATCGACTTGTACGAATTAGGATCGAGTGAGGCCCGGTTGAAGCCTGAGCAGGGGTATACGGTATTTCACCCCGAGGAAATCGAACTTACCGAGACCACTCAGAACGTTTACGACGAGGTCGAGCGTATCAAGCCGAGCCGTGTGGTGTTCGATTCACTCTCCGAGATGCGGCTGCTGTCCCGTGAGCCGCTTCGCTACAGGCGGCAGATTTTGAGTCTCAAGCAGTTCTTTGTGGGGCGCCAGTGCACGGTTCTGCTGTTGGACGACACCGTCGGCCGCAACTCGGACTTCCAGTTGCAGAGCATCTCCCACGGGGTGCTTTCGCTCGAACGCCTGGGCCAGGAGTATGGGATATCGCGGCGTCGCTTGAACATCGTCAAGCTGCGAGGGTCGAAGTTTCGCGATGGCTACCATGATTACCAGATCGGCACCGGAGGAATCCGGGTTTTCCCGCGGCTCGTGGCTGCCGAGCACCGTCACGAGCGTGCCTCCACATTATTCGTATCCGGCATCAGGGAACTGGATGAGCTGTTAGGCGGCGGGCTGAGCGGCGGAACCAGCACACTGATCACCGGTGCGGCGGGAGCCGGAAAATCGTGTCTGGCAGGATCGTTTCTACGGGCGGCGGTACGGGAGGGACACTATGCGACGGCTTACGTCTTCGAGGAAACCCGGCACACCTATTTGGACCGTATGGCCGGGATCAACATGAATCTGGCGGAGTACATCGATTCAGGCCGGCTCGCCGTCCATCAAGTCGATCCAGCGGAGATGTCGCCGGGCGAACTTGCCTCCCGCCTCCGCGTGGAAGTGGAGCACAAGCACGCTAAGGTTGTCGTGATTGACAGCATCAGCGGGTATGTCAATGCCCTGCCGAATGAGCAGTTTCTGCTGACGCAACTGCACGAGGTCCTCAACTACCTGTCCGAGTACGGCGTTCTTACCATTCTGATTGCGGCCCAGAGCGGCACCATCGGCCCTGTCCAGACTACGGCGGACGTCAGTTACCTGGCGGACACTTTGGTGCTCGTGCGTTTTTTTGAACATCGGGGCGCGCTTAAAAAGGCGATTTCTGTCGTGAAACACCGCAAGAGCGCTCACGAGGAAACGATTCGAGAGCTTCAGATTACTGGCGAAGGCATTCGAATCGGCCGGGCTTTGACGGTATTTCGTGGAGTTCTAAGCGGGACCCCCGAATACCTGGGCGAATCCGAGGACCTGATGGACGTCGAGGAACGCCGTTGAGCCATGATCTGGATATCTTGGTCGTTGCGCCAACCGGACGCGACAGTCCTCTCATCTGTGAAATGCTCGGGAGAAGAGGTTTCGCGTGCCGGGTTTATAGCAACGTCAATGAGCTTTGCCGTGGAATTGCCGGCGGCGTGGGCGCGGTGGTGCTTACGGAAGAGGCACTGGCCGGCGGCGCCATGAAAGAACTCAACACAGTGATTGAGGCGCAACCGCCCTGGTCGGACATCGGTTTCGTTGTCCTTACAAGCAATGGCGAGAGGGTGCAGGCAGCCGTGCAAACCATGCTGACGCGCCGAGGCGCAAGGTCCACCATTCTCATGGTGAGGCCCGTTCGCATAGTTTCACTTGCGAGCACCGTGGGGTCATTGCTGCAATCGCGCAGAAGACAGTATGAGATTCGCGACTATTTGGAAGAACGCACCCGGAGCGAGGAGCGTTTGCGCGAGACGCAGAAGCTGGAAAGTCTGGGCGTCTTGGCGGGCGGGATTGCTCATGACTTCAACAATCTGCTCACCGGCGTTCTCGGGAATGCCAGTCTTGCTTTGGACGAGGCGGCGCCCGGGTCGGCTCTCGCATCGAGGCTGGAAGATGTCGTCAAAGCGACCGAGCGCGCGGCGCATCTCACCAAGCAGTTGCTGGCGTATGCGGGCAAAGGCCGCTTCCTTGTCCAGGACATTGACCTGTCGCACCAGGTTCGGGAAATCACCGCGCTTGTCCAGGCTTCCATCCCGCGGACGGTCCAGGTCCGGTTGGAACTGGCAGACGGGCTCCCGTGCATCGAGGCCGACGCTGCGCAGATCCAACAGGTAATTATGAACCTGGTCATCAATGGCGCCGAGGCAATTCCCGAAAACCACACTGGGACGGTTCTCGTCGCGACGGGAGTCCAGGATATCGACGCTGCGTACATCCGGACCACGCTGCGGGATACTGAGATTGCCGAGGGCCAATATGTGACGCTGGAAGTGCATGACACCGGCGTTGGGATCAGCCCCAATGCAGTTTGCCGGATCTTCGATCCATTCTTCACGACCAAGTTTATGGGCCGCGGGCTCGGCCTCTCGGCAGTAAAGGGCATTGTGCGTGGGCATAAGGGGGCGATCAAGGTGTACAGCGCCCCCGGCCAGGGCACCACTTTCAAACTGCTCTTTCCCGCGAGCCGGCAGCAAGGGGCGAAAACAGCGTCCCGGACCGTCGAACAGAACCTGCTGGCGGGTAGTGGAACGGTTCTTGTCATCGACGACGAGGAAATCGTACGGCGCACCGCGCAGGCGACCCTGGAGCGCTTTGGGTACAAAGTGCTCCTCGCGGATGATGGACTGCAAGGTGTGAGCAGATTCCGGGAACTCGCGGCCGAAATTGACGTGGTTCTCCTCGATATGACCATGCCTGTCATGAGCGGCGAAGAGACCTTTCGGGAATTGCGGCTGATCCGGTCCGATGTCAGGGTAATTCTGTCCAGCGGGTATAACGAAATCGAAGCGATTCGCCGGTTCACCGAGAAGGGTTTGGCCGGCTTCCTTCAGAAGCCGTACACGTCCGTCCGCCTGGCGGAAGTAGTAAAGTCCGCGCTTCATCGGCCGCCACGGGAAGGCTGAGCGACCCCTAAGGCGACGCCGGAGAGGCGCTGAAGGGATCTGCTAGGGCCTTTCCGAACGGCCGTCCCGTTTAGCGCGTAAAAATCAATGAAAGCGAATCGCTGATTGCTGATAGCTTGGTTCTATGGCCCTTGAATTCACCACGTCCTATCTGCGCGACTCGCTCTCGCTGTTCCGGTACTATAAAAAACTCGGCGAGCAGGCGATGGCGCAAACCAGCGACGAGCATCTCTACGCGGTGCTCGATAAAGAAGCCAATTCCATCGCTATCGTTGTGAAACACATGGCCGGCAACATGCTCTCCCGCTGGCCGGACTTTCTCACGTCCGATGGCGAGAAACCCGGCCGCGACCGCGATGCCGAATTCAGCGATCCCCCGCGGCCCCGGCAGGTTCTGATGGATCTATGGGAAAACGGATGGCAGGCGGTTTTTGCGGCGCTCGAACCGCTTTCCGAGACCGACCTCAACCGTACCGTCACCATTCGCGGCGAAGCCCACTCGGTGATGCAGGCTATTAATCGGCAGCTCGCGCATTATGCGTATCACTGCGGCCAAATCGTCCTTTTGGCCAAGCACTACGAAAGCGAGCACTGGCAATCGCTGAGCATTCCACGGGGCCAATCGGCGCGCTTCAATCAGCGGGTGGCGACGGGAGAAGCCAGCCAGCGGTGAGGGCATGCTAGGCGAGAGCCGCTTTTTGCCGCCGCACAGATGCCACCACCAGCCGGATCTGCTCGTAACTGACTTCCGGCGGCAGCGCTTCCCGCAGCGGCTTCAGACGCTCCGAGCCGAATCGTGCGATCGCTTCTTCGATAAGCCGGTGGTTTTCCTCGCCCACCCACTCTATGCGGTAGTCCATGCGGCCCTTTTCGATCAAGTCCGCAACCCGGTTCACGACGCTCGAAACCGACACCCCGCGAATCCGGGCGATTTCGTCGAAGCTCTTGCCATTGGCCAGTAGCATGATCGTCTCCTGGGCCGGCGAGGGCGCCACCGGTGTGGCCGCCATGGCCCGCTCGCCGCGGCCGAACGCTTCGAAGCGCGCGAAGATCTGTGCCCCGTACAGTTCGGCTTTCCGCTCACCGATACCCGTAACCGCGAGCAACTCGCGTAAGTTGGTGGGCCGCTTCCGGCACAAATCCTCAAGCGCGGCATCGCTGAGCACGACAAAAGCCGGCACGCCCGCCTGATCGGCGGCTTGACGCCGCCACTGCTTAAAGAAGGCCAACAGTTCGCTCGGCACACCATTGCCGGCCGCCGCTTGGGCCGGGGCGGCTTTGGGAGTTGCCTTTCGAGGCAGCGGCGGCTTGGCCGCCACCCGGGCCGCCTCGGGGGCCTTCATCCATTCCGGAATGTTGCCGCATACGTCGCACATTTCGCAGCGCTGCCATTTGGGCGTCTGGCCGAAATGCTGGCAGACCTGCAAATGGCGGCAGCGCCCACTTTCGGCGAAACGGATAATTGCGTGATAGCGGTCCCAGGCGCGCTGCCTTTCCGCCGGATCGTTCAGCTTCTGTATGAAGAAGGCGAGCAGGCTAGTGTCTTTGGGCTGCCATAGTAAGACGCAATCGGACGGTTGGCCGTCGCGGCCGGCGCGTCCCGCTTCCTGATAGTACTGTTCGATCGATTTCGGCAGCGAGGTGTGAATCACCGCGCGCACCGCCGGCTTATTGATTCCCAGGCCGAAGGCGATAGTTCCCACCAGAACCCTCACCTCGTCGTTCATCCAGATCTCCTGGTTGCGCCGCCGCGTCGCCGCTTCCATTTTTCCGTGGTAGGCCACCGCGGGGATCCCCTGGCCGGCCAGGTCGTCCACCGTGTCTTCCACCTTGGCAATGGTGGGCGCGTACACGATCACGCTTTCGCCGTGGTATGCCCGCAGGGCCGAGTACAGCAAGCGGGAATGGTTCTGCCGGTCGCACTCCCGCACGATGTATCTCAGGTTCTTGCGGTGGAAGCTGGCGATGTATTTGTGCGGATCGCGAAGCTGTAACTGCTGCAGAATGTCGTGGCGCACGCGCTGCGTGGCGCTGGCTGTGAATGCGGCAATCGGGATTTCCGGAAAATGCTCGCGCAGGGAGCTCAGCTGCCGGTATTCCGGCCGGAATTCGTGGCCCCACTCGGAGATGCAGTGCGCTTCATCGATGGCGAAAAGCCCGAGTGGAATCTGCCGAAGCCAACGCACCGTGTCCATCCTCGCCAGGCGTTCCGGCGATAAATAAATCAGGCGAAAGGCGCCCTGCGCGGTTGCCCGCATCACGGTATGCTGTTCCTCGGCAGGCTGCGTGCTGTTGAGGACCGCCGCCGGGATGCCCATATCCGCCAATTGCGCCACCTGGTCCTGCATCAGCGCAATCAGCGGCGAAATCACCACCACGGTCTTTCCCAGCGCCAGAGCCGGCAATTGGTAGCACAGCGATTTTCCGCCGCCGGTGGGCATCACCACAGCCACATCGTAGCCCGCCATGATGCTCTGAATGATCCGCTCCTGCAAGGGGCGGAAGGAATCGTAACCCCAGTGGCGCTTCAGGGTTGCGTAAAGGTCTTGCAAATTTAATCTTAAAACGCCGCCGCCGAACGAATCCCCTCGCTTTCGAGCACATTCGCCATCTTTTTCAATGCAGTCTTGTGAATCTGCGAAACCCGGCTCTCGTTCACTCCTAGAATCTCGCCAATCTCCTTCATCGTCATCTCGTTGGTGTAATACAGAAACACTACTTTTTGATAGCGCTCCGGAAGATGTCCGATGGCCCGCGCCAGGGTGGTCTGCAACTGGCGGCGCGAGCAAACCCGATCGGGCTGCCCTTCCGGCCCATCCGCGAATTCCTGCACCCGGTCGTGCTCGTCCTCCGAAGCAACCGTGGTGGATACCAGGCCGATCGAATGCAACTCGCCCAGCATACGGCGCCATCGCTCGATGTTCACACCCATCTCCGCCGCCACTTCGCTTTCGCTCGGCATGCGCCCCAGCCGCGTGGCCAGATCGCGGGTCGCGTGATCCATCTGCTTCTGGCGTTTGCGCATGTCGCGCGAGGCCCAGTCCAGTTCGCGCAGGCTGTCCAGAATAGCGCCCTTGATGCGGTGCTTGGCATAGCTCTGGAAGGCAACGTTCTTCGCCGAATCGAACTTCTCCACGGCGTCGATCAAGCCCAGCACGCCGGCGTGCACCAGGTCGTCCAGATCCACATGCACGGGCAGGCTATCATGGACCCGAATCGCGATTGCCTTTACCAGCGGCAAATGTTCGAGCACGATTTCATTGCGTAACCGCCGCGAAATCTTCTGACGCCGACGTGGAGACACACTATGCACCTGCATCGTATTCATTCCCTTTCCTCTTTCGGATTGCCGGTCTGAACCTGCCCGGCAGCGACTAAGAGTGCAACCTTAGTTCCGCCGTTTAGAAGGGGTGATCGCCTGATTTTTCAATGAGTTATGGGTATCATGACGGTTCCAATCTGGAACACGGTTTCAGAGTGGAACGTGCCGGCGTTTCGCTCTGAATGTTTGCGGGCTGGGGCGGAGTAAGGGGCGGCGGAGGCCTTAGTTGGCGAGGACTTCGATGGCGCGCTGGATTGCGGGATCGCGCTGGGCTTCCACCTGGTCGCCCTTTTCGACGCCGAGGGCCTGGTTGAAGATCTCGGTTTTCAGGCGGTTCTCGAGGAAGGGGCGCTCGGGGATCCACTCGGCCTCGCCGGGCTGGATACGCAGGCCGGCAAGGTAGACGCGAAACTCATCGAGGACCTGGGAGGTCACTTCGAATTCCGCGTCAACTTTGTGATTGGCCAGGTACTGGGTGGCGAAGTTGGTGAACGAGCCGGAGGCTTCGAGCACTGCTTCGAGGCGGTTCAGAGCGGGCGGTGTGATGGCGATATCCGGTTGAATCCCGCCCCCGCCCTTGACGATGCGGCCTTTATCGGTGTGGAATTGCGGGCTCTTCTTGGGCTGCGCGGTGGCGCCGGCAAGCTCAAATTGGGCGGCATCGAGAGGCTTCTGGATCGATCGGCCGCTGGGAGTGTAGTACAGGGCGGTGGTGAGCGCAAGGCCGGCGCCCTCGCTGATGGGGAATACGCTCTGCACCAGCCCTTTGCCGAAGCTGGTTTGGCCCAGAACCGTGGCGCGGTCGTGATCCTGCATGGCGCCGGTGACGATCTCGGAAGCGCTGGCGGTTTTTTCGTTGATTAGAATGGCCAGTTTAAAGTGGTAGGGGTGGGCGGTATCGGGCACCACTTCGCTGTGCTCCGGCACATTGCGGCCGCGCACGCTGAGGATTTTCTGGCCGGGTTCCAGGAAAAGGGAGGCGGTCCCCTGCGCGGCCGTAAGCAAGCCGCCGGGATTATTGCGCAGATCGAGAATGAGGCCGTGGAGTTGGGCGCCCCCGAGTTTTTCGATGGCGTCCCGAAGCAGGCCGGGCGTGCTCTCTTCGAAACTGGCGATGCGCACGTAGCCGATGCTAGCCGCCGCGAAATACGCGCGGTCGACGCTGGGCTGCGCGATATCCTGCGGCGTCAGCGTATATTCCACCATGCGGGCACTGCCGGGGCGCTTCACCACCAGGTGGGCTTCGTGCTGCCGCGCTTCGGTGAGCAATTCGGTGAGCTGCTCGAGGCTCAATCGCGCAATCACGTAGCCATTGATGCCTAGGATCTCATCGCCCGGGCTAAGGCCCGCTTTGGCGGAAGGAGTGCCGGGCACGGTCTGGAGGACAATAATGCGGCCCGGCAGGATGGATACGACCGTGCCGAAGCCTTTTTGGGTAGAAGTCTCGAGTTTCCTGAGCTGATCGAACTGCTCCGGATCGAAGAATACGGAATGAGGATCGAGGCGGCGGAGGAGGCCGGGAATGGCGCCCTCATAGAAGGCCTGGCGGGAATTGACAGGATCGGCCGCGTTCTGCTCGATGAGCGCGTAAGCATTGGCGATACTTTTCAGATCGGATTCGAGTTCCGGCTCCTGGGCGCGCAGGGCCATCGGAAGCACGGCGGCACAAATCGCGAGAACCGGGGCAATGCGCGGCAGCATGGGGGTATGCCCCTATTCTATCGGTTCCGCGCGGAAGTGCCGGGACGAGGCCCAGGCTAGAGCAAGGCTACAGCACCGGCGAATCGTTGCCGAGCAAGGCGCGGCGCACGATTTTCACTGGCGGCATGCCCTGCTTCAAAAAGGCGTCGTGGAACGACTGCAGGGAAAATTGCGCGCCCTTCAGCCGTTTGTAATCGTCGCGCAGTTTGAGGATCTCCAGCTTGCCGAGAGTGTAGACCAGGTAGGTTGGATCGGAGGTGCCGCGCTTGGCCTCTTTTTCCGCCATCGGTCGCGTCTGGTAGCCTTCCTTTACGAAAAAGTCGATGCCCTGTTCCAGTGTCATGTTCTGCGTGTGCATGCGGATGCCGACGATATAGCGGGCGTCGCGCAGGAGCGCGTCCTGCAACTGCCCGAGCCGCAGCTTGAGATCGCCGTTGCCGTAGCCTTCATCGAGCATCATTTGCTCGCAGTAGTGCGCCCAGCCCTCGACATCGCTGTTCGCGCCGATCAGCTTGCGCGTTTTGGTGGGCACGCTCGGCAGCCACAGAAACTGCACATAGTGGCCGGGATAAGCCTCGTGAACGGCGGTGCTGATGATGGTGCCGCGGTTCAAGCCTTCCAGGTACTCTTCTTTTTTTTGGGCCGGCCAGCGCGGGTCGGGAAGCGTGACGTTGAAGAAGGCTTCCTTATCCTTTTCATAAGGGCCGGGGATATCCATGGAGGCGGTGGTGAGCGCGCGCATGAAGGGCGGAGATTCTTCGATGATGGGCGGGACCGTGGAAGGGATCGTCACGATATGGTGAGCGATCACGAACTCGCGGATGCCGCTCAGCACATCGCGGAACGACTGCAGGAGCTTATCGGCCGGCGGATGGTCGCGCTCGAGGTCCGCCAGGATCTGCCGTGGCGTGCGTTTGGAATCGATTTGCGCGGCCACTTTTCGAAACTCCGCCTGGTTGCGGTGCAGATCCGCGTATCCGATTTCGAGCAGACGATCGAGGGGAACATCCACCATTTCGTCGTAGAGCAGTTTTTTGCGGTAATTTTCGGCCCCGATGCGGAAATCGCCGTGCGAGCGGGCGAGCAGTTCGCTTTTCATCCAATCGCCGTAGGAGCGCAGAGACGCAATCGCCGCGGCGTTGGCTTGCTGGAATTCGTTGAGCAGGCGCGCATCTTTCACCTCGCGAAATGCTTCCGGCACATCCTTCTCGAAGAAGCTAACCAGCCCCGGCAGTTGTTCGATCGCTATTTCCGTATAAATTTGCGGCGGATTTTTCAGGTTCTCCCGCGCGGATTGGAAGACGCGTGGGATCAGCCGCTCGCGCGCGATTACGGACCGGAGCCGGTCGGCCGCCGGGGCATAATTGCGGCTCATGATAGTAAAGACCGCGCTGGTCACGCCAGAAGAGTAGCGATCGGGATTCTTTTCCCAATCGCGGATGGATTCCAGGGTCAGGAGTTCGCTGCGGATAGAGGACAGAACGAGCTCGCGATCGGAGGTGACCCAGGGGGAAAGGCCGCGCGGATCGAAGTCTTCGACCGTCTTCTCCCATTGGTGGAGAGCGGCGGTCTGGGCTGCGATTTCGGATCGCGAGTAGGATGGGAGCACCGAGTCGTAAGGCTGGTGGAATCCGGCGGAGGTGGCCTGCACAGGATCGAAGCGGAAGACCGCTTCGTCGAAGTAGCGGTCCGCGAGCTTCGCAAAATCGGCATCGCGGTTCTGCGCGGCGCACAGAGGGGCAACGGCCAGAAGAAGGAGAAGAAACGCGGTTTTGTTCATGGGCGAAACTTTCGAAAGGGAACGCTATCATTATAAAAATTGTATGAAAAGCGCTTTCATCGGCTTCCTGTCCGCTGCCGCGCTGAGCATTGCCCAGCCGCCTAAAACCGCGGTAAAACCAGTTACCGAAACTATCGACGGGGTCACGATAACCGACCCGTACCGCTGGCTGGAGGATCAAAACAGCCCGGAAACGCGCGCCTGGATCAAAAGTCAGATGGCATACACGGAAGCCGAACTGGGGAAGGTGCGGCGGCGGCAGCACATCCGGCAACTGCTTTCCGGCCTGTTCAAAGTGGACGCGATGACCCCGCCCATCGAGCGCGGCGGCCGCTACTTTTTCCGCAGGCGCAGCGCTACCGAGGACCAGGCAGTGCTCTACTACCGGCAGGGCGAAAGCGGGAAGGACATCGTTCTGGTCGATCCGAACCCGCTAAGTCCGGACCACAGCACCTCCGTGCAACTCATGGACGCCTCAAATGACGGCCGGGTTATCGCTTACGGTCTGCGGAAAGGCGGGCAGGACGAGGTGTCCGTCCACTTCCGGATGGTAGATTCGGGCTCCGATCTGGCCGATGTATTTCCAGCCGCGCGTTATGAGAGCGCGCAGATCACACACGATCGCAAGGGTGTTTACTACGAAGCGGCCACCGCCCAGGGCCCGCGGATTTTCTATCACGCGATGGGCACTCCGGTTGCGAGCGACAAAATGATTTTCGGCCGGCAGTACGACGCCACGCACGAAGGCGATTGCTTCATCTCTTCGAATGGCCGCTGGCTGGTTTGCGAGTTCCTCACCGGGTCGGCGGGCGACAAGGTGGAGCTCTACGTGCAAGATCTCGCGTCCGGCGGCGGTATGAAACCTGTTGTTACCGGCATTGACGCGCGTTTTGAAGCCCAGGTCGCCGGCGATCGGATGTATGTGCTGACCAACTGGAAAGCGCCGAACAGCCGCATTCTGACAATCGACCTGACTCATCCGGCCCGCGACTCCTGGGAGGAGATCGTGGGCGAGCGGCCGTACGTGCTCGAAAACTTCAGCCTGGCGGGCGGCAAACTTGCCGCCAACTGGCTTGAGGACGTGCATTCGCACATTGAAATCCTGACGGCCGAAGGCAAGCTGGTCCGCCAGCTTCAGCTTCCGGGCATCGGCGAAGCCGGCCCGCCGCGCGGGAGGTGGGAATCGGATGTGGCGTTCTACAGTTACAGTTCGCTCAATCGGCCGCCCACGATCTATCGCTACAACATGGCCTCGGGCGCGCAGAGTGTATGGTTCCAGCAGAAGGAGCCGTTCGACCCCGCGACAGTGGAAGTGAAGCAGGTCTGGTACAGCTCGAAGGATGGCACGCGCGTGCCCATGTTTCTGGCCTATCCGAAAGGCATCAAGCTGGATGGCAGCCATCCAGCGCTGCTCACCGGCTACGGTGGTTTTAACGTGAACATGCTGCCGGCGGCTTCGAGTACGGCGCTGGCGTGGCTAGAGATGGGCGGCGTGTTCGCCCTGCCGAATCTGCGGGGCGGCGGCGAGTTCGGGGAGAAGTGGCACGATGCCGGCAAACTCGACAAAAAGCAGAACGTATTCGATGATTTTATTGCCGCGGCGGAATATCTGATCAGGGAAGGGTACACCAGCAAACAGCGCCTGGCCATCAGCGGCCGCTCCAACGGCGGGCTGCTGGTGGGCGCGGCGCTTACCCAGCGCCCCGACCTGTTCCGCGCGGTAATTTGCGGCTTCCCCCTGCTCGACATGGTGCGCTACGACCGGTTTAAGGTCGCCAAATTCTGGATTCCCGAATACGGCACGGCGCAGAACCCCAACCAGTTTCCGTTTATCTACAAATACTCGCCTTATCAGCATGTGGAAAAAGGCGTGAAGTATCCGGCGGTGCTGCTGGTTTCGGGAGATTTCGATACGCGCGTGGACCCGCTGCACGCGCGCAAAATGGCGGCGCTGCTCCAGGCTTCCAGTGCTTCCGGCCGTCCCGTGCTGCTGCGCTACGACACCGAATCGGGCCACTCGGCCGGCGTGCCCCTGGATAAGCAGATCGGCGAGAGCACCGATGAAATGAGCTTCTTGGCGTGGCAATTGGGTATGAAGCCTGCGTTAAAATAGCCACTTGTCCCTAGAAACGGTATTGTCCCGCGCGGCGCGCTGGCTCGCGCAGTCCGGCATCCAGGAGCCCTCTGGCGGCGTGGCCCGCTACTATCGCAGCGATCTGGGACGCAACCATCCGGTTTCAACGGAGATCACCGGCTACGCGCTGAGCGCGCTCGTGTGGCTCAACCGGCCGGCGGAAGCGGCCGCCGCCGCCCGCTTCCTCACCAGGCAGGCATGGTCGGGCGGGGCGATGCCGTTCGAACTGGATCCCGCCGGGTACACCTACTTTTTCGATTGCGGCATTATCGTTCGCGGCCTGCTGGCCGCGTGGCGGTATGACGGCGAACAGGAGTATCTGGACGTGGCCGCGGCGATCGGTAAAACCATGCTGGCCGATTTCTGTTCGGATGACGGCAGCATCAACCCCATTCTGGTCTTGCCCGGCAAGCAGCCGCTTCCCCACGACCCGCTGCGCTGGTCGCAATCGCCGGGTTGCTACCAGATCAAAGCCGCGCTGGCCTGGCGGGAGTTGTATGAGGTTACGGGTGAGGCGGATTTCCGTTGCGCCTACGATTGGGTGCTCGCCGGGGCGCTTGACAGTTACGCCGGTTTCCTGCCCGGCCATACCGATCCGCTGAAGGTCGTCGACCGCCTGCACGCTTTCCTTTACTTCCTGGAAGGCATTCTGCCTTGTGAAGACGAGCGGCGGGCCGCGGCGTTGTGCGACGGCATCCACCGGGTTGCCTGCCATCTGGCCGATTTGGCGCCGCAGTTCGAGCGCTCGGACGTCTACGCCCAATTGCTGCGCATCCGGCTGTTTGCGGATTGGCTGGGCATCGCTCCGCTGGATCGGGCCGCGGCGGAACGCGAAGCATCGACCCTGACTGGCTTCCAGGCGGCGAGCGACGATCCCCGGATTGATGGCGGTTTCTACTTCGGCCGCAAGGGCGGGACCTGGCTGCCGTACGTGAATCCTGTCTCTACCGCGTTCGCGGCGCAGGCTTTGGCGCTGTGGGAAAATGGCGCTTCCACCACTGCCTGGCAGCATCTCATCTGAAGTTGGACCCCAAAATCAAGGTCGCCTTCGCTTCCGGCACCGACGAGCTGAACGCGCAACTTGTCGCGAACATGCGCGCGCTGTTTCCGGAACTGCCGCTGTATGTGGTCGCGGAGTTCCCGCCGGCGGTAACGGATGTCCATTGGGTGCCCTACCGCATCAACCGGGGCTTTTTCGAGAACTGGTCACGGTGCCGAGCGGCGTTTCGAGGGAAAGCCATCCGCCTGGCGGGTGTAATGCTGGTGCCGAATGTGCCCTATCGAAGGATGCGGCTGCTGGCGCTTTTGCTGGCCCCGGCGCAGTTTCTGGCGTTCAACGAGAACCTGAACAACTGGATGTTGCGGCCGCGGTGCGCCGGAACGATCGCGCGGCATCTGGCCTGGCGATTGCGGAATTTTTGGCACTGGCATTTCGGGCGGAATGGGACTCTGGCAAGGCGGGATTGGTGCGGATATTTCTGGTATTTGGCCGCGCGTTTGGCGGCCTGGGCGAGGTTTCGGGGCAAGCGGGCAGGCCGCCCCCTGATGGCTGCGGCCGGGGTGAGCGGCATATCGGTGATTATTCCTTCACGGAACGGCAAGGATCTGCTGGCTGCGCAGCTTCCCGGGATAATTCGCGACCTGCCGGCTAAAGCCGAAATTATCGTGGTCGACAACGGGTCGGACGACGGCACCGCGGCCTGGCTAAGCTCTGACTGGCCGGCGGTGAAGGTGGAGCAATCGGTTGAGCCGCTCTCTTTCGCGGCCGCCATCAACCGCGGGCTTGCCCGTGCCCAATACTCGCGCATATGTCTGCTCAATAACGACATGCTCCTCGATCCGGGCTGTTTCACGGCGCTCACAGAGGCGTTCGCCAAGGTTCCCGATCTGTTCTGCGCCACGGCCCAGATCCGTTTCCCCCCGGGCGTCCGCCGGGAAGAGACCGGAAAAGCGGTCATTGCACAGCCGCAGCCTACGGATTTTCCAGTGCGCTGTGAAGAGCCGCTGGCAGGTGAAGATCTCAGCTACGTTCTCTATGGCAGCGGCGGCTGCTCGCTTTACGATGCGGCGAAGCTGCGCGCGCTCGGCGGCATCGACGAAACCTACGCGCCGGCCTACGTGGAAGACCTGGACCTCGGCTATCGTGGCTGGCAGCGCGGCTGGCCCTCGGTTTATGTTGCGGGAGCGGTGGTGGAGCATCGCCATCGCGCCACCACCTCGCGCTACTACAGCGAGCACGAACTCGGCCGCATCCTGGAGCGCAACTATCTGCGGTTCCTGGCGCGCGCCGTTTGCGACGCGCGGCTCTTTCGCCGGTTGTGGAAGCAGGATGTGGACCGTCTCCGGCTGCTGCGTGATCGTGAAAGCTTGCGGGCAGCCGCGCGCATCGCCTTAGCCGGTCCGCGCCCGCCGGAGCCCGTGGGTCATCTGCCGGAAGCCGATTTCCTAGCGCTGACCAACGGCTCGGTTTGCGTTTTTCCCGGCCGCCCAGCGGGCGGCAAACCACGCTTGCTGGTTGCCAGCCCGTACCTGCCGTTTCCGCTCTCTCACGGAGGCGCGGTGCGCATCTATAACCTGATGCGCCGCGCCGCGGCGGAGTTCGACGAGGTCCTCGTGGTCTTCGCCGAGTCTCTGGAACCGCCAGCGCCGGAGATTCTCGAAATCACCGTGGAAACCGTGCTGGTGCGGCGCGCCGGGAGCCATGCGCTGCCCTTTACCGGCCGCCCCGACGTGGTGGAAGAATTTTCCTCACCTTCGTTCCGCGCCGCCCTCGTACAGACGGTGAAGAAATGGCAGCCGGCCATTGCTCAGCTCGAATTTACGCAAATGGCCCAATACGCCGGAGCCTGCGCTCCGGCCCGCACCCTGCTGGTGGAGCACGATCTCACCTTCGACCTATACGAGCAACTGGGGGCCATTGAAGAAAACTGGGACCTGCGGCGCCAATTGGGCCTCTGGCGGAAATTCGAGACCGCAGCCTGGCGCGATGTGGACCGGGTCGTGGTGATGTCGGAAAAAGACCGCGCTGCCGTAGCGCCGGCGATCGGCGCCGCCCGCGCCATCACACTCCCTAACGGAGTGGACCTCGACCGCTTCCGCCCGGCGGCCCATCCGCCCGAGCCGCGCCGCCTGCTCTTCATCGGCTCGTTTGCGCATCTGCCGAATCTGCTGGCCGCGGAATTTTTTCTCAACCAGGTTTGGCCGCATTTGCACGCTGATACATGGCACATCATTGCAGGCGCGCGGCATGAATATCACCTGGCCCGCGCGGCCGATCGCGTGCAACTGAAGCTCGATCAGCCGGGCATCGAAGTGGAGGGCTTCGTTTCCGATGTCCGTCCGGCCTATGATCGCGCCGCCCTGGTAATTGCGCCGCTGGTGGCTTCCGCGGGAACGAATATCAAAATTCTCGAAGCCATGGCGATGGGGAAAGCGATTGTCAGCACTCCTGCGGGCGTCAACGGGCTTGACCTCGCGCCAGGAGAAGATTTCATCCTGGCCAAGAGCGCCGCACAGATGATCGATGCCGTCGGAGAATTGCTGGAAGACGAAGCCAAACGGCGGCGCATCGAGGCCGCGGCGCGCCGGCGTGTGGAAAAACACTACGGCTGGGACGAAATAGCGCGGCGCCAGGCCGGCCTCTACCGCGAGCTTCTGTGAGCGCCCCGCGTGGCGTTTGCATCGGGCGATTGCCCGAAACATTCTTTCGAATTCTGTATGTACCCGTATAGTACCGGTAACAGCATACGCAACGATCGGCCGATGGGAGGCGTCTCATTCGGCACGAGGGGAAGGCAATGCGGGTGTTCCTGAGTGCGGTATGGCGCCTGATGGTGCGATTCATCGAGGTCGATTCCGTTTTCGGTGTGCATGGCCGGGCTGCGCTCTAGGCAACTGCCATTGGAGCTATTCACGCCTTTTCGGTACCAAGCCCAGGCGCTAGTATTTCCGCAGGAATGTTGCGCTAGACGCAGATTTGTTCTAAAACCGGTGAAATTCCTAGGCGAAAAAATTCAATTTTCGGTTAAAGTTATTCTTGGAAGTGAGAAAATACGACGGATCACCCCGTTTTCGTGGCCCCAGTATGATCCTCGCCAGGGTACTACTCGTGCATGGCGAGTTGGCGCCCCGATTGGCTTTGCGAACGATACTCCAAGCCGGCGGCTATAGCGTCGATGTAGCCGGGAGCGTGTCGGAGGCTCTGGCGAAATTGGATGACGGGGTATACGACCTTGTCCTCACAGATCAGCAACTGGAAAAAGACCAATCGGGATTCGACCTGCTGGCGTACGCGCGAGTAAAGGAATACCGGCCGGCGACGGCGTTCATCACTTCTCATCAGAGGCGCCGCGGGCCGAGCCGCGCCCAACATGCCCGCGGAACGGCAGCCGGTTCCCGGCACAACATCTCGATTTATACAGAAAACCTTCCGCAACTGCTGGAGAGCATTGCCGAATTGATCGGCTTGCGGGCCAGCCGCAGATACCGGGCGCCACTGCGGCAGGCCGTCTAGGCGGGTCCACCGCCAAATCTTGGCGGCCGAAAGCACTGAATCTAAAGGGAAAATCGGCAGGTCCGCCGGCGACCTGTGGTGGCCAAAGCCTCGACTGAGGCTTGAGTGGCCCCGCAGCATTTGTCTAGTTAGGCTCCTGTTCGAGGCGCTCCAAGATTTCCGACAAACGCACGGCCACTTCGGCACGCTGTCCAAAGCGCCACTGGTTGTAGGTGGCGGTGAATTCGCAAACCGCTGCCCCCAGGGGTGAAGGGGGCAGGGAAGCCGCGAATTCGGCCGGGGTGAACCAGGCCGGTTTCCGATACCCGCGGCGGTTGAGCAGGTGGAGCATGCGTTCGTAGAGCAAGGCGGCATCGCTGCTTGCCGCATGGCCACGCCGGGCGCGCCGTACTCCGTTCCACAGGCGGGCGTCGCGGAACAAGCGGGGTCCGAACAGCCAGGCGACGGTGGCCAGGCCCACCAGTGCCAGGCCGCCCCAACCGGAGGACCGAAGCGGGGGAATCCTCTTTGGGGGCCATAGGGAACCGGGCACTGCCGATATCCGGGCCAGCCAATCGAACCAGCGGATCCCTAAACTGCGGGCGCCGCTTTCCACCTTGTAAGAAAGGGTCCCCTGGCGGCGCAAATCGTAACTCACCACCCAATCCTGCCAGAAGGTCTGGGCGGCATCCAGGTAAAGTTCGAAATTCGCCAGCAGGGCGAAGGAACTCGGATTCGGGTCGGGAGGCGTTGGGTCGAAGGTGGTCCAGCCCCTCCCGGGAATCCAAGCCTCCACCCAGCTATGCGCGTCGGAGGCGCGCACCACCCACAAATCGGAAATGGGATTGTAAATACCGCTTTGAAATCCGGTCACCAGGCGGGCTGGAATGCCGAGGGTCCGCAGCATTACGGTCATGGCGGTGGCGAAGTGCTCGCAATAGCCTTTGCGGCGGACAAACAGAAAATCCGCCAGCGGATCGGCCACCTCGCGGCCGAGCAACTCTAGGCTATAGGCGTAATCGTGGCGCAGGCGGCGCTCCAGGGCGCGGGCGCGTTCCAGGTCGCTGGCCGCGCCGGTGGCCGGGCCGGCGAACTCGCGCGCCAGGGCGGGAATGCGTGGATCGAGCGGGGGAAGCTTGAGCGTTTCGCGCCGCATCTCCGGAGCCAGCTCCGGAGCCGGCACTGGCGGAGGAGAAATTTCCGGCGGCTCTTCCAGCAGACTGTAGGCGTCGTAAGCGAATCCGGGCCGCGGAACCCGCGGCAGCCGGTAACTACCCGTGGTGCTGCGGAGAATCAGGAACTGCCGTACATCCAGACTGACCGGTGTGCCCGCAAAAAACAGAGCGTCCGTGTTGGCTTCGCTCATTTGCACGTGATAGTTGAGGCGCTTGCCCTCGCCGGTGCGCCCGAGTCTCACGTGACCGCCGATCACCGGGATCTGTTGTTCGTGGGGTTCCGGGTTCGACCAGCGCCGGCCATCGAAGTGAGTGAGCGCCGCGCCGCGCCATTTCAGCCCGGACACGGGATTTCGGCTGTAGATGGCGATGTGCATGACCGGCCGCGAACTGACCTTGATTTCGCCGATCTCGCCGAGGGTCACCTGGTCGGAGAAGCCCGGCAGCACAAACTGGCGGTTGGGGAGCAGGCGGGCAAAGGCGGCCTGGGCCGTCCGCGGCAGCAAAAAGAAGAGGCCGGCCGTAATGGTGAGGATGCTCAAAGTCGCGAATGCGGAGAGCAGAATTAGCCGAGGTGGAAAGCGGGCGGGCGTGCCGCGCGCCACGGCGTCCGCTCTGGCGAGCGAACGGCAAATCTCGCCGCTGCTCAACGCGGCGATGGCGAACAGTAGGTAAAAAGCCAGGAACGCGATGAAATTGATCTCCATCGAAAGCATGGCGGCGGCCATCAGCTCCAGAAACGCGATGGCGGCCGTGTACAGGTAATCGCGGGCCGTCCGGGCAGTGAGAATTTTCGTAATGGCAAGAAAGAAGACAAGATGGACTGTAGCCACGACGAAGTCGCGCGATAAACAAGCGTAATCCAGGCAAAAAAAAGCGATGTAAGCCAGGGCTAGAAGGCGGGAGGCGCGCTCCGGAATCTCCAGCCGGACCACGTTGGCGATCATCAGGCCGCGCAGCAACAGGCCCGCGCCGGTGAGGACCAACGTCGGCGTATCCAGGACACCCGAGCCTGCCACGGCGAGATAGCCGCTCGCGACCAGGCCCAGCATGGAAAATTGGAAGAATCGTTCGACCGCGGCCGGTTTCATGACTTGCGCGGCTTTCTCGCCTCCTGACAGCGCGCCATAATAACAATTCTACCTATCGAAACATGGACAAAGATCTTTCCGGGAAGGCCCCGATCGGGCTGGTGGTGCATGCCGTGGGCAAGACCGGCGTTTTGCACCAATTGACGGGCGTGATCGCGCGTCACGAGGGCGATATCATTTCGGTCGAAATTCTGGATAACTGGCCGAACCCGGCGCGGACGTATTTTGAAGTGGTGCTGCCGGGCGAGGCGGAGGCGCTGGTGGCGGATCTGGAGCGGCTGGAAATTGTGCAGCATGTCGAAAAAGTGAAAACGCTCCAGAAAATTTACGGCAAGCGCATCATTATCATGGGCGGCGGCGCGCAGGTGGGCCAGGTGGCTATCGGGGCGGTCTCGGAGGCGGACCGGCACAATATCCGCGGCGAGCACATTTCGGTAGATACGATTCCGTTGGTGGGCGAGCAGAAATTGGCCGATGCCGTGCGCGCCGTGGCCCGCCTGCCGCGGGCCAAAGCGCTGGTCATGGCCGGCGCGCTGATGGGCGGCGATATAGAGACGGCGGTGCGGGAAGTGCGCCAGGCAGGCCTGCTGGTGATCAGCCTGAATATGGCGGGCAGCGTTCCCGATGCGGCCGATCTGGTGGTCAGCGACCCGGTGCAAGCCGGCGTGATGGCCGTAATGGCCGTGGCCGATACGGCGAAGTTTACCGTGGAGCGGTTGAAGCGGCGGGTGTTTTGAGCAGACTCTACGGAAGCCTCTATCGTATCCGCGCGGTCGTCAGCTCCGGCTTTACGAACGTGGATCGGCAGTTAGCTCCTCACTCCGGCTCCATATGCGTGAGTACCTCCCCGATCTGCTCCAGCGCCCCCTCACTCTCCGTAATCACATACGGCAGGCATGAAGTAGACTACGTTCCCCAGAGGCCGGGGGAGCGGCTAAGTGTAAAAATTCCAGCTTGATTTCTACTTTGTGGTTTAAATTTCTATTGACGTCGTTCTTTTTTGGGGTAAAGAAAAGCCATGCGCCGCTTGGCAAGCTCATGGAAAACATGGGTGGGTATCCTTAGGGTGTTGTCGCTAGTGGCCTGTCGCGGCCACATCGTTAGCAAGCGGGGCGCCTGTCGGCGCGGATAACCGCATCGGCCATGCTAACGGCGACTTGACGACAGGCCACTAGTCTGCTGTCTCTGAACTCTATTTACTAACGCCAGAGAAAGCGGCATACTGGGGTATGCCATTGCCTCCGGCCCCGAAAATCGAGATGACCGGTCGCGAGCGAAGACGGCTATCGGAGATCAGCGACAATCGCGGCACGCCGAAGGGTATCGCACTGCGCGTGGAGATCGTGTTGGGCGCGGCGCGAGGGATT
>Ga0070737_10001723_pt1 | contig 29527 bp, 31 predicted proteins | sample Coa_R1_10_FD_66438 | JGI IMG/M metagenome (GOLD analysis project Ga0070737, IMG submission 66438) | Surface soil microbial communities from Centralia Pennsylvania, which are recovering from an underground coalmine fire - Coalmine... | ecosystem: Environmental > Terrestrial > Soil > Unclassified... | reverse complement strand
CGGTGGCGTCCGGCGGTGGAGGCGGTCGGTGCCCAGGCGGTGGCGGAGGGGGCGGCGGGGGCGGGCCGCCGAAGGGCGGCGGCAGCGGCGGACGGGGCGGCGGCGGCGGTGGCACCGTCGGGCCGGCAGTGGCGTAGGGGCTGATGCCCGGGTCGCCGTAGGTGGCGCCGTCGGTAGTGATCAGCAGCGCCCGCACGCTGCCGCCCGTGAGTTCGGCGGCGAGCTGGGCGGGCGGCGTGTGCGCGGCGGCCAGCGCGTCGGCGCGGGCGGTGGCCGCGACCAGCCGGTCGTGCAGGTTGCGCCGCGCCTGAACGCCCAGGGTTACGTCGATGGTGACGCCCAGGATCAGCAGCAGCACGGCCAACAGGCCGAGCACGATGATCGTCACCCGGCGCTGCAGCGACGGCGTAGGCGTCGCGGCCTCGGCGGTCATGATCGCTGCGGCTGCAAGCGGTAGCCGATGCCGCGGACGGTATGCAAGATCCGCGGCCCGTGCGCCTCGAGCTTGCGGCGCAGCCCGCTGATGTGCACTTGCACCAGGTTGGGGTCGTAGGCGTCGTACCCCCACACCGCGTTGAGGATCTGCCCGGCGCTGACGATCCGGCCGCGCTGCTCCACGAGATATGCCAGCAGCCGCAGTTCGGTGGCCGTCAGATCCAGCCGGTGACCACCGCGCGCGGCCACACCGGCGTCGACGTCGAGCATCAGATCGCCGAGCTGCACGACCTCCGGCAGCCGGCCGCGTCGCCGCAGCACTGCGCCGACGCGCGACACGAGCTCGGCCAGCTCGAACGGCTTGACCACGTAGTCGTCGGCGCCGCCGTCCAGGCCGCGTAGCCGGTCCGGTAAGCCGTCGCGGGCGGTGATCAGCACGATGCCCGCCTTTCCCCATTCGAGAATGACGTCGATGAGCGCGAACCCGTCGCGGCCCGGCAGCATCACATCCAGCACCACGAGGTCGGGCCGGAACCCGTCGAGGACCTCCTCGAGGTCGTTGCCGTCGGGCCGGGCTTCGGTGTGGTAGCCGGCGTCGGACAATGCCTCGCTGACCATCTCGCGGATGGTCTCGGAGTCTTCCACCACCAGCACCCGCGGTGTGCCGACACTGAACTCCGCACGGCGACAATCGGCCATGTCTCATTCTTAACGCCGCCTATCTGAGATCAGGCTGAAGAAACGACGGCGGCAGGTTCTTCAGGTTCACTTCAACTTCGCTGCCTAGCGTCACGGCCATGAACGCCGAAGAGAATCAGAACCTGACCCCGGAACCAGAAAGCTCGCCGCCCGTCGCCGAAACCGTTGCAGCGCAGCCGCGTCGACGATGGAGCGGGTCGTCCGCGCAGCGCCATCCGGTCGGCGTCGCAGCCGCCGCCGGGGTAGTCGGGATCATCGTGGGCGCGTTGCTGACCGCCGCGGTCATCGCCATCACGTCGACGCCGGCGCCTCCCCCGCCGGGTTGGCAGACCAGCGCCGACGCGCCGCTGCGGCCACCGCCGCCACCGTTCCCGCTGCCGCACGCCGTGCCCCCTGGGCCTCCGCCCGAGGCGATGCCACCCGCGCCACCGCCGCCGAAAGCCCCGCCCGTGCCGCATCCGCGGCGCGCGGAGCCGCCTCAGCATCCGCCGGCGCCGGGCGAGCCGGCACCTCCGCCGCCCGCACCGGGTGCACCCCCGCCGCCGCCTCCGGGTGGACCGCCGCCCGGGCCATGGGGGCCTCCGCCGCCGCCCCCGCCTCCTGGCCCGATGCCGCCGTGGGGTCCGCCGCCTCCACCGCCGGCGTAAGGCTCAGCGCGACAACGGTTTTCGAGGTTCTGGCCGGTCAGTGGCCGCGGCCGCCGAAGCCGCCGTGGCCACCGCCGAAGCCGCCGAACCCGCCGCCGATGCCGCCGAAGCCGCCGAAGCCGCCACCGTGGTCGCCACCGCCGCGACCACCACCGCCGTGATCACCACCGCCGGGGAACCATCCGCCACCGCCGCCCGGTTGCCAGCCGCCCCGGTCACGGTCACCGCCGCCCGGTTGCCAGCCGCCCCGGTCACGGTCACCGCCGCCGGGCTGCCACGGGGAGCTGTTGCCGGGCGGATTGAAGATCGGCGGCAGTAGCGGGACAACCGGCGCGACGGGCACCGGTACCGGCACGGGCACGGGTGCAGGGGCCGCGGGCGGCGGGGCCGGTGGAGCCTGCGGCGCGGGCGCCGGGGCTTCCGGCGCTGGTGCTGCAGCCGCGGGCACCTGGACGGGTGCCGGAGCGACGGGTGCCGGTGCGGGGGCCGCGGGCGCGGGCGCCGGCGCCGGCGCTTCCGGCGCAGGTGCCTCGCGAGGAACCTGCTGCACCTCGGGCGCAGGCTGCTCAACCTTGTTCGGCGGCGCTGCCGGAGGCGCGGGAACCTCCGCCTTGGGAGCGGGCGCCGGCATCCGCTCGGCGGGTACGACGAGGTTTCCCCCGGAGCTTGGCCGCTGACTGACCGCCGGACGCACCGCGACCGCCAGCGAAATGACCAGGGCCAACACACCAACGAAAAAAACCATCATCACGCTGAGGGCCACCAGGAACGGCTTTCGCCCGTGTTCGGTTTCGCCGAAGTCGGCATCGTCGACGGCGTAGGGGTCATCAAAGCCCGAAAGGTCTGCTGCGGCACCGGGTTCCACCACTTCGGCGGTCGTCCAATCGGGAACCTGCGCATAGGCAACGGCTGCGGTCGACGAGGCGAACAGCGGCGCATTCGCCGCCGCCAACGCTGCGCCGCGGGCCAGCGCCGTTTCCGGCTCCTCGGGAGCGTTGACCGGCAGTGCGGTCGCGGTCTCCAGTCGCGGCTTGATCGCGGTGACGTCAACCCCACAGCCGACGACGAAGACCCCGTCGGGGCGTGATTCCAGCGCCTCGAGCCCCGCCATCATGTCGGCCAACTCGGTCGCTGCGTCGCTGCCGGACAGCGGCCGGCGGCGCACGTCGGCGATGGAACCGTCGGCGGAATCGACGATCGCCAGCGTCGCCGTCTCCGGCTCGAGGAACAGCAGCCCGGTATGGGCGTACCCGACAGCGCTGCCGACGGCCTGAGCCAGCGCGGCCGCAGCCAGAAACGCCGAGACCAGCATGACGTTTTCGACCTTGTGGGCGGCCAGCGCGTCGCGCAAAGCGGCGGCTTCCGCCGGGTCGGTCCAGGTCACCCCGGTCGACGCCAGGTGGTAATCACCCTCGGCCGCGCTTTCGCGGGTACCCAAGATCGCGGCGATGACTTGATCGGCCACGCCGGTATTTGCCAAGTCGGCATCGGCGGGCACCTCGAAGCCGTCTTCATCGACGGTGACTCCGTCGGCGTTTTGACCCTCGACCAGCACCATGCGGACCGTTGTGGGCGCCATCGACACACCGAGGACGATGTCCACTACCCCTCCACATGAGTTTGCTTGCCAGTCAGACCCCGGACGTCACGACCACGTCACAACATAGAGCCGCTAATTACCACCTTAAAGCATGTCGGTGTCCGCCAGTCGGCTCAGTCGTACCGAATCAGCTCGGGGCCTTCCTCGAATTTCACCGAGCGGCAGGCCGGACAACGCGGCGGCGCATCGAGCGTGATCTTGCCTCCGCAGCCACAACGCCCGGCCAGCGCTTCAACACCGGCCCAATAGTCCGTCGCCGAAACGGGCTCGCCGTCAACGTATTCCCGGACGAGCTCGTCGTGCTTGGCGCTGGCCACGCAGTGCGGCGTCGGGGAGCCTTTGAGGTAACGCAGGTGAAGGTCGCCCAACTCGTCGAACCCGATCGCCCGTGTTCTGCCGCACTCGCCGCAACGCAGCAGGTGAAAGAAGAACCCGCTACCGTGGCTGACAGTGAACGCCTTCCCGCATTCAAGGCACTGCGCGGCATTAGCAGATCCCATATGACGAACGCCTCCAGGCTGACCGCTAATCACATTGTGGACAAATGTCCATCAAAGTAGACCACAGACGGCCGACACACCGACCCGGGTTCCCGTCGGGTGCAGCTGCGTTCATTGAAGAGGTCTAATGTGCCAGGGCATGGAAGACCGCGACAAAGACCCGGCGGTGGTGCTGCCCTATCTGGTCGGCCGCCCGCTTGCCGCGACCGAGGTCTACGAGGCTTTCGGTTACCGCAAATCCGCCTACTACAAGGCCGCGCGCGAGGGCAGGCTGATCACCGCCGACAACCTGATCAAGGTGGCCAGCTACTTCGGACTCAACCCAGTCGACCTGCAGGTCCGCTACGGTTTGATCCAGCCCGAAGCGGTCACCGAGTACGTGCAGTCAGACCCGGGCCTGCCGAGGCTGCGCGATCTTCGCCCGGACCCCAACAAGCCTCCCGTCTGATCGCATTCCGGACGTATCGAGTCGATGCTGGCCGCCCTGATCAGCGCCACCCTCGCCGCCATCGTGTGCAGCCTGTGGATCCGTCGCCACACCTGGCAATCACGGTGGGAGGCAGGCGCCACCCTCAACATCGCCCTACAAGGCTGCGCCGTGCTGCTCATGTCGCCCTGGGCGTCGGCGACCTTCGGGCCGGCGCTGCATCGGATCCTGGGGCTGTGGAATGTCGAAGATCTGCTGGGCCACCTGTGCCTGGTCGTCGCGGTGGCAGCCATCATCGACCACGCGCTGGCGCGGCTCACCGACGAAGAGAAAGTCCAGGGACTGTTGCACCGCCACGTCGGAAGGCCCGTCCGCCTCGGTGTGCCGATGCTGGCTGCGGTGTTCGTCATCGCCGACGAGGCCTACCACCCCGACCTGTTCCCGGCCCACGTCAGCACGGTCTGGCTGGGGGCCTATTGGCTGGTGCTGGGCAGCTTGCTCATCTACCTGCTGAGCTACGCGGGCCGGGTGCTGCTCATTCTGCGCCACGATCCCCGCTCGAGGTCCACCGTGGATCTCTACCTGATCTCTGCCGGATTCGGCGTGGCGGCCAACGTGATTCAGATGGCAACAGCGTGGGCGGGCATCGACGTCACTCTGCCGGTGTGGCTGTGCGGATGCCTGGGCACGACGGGCTTTGCATACGCCTCGGCCCGGTCGTGGCGCAGCAAAGTCAACTGGTTCACGCCGGGCTATCGGCTACCGCCGCAACCACTTCCGCCGCACTCGTCGTGAGCCGCAGGGTTGCGCGCCAGTCGATGCCTTGCATCTATTAAACAACCGTTTACAATAGTAAACGTGCATTTACCGCCGTCGGATGACCGCACCGCCCGCGCCCGCATCCGCGACGAAGCGCTGCGGCTGTTCGCCGAACGGGGCCCCGACGCCGTCACGATGCGCGATATCGCGGCCGCCGCGCGCGTGTCACCGGCCTTGCTGATCCGGCACTACGGCTCCAAGGAGGGCCTGGTGGCAGCCGTGGACGATCACGTCGTCGCAAGCCTCGAGGCGGTACTGAGCGAAATGACCACGAGCACAGCCACTTCCGGATTGGACCCGGCTGCGGTGCCCAGCATGCTCGACGGCCTCGCCACTCACCTGCCGCCCGACTCGGCGATCCCGGCATACCTGAGCCGGATGCTGATCGGCGGCGGCCCGGCCGGATCGGCGCTGTTCGAGCGGCTTCACCGCGTCAGCCGCGACACCCTCGACGCCATGGTCGCGGCCGGCACCGCGAGCGCCGGCGCGGATCCCGACGTCCGAGCGGCCATCTTGATGGTCAACGACCTGGCGGTGCTCACCCTGCGTCCCCGACTGACCGAGTTGCTCGGCTTCGATCCGCTGTCGGCTGACGGCATTGCGCGCTGGGCCGCTGAGGTTTTCGCGATCTACCGCGACGGGCTTGGTTGACCCAACACCACGAAATGGAGGCAGCATGTCATTGGGAACCGGGGCCGCACGATTGCTGCGGTCGCGGCGGTTGATGCGCGCGCCGATCTGGATCTACAAGGCGCGCGCCGGCGCTGTGCTGGGGTCGCGGTTGCTGATGCTCGAACACATCGGCCGCAAGTCCGGCGCGCGGCGCTATGTGGTGCTCGAGGTCATCGATCACCCGGCACCTGACCGCTACGTGGTGGCCTCCGGCTTCGGCGCAAAGGCGCAGTGGTTCCGCAATATTCAGGTCCACCCGCAGGTGCGGGTCTACACCGGAAGCCGCGCTCCCGCGGCGGCGACGGCGCGCGTGCTCACCCAGGACGAGGCCGATCGGGCGCTCGCGGCCTATATCAGCCGCCACCCCCGCGCATGGGCCGGGTTCAAGGGCGTGCTGGAGAAAACGCTGGGACGTCCGATCACCGAGACCAATACGCCGCTGCCGATGGTCGAGCTGCGGCTCGGTTAACCGCCGTCCGGGCCTTTCACCGTCAGCGCCGCATACGTCACCAAAAACGATGCCGCGGGAACGGCATTGACGACTCGATCGCGGACGCGGATGTGTGCTCCGACAGCGAGAACGAAATACAGCGTCAGCATTGCGGTGGTCAGCCGGGCCAGTACCGGAAACCTGCCGACTGAGAGTAACCCAATGACCGAGGCCGCCTTGGACACTGGCAAAATCCACCGGATATTCTGCGGAACACCCAGTGTATCAAGCGATTTCGCGATATACGGCAATGGGATCGCACACGCCACCGCGTCACCGGCCTGGAAAGCGGCCAGCGCCGCATAGGTTTTGGGAGAAGTCACCGCACCACCTTATTGAGTCAGCTCGGACGGCGCGCCGAGCACGCCCTCAACCGGCTTGCGCGCGTCGGCCTCAGCCTTGGCCACTGCCTGCACGATCGCGGGATCCGTTTCCGTGGAGAACCAATCGGCGACCTCGTCGCTGTCGTCCTCGGGCTTGGGTAGGTCTTGGTCGACCGGCGACGGCTGATACCGGAACACCCCGTCCTCGCCGGGCGCGCCCAGTAGTTTGGTGAAACCCTGTAAGGCCGAGCCGAAGTCGCTGGGCACCACCCAGACCTTGTTGGCTTGACCCTGGGCCATCTTCGGCAGCACCTGCAGATACTGGTAGGCCAGCAGCTCCGGAGTCGGCCGGCCCGCCTTGATTGCGGCGAACGTCTTCTCGATCGCCTTCGCCTGCCCCTGCGCCTGCAGATAGGCCGCGGCCCGTTCACCTTGCGCACGCAACATCCGCGACTGTCGCTCGGCCTCGGCTGCCAGGATCGCGGCCTGCTTGGCGCCTTCGGCGGTAAGGATTTCCGCCTGCTTTCGTCCCTCGGCCTCTTTGATGGCCGCCTCCCGCTGGCCTTCGGCGGTCAGGATCATCGCCCGCTTCTCCCGGTCGGCCTTCATCTGCTTTTCCATCGACGCCTGGATCGACGGCGGCGGGTCGATGCTGCGCAGCTCGACGCGGGCCACCCGCAGCCCCCAGCGGCCGGTGGCTTCGTCCAGCACGCCGCGCAGCTGCCGGTTGATCACCTCGCGTGAGGTCAACGTCTGTTCCAGCGTCATACCGCCGACCACGTTGCGCAGTGTGGTGGTGGTCAGCTGCTCGACGCCGACGATGTAGTTGCTGATCTCGTACACCGCGGCCTGCGGGTTGGTGACCTGGAAGTAGACCACGGTGTCGATGTTCAGCGTCAGGTTGTCCTCGGTGATCACCGGCTGCGGCGGGAACGACACCACCCGCTCGCGCAGATCCACCCGGGCCCGGATGCGGTCGATGAACGGCACCAGCAGGGTCAGCTGCCCGCTGACCGTACGGCTGTAGCGGCCCAGCCGTTCGATCACCGCCGCCTCCGCCTGCGGGATCAGCGCAATCGATTTCGCCACCACGATGGCGGCGAAGATCACCAAAACGGCCAGGAACACCAGACCGGCGGCGGCACCTTGCATCATGAACTCCTCTATCTAGACGTTCTTCCACACCACCGCGGTGGCACCGTCGATGTGCATGACCGTCACCAGCTCACCGGGCTGGTAGACGTCGCTGTCGTTGAGCGGGCGCGCGGTCCAGATTTGGCCGTCCAACTTGACCTGACCCTCGTCGCGGGCGACGCGGTCGAGGACCAGTGCGTTCTTGCCTTCCAATGCCTGCACACCGGTCCGCGCACCCGCCGCCGGCGTCAGCCGTCGCCGCAGTGCGGGCCGGACCAGCACCAGCAGCAACACCGAAACCATCAGGAAAACCGCGCCGTCGGCCCAGATGGGCAAATTCAGCAGCCAACTGCTGCCCGCGGCGGCCAGTGCGCCGCCACCCAGCATCAGCAAGAACATATCGCCGGTCAGCGCCTCCGCACCGGCAAGACCCAGCGCGACGATCAGCCAGATCAGGGCGGCGGGCATGCCGTCAGGATATCGCGTGATCCGCCTCGATCGCGCCGAACAACTACACTGCGAATTCATGTGGTGCCCCAGCGCAACGCTCTCGGTATGGGCCAACGCCTGGCTCGCCGGCCAGGCCGCCCCCGACGACGTCCTTGATGCGTTATCATGTTGGGCCCCAACGCAATCGGTCACCGCCTACGATGCGGTAGCCGCCGGTCACACCGGCCTGCCGTGGCCCGATGTCGATGACGCAGGTGCGGTGTCGCTGCTGCAGACCCTGCGAACCGCCGCCAGCAGGTCGGGGATCGCCGCGCCCTCGGTCAGCCTGGTGTTGCCGGTACCCGGCGACGTCCGCGGCCTTGCAGCGGGCACCCGGTTCGAGCACGAGGCGCTGGCCGCCGGCGAGGCGGTGCTGGTAGCCGATCCGCACGATTCCGGCGTGGCCGTGGGACTGGTCCCCGATTTCATGTACGACGACCGCGACGACACCGCCGTACCGGAATTGACCGCGTTGTCATGGACGGTCTACTCGCTGCCGGGCGCGGCCGCGGTCGAGGCGCATCAGCTTGGCGAAGCCGAATACGAACTACGGTCAGCAGTACGGTCGGCGGCAGAAGTGCTCAGCGCGGTCGGGGTCGGCTTCTCCGGCGCCGACGTCGACGATCCGCGCGGACTCGTCGAGCAGCTGCTGGAATCCATGCGGTACCACCGGATTCCCGACCATGCGCCCACCCGCGCGGTACGGGTGCTGGAAACCGCCGCGCACGTCGACGCGATCATCACGGTCAGCGCCGGGCTGACACCGATTGCGGCACAGTCGTTGTCGGAGGCCCAGATCGCCAGCAATGCGCTGCGGCCGCTGGCTGCCGTGGTGCGCTCTGCTCGGATGGCCGCTGTCAGTGCGATTCTGCAGTCGGCCTGGCGTGGCTGAAGCCGGCCGGCGACGACCATTCGGCGACGCAGTGTGGCGGCGCGCACGGCGCGCCGTTGATGCTGGCACCACAGCCCGGCACCGGGTCTGCTCCGACCACCCGAGCCGGCTCGCGGCCCTCACGTAGTTCGTCGATCAAATCGACGGCAAGCCGGGCGAATCGGCGGTCGGCGTTGGGTGTGGCGGCCCGCGCGAACGCGATCCCCGCTTGCGCGGCCTGCGATCGCAGCTCGTGGTCGAGGTCCCACACCACCTCGATGTGGTCGGCGACAAAACCGATCGGACACACGATGACCGCGCCTGTCAGCGTCGAAAGATGTTCGGCGACATCGGGTTCCAGCCATGGCACCTGCGGCGGGCCCGACCGCGACTGCCACACCAGATCATAGTCGGAATATCCGACGGCCGAGGCCACCAGTCTCGCGGCATACGCGACCTGGCTGCTGTACAGCCGGGGCCCGCAACGCTCGTCTGCTGCCACCGGGATGGAGTGCGCGGTAAACACCAGCCGGGCACCCGTCGGCACGGTCTGTGCGGCCGCTGCGACCGCGTCGGCGAACATCTCCACGAACAGCGGATGATCGAAATAGGGCCGCAACTTGACCAATTCCGGCGCAGCGTCACCGGCTTGGCGACGGGCCCGGGCGATGTCCTCGACGTATTGGGTGCAGCTGGAATAGCCGCTCCACGCCGACGTGGTGAACACCGCCGCGCGCCGAATCCCGTTGTCGCGCATGGTCACGACGACGTCCTCAACGTAGGGTTCCCAGTTTCGGTTGCCGAAGTAGACCGGCAGGCTGCCCCCGAGTTCAGCCTGCAGTTCGGCGACCAGTGCGCGGTTGATCCCGTTGATGGGCGACACCCCGCCGAAATGCAGGTAGTGCTCGGCGACCTCGTCGAGGCGTTCCGGCGGCACACCGCGGCCGCGAGTGACGTTCTCCAGGAACGGCCGCACCTGCTCCGGGCCTTCGGGGCCGCCGAAGGACAGCAGCAGGACCGCGTCAAAGTCCATCAGAGCAACTGATTGTGCGCCCCACCGTCAGCGTAGATGATGTCCCCGGTAGTGGCCGGCAGCCAGTCGGACAGCACCGCGCACACCGTCTTGGCGACCGGAGTGGCGTCCTTCATGTCCCAGCCGATCGGCGCGCGCTGGTCCCAGCCCTGCTCGAGCAGCTCCATCTGCTTGCCCGCTTCCTCACCGAGCGCGCCACCGACAATTGCGCTCATCGCCAGCGTCCGGATCGGCCCGGCGGCAACAAGGTTGGATCGCACCCCGTACGGGCCGGCTTCGCGTGCCACGAACCGGTTCACCGACTCCAGCGCGCTCTTGGCCACCGTCATCCAGTTGTAGGCCGGCATCGCGCGAGTCGGGTCGAAGTCCATGCCGACGATCGCGCCGCCGCGATTCATGATCGGCAGCAGCGCCTTGGCCAGCGACGCGTACGAATACGCCGAGATGTGAATGCCTTTGGAGACATCCTCGTAGGGCGCGTCGAAGAACGGATTGATGCCCATGCCGCTCGGTGGCATGAAACCGATCGAATGCACCACGCCGTCGAGTTTGTTGCCCTCGCCGATCACCTCGATGACCCGGTCGGCCAGCGTGTCGAGGTGCTTTTCGTTTTGCACGTCGAGCTCCAGCAGCGGCGGCTTGTGCGGCAGCCGGTCCAGGATGCGCTCGATCAGCCGCAGCCGGTCGAATCCGGTGCAGACCAGTTGCGCGCCCTGTTCCTGGGCGACCCGGGCGATGTGGAACGCGATCGACGCGTCGGTGATGATCCCGGCGACCAGAATCCGTTTGCCTTCGAGCAGTCCTGCCATGTCCGTCCTTTGAGTATGCGAAAGTTGTTGGGCCGCAGTGCCTTAGTGGCCCATACCCATGCCGCCGTCGACCGGGATCACCGCGCCTGAGATGTAGGAGGCATCCTCGGAGGCCAGGAAGCTGACCACACCGGCGACCTCTTGGGCGGTGCCAACCCGCTTCGCCGGGATGAATTCCAGTGCCCCCGCCTGGATTCGCTCGTCCAGCGCGCGCGTCATGTCGGTGTCGATGTAGCCCGGCGCCACCACATTCGCGGTCACGTTGGCCTTCGACAGCTCGCGCGCGATCGAGCGGGCCATGCCGATCAACCCGGCCTTGGAGGCCGCGTAGTTGGCCTGGTTGCCGATGCCCCAGGTACCCGAGACCGAGCCGATGAAGATCATCCGGCCGAACCGCTTTCGCTGCATGCTGCGCGATGCCCGCTGAGCCACCCGGAACGCCCCGGTGAGGTTGGCGTCGATGACCTTCTGGAACTTCTCTTCGGTCATCCGCATGAGGAATGCGTCCGCGGCAAGACCGGCGTTGGACACCAGCACCTCGACCGGTCCCTGGTGCTCCTCGATCTCTTTGTAGGCGCGGTCGACGGCGTCGTTGTCGGTGACGTCACACAGGACGCCGAACAAACCCTCGGGCGCCCCGGATCCCCGGTGTGTGACGGCCACCTTGTGGCCGTCGGCGGCCAGCCGCCGCGCGATCGCGAGCCCTATCCCCCGGTTTCCGCCTGTCACCAGTACCGACCGGGATACGAATGCGGGTTTGCCGTAGCTGGCGGCGAGTTCAGTGGCTGGGTCAGTCACCCGGACAACCTATCGCATCGCCGAGCGGCCACTATTGGCCACGGCGGCCCTAAGTGGGCAGGCGGCGGTTGATCAGCACTGCCGCCAGAGCGGCCAGCGCCAGGATCAGCGAGCCGAGCCGCAACCAGCCGACGCTGGCGTCGCCGCGGATGGTCTCGTAGCCGATCTGCTGCTGCAGCGTCGCGTACACCTCTTTGAGCTGCTGCAGGTTCGAGGCGCTGTAGTTGTTGCCGCCGGAGAGTTCGGCGACCTTCTTCATCGTCGTGTCGTCGACCGGCACCGGCTGACGCTGGCCGTTGATGTCGACAAAGCCGTACGGGGTGCCGAACGAAATCGTCGAGATCGGCACCCCCTGGTCTTTGGCGGTCCGCGCGGCGGTGAACGCGCCCTTGGGATTGTCCGGGTTGGTCGGCACCGTCTCCTTGCCGTCGGAGAACAACACGATGCGCGCCGGCGGTGGAGTGTCGCCGCCGCCGATCACCGCGCCGACGGTGGCGATGGCCTGCAACGCGGTGAAAATGCCCTCGCCGGTGGCGGTGCGGTCGGCGAACTGCAGCTTGTCCAGCGCGGCCTTGGTCGCTTCCCGGTTGGTGGTCGGCTGCACCAGCACCGTCGCAGTACCCGCGTAAGCGATCAGGCCCAGGTTGATACCGGGCGTCAGCTCGCCGGCGAACTCCTTGGCGGCCACCTGCGCGGCCACCATCCGGTTGGGTTCGACGTCGGTGGCCCGCATCGACTGCGACACGTCGATCACCAACATCACCACCGCGCGGTTGCGTGGAATCCGCACATCATGGGTCGGCCCGGCCATCGCGATGGTCAGCAGCACCAGCGACGTCACCAACAGGATCGCGGCCAGGTGCCGCCAGCGGGTGGGCTGCTTGGGTGCGACGCTTTCCAGCAGTTCCATGTTGGCGAACCGCAGCATCCGCCGCTGCCGGGCCACCTGCGCGATGATGTAGAGCGCGACGATGCCGAGAACGACCAGGAAGAACAGAAACCACCACGCGTGAGCGAACCCGGTGAGCGTCATCGGGCCGAGCAACGGCACACTCATTGGCGCCCCGCCAATGCGCCGCGCCTGCGGGATTCGACAAAGCGGACGATGTCACCGATCCAGTCGCGGTCGGTGCGCAGCGACATCAGCGGCGCCCCGCAGCTGCGGAACGTGCGCTTCACGTCGGCGCGATGAGCGGCCGCCGCTTTGCCGAAGTCGTCGCGCAGCTGCTCGTCGATGGTGAACTCCCGGGTGACACCGGATTCGGCGTCCTGCAGGATGACGTCGCCGACGTCCGGCAGCTCGACGTCGCGCGGGTCGAGCACTTCGATGCCCAGCACCTCGTGGCGGGCGGCGATCGCGCGCAACGGACGCTGCCAGTTGATCGGCCCGAGGAAATCGCTGATGATCACGGCCATCCCGCGGCGACGCTCCGGCCTGCGCAGCGCGTCGATGGACGCCGCCAAATTTCCGCGCACCCCGACCGGCGCCTTGGGTGCGGTGGCGATGGCACGCAACAAGGTCTGCTCATGCTGGCGTCCGGACCGGGCCGGTACCCGGATGGTCTGCGCCCCGTTGTCGATCAGCGCGCCGAGCCGGTTGCCGCCGCCGCTGTTGAGGAAGGTGATCGCGGCGGCGGCCGCCACCGCCAGGTCGCGTTTTTCGCAGACGCTGGTGCCGAAGTCCAGGCTGGCCGACATGTCGACCACCAACCAGGTCTCGAGTTCCCGGTCGGCGATCATCTGCCGGACATGCGGGTGGGTGGTGCGCGCGGTGACCGCCCAGTCCATCCGGCGCACGTCGTCACCGGGCACATACTCGCGCGACTCCCCCGGCTCCGAGCCCGGACCCGGGATCAGGCCCAGATGGTCGCCGTGCAGGAGGCCGTCCAGCTTGCGTTTGATGGTCAGCTCGAGCGTACGCAGCGCCGCCGACAACTTCGGGTCGCCGATCTCACCGCGCTGCATCGACGGCGGATGGACCACCGCCGGCGTCTTGGATTCAGTCACCGACCGCTAGCCGCCGCCGTCGCACCCTGCATCACCGGAGGCGCCGAATGTCCTTGCTGCGGAACGGCATTCACTTGCGGCATGGCGACCGTCTGCAGGACCCGGTTGATCACGATCTCCGGCGAGATCTCGTCGGCCAGCGCGTCGTAAGTGAGCACCAGCCGGTGCCGCAGCACGTCGGGAATGACCTCGATGACGTCTTGGGGGATGACGTAGTCGCGGCCACGCACCAGCGCCAGCGACCGGGAGGCCGCGATGATGCCCAGCGACGCGCGCGGGGAGGCGCCGAACGCGATCCAGCTCTTGACGTCGTTCATCCCGAGTTGCTCGGGGTGGCGGGTGGCGGTGACGACGCGAACCACATAGTCGACCAGCGCGTGATGCACGAAGTTGTTGGCCGCGATCTCCTGCAGCCGCACCAGGTCACCGGTGGCCAGGATCTGCTTGGGCTCCGGCGGCCGCACACCCATCCGGTAGATGATCTCGCGCTCCTCCTCCGGGGAGGGGTAGCCGACGTTGATCTTGAACAAGAAGCGGTCGCGCTGCGCTTCCGGCAGCGGGTAGACCCCCTCGTGCTCGATCGGGTTCTGGGTCGCCATCACCAGGAACGGGTTGGGCAGCGGGAAGGTCTTGCCGCCGATCGAGACGTGGCGTTCCTGCATGACCTCCAGCAGCGCCGACTGCACCTTGGCCGGCGCGCGGTTGATCTCGTCGGCCAGCAGGAAGTTGACCACCACCGGGCCGAGTTCGGTGTCGAACTCCTCCTTGCCCTGCCGGTAGATGCGGGTACCGATGATGTCGGTGGGCACCAGGTCGGGGGTGAACTGGATGCGGGCGAACGTGCCGCCGACCACCCGGGCGAATGTCTCCACCGCCAGGGTCTTGGCCACACCGGGCACGCCCTCGAGCAGCACGTGGCCCTTGGACAGCAGGCCGACCAGCATCCGCTCGACGAGCTGGTCCTGGCCGACGATGATCCGCTTGACCTCGAAGATGGCCCGTTCCAGAGTGTGCACCTCGGCGGCCAGTCCGTTGCCACCGTCCGACGACGAGTGCGCCGGGGTCGTCGTTGGCCCGCCCGGGCCGGGGTACCCGCTGGCGCCACCTGCTGATGTCATCGATGCTCTCCTACTGGCTCAAGCCTGCTACAGCTCTCCACACGCGACTGCTCGCACGACGAACGTCGCCGGGGCAGCGGCGTGCCCTCGTCCAACTATTCCAGGCCGCCCGGATTCCGTCGACGTGGGCGGCGCCCGGCGAGTCAGTACTCGATGATCCGGGTGACAAACGGCGTCATCCCGGGCGTGCGCACCGGGCTGACGGTGACCTTCCCGGCGATGCTGGAGGCTTCCAGCATCTGACCGTTGCCCAGATACATCGTGACGTGCTGGCCGCCGCCCGGGCCATAGAAGATCAGGTCGCCGCGCTTGGCCTGCGATGGCGGGACGTGCCGGCCGGCGTTGTACTGGTCACCGGAAAACCGCGGGATCAGCACGCCGACCCCGGCGAAGGCGTAGCGCATCAGGCCCGAGCAGTCGAAGCCGACGGTGTCGGCGCCGGAATCCACGCCCTTGCTGGGCCCGTTGGGGGTGCCGCCACCCCACGAATACGGCACCCCCATCTGCGACGACGCCCGGCGGATCACATATTCGACGGCCTGGCGGCCATAGACCCGCGGAATCCTGCCCGGGGTGGTGTTGGTGTTGCCGCCCAGGTTGATCCCGAGCCCCCCGAGGAACTGCCGCCCCAGGTCCATCGTGGTCTGGGTGGCCTGGGCGGTGGCGTTCAGCGAGGCATTGGCGATGGCGACCGGGTCCCCCGGCGCGCCGGCGCTGATCACCGGGGGCAGCGTCGGGTCCCAGGCGCCGTCCTCGGCAGCGGCCGGCCCGGCCAGACCGAGCAGCAGCCCGATCACCGCCAGTGTCATCCCGATGAGACGCGAAACCTTGTGCAGCATAGGCCCTTTCACGGTCAGTACTCGATGTAACGGACCACGTAGGGCGTCATACCGCTGGTGCGAACCGGCGCGACCCGGACCTTCAGACCGACATCCGGCGCCTCGAGCATCTGGCCGTCGCCGAGGTAGATCGTCACGTGCTGGCTGCCGCCCGGCCCGTAGAAGATGACGTCGCCGCGGCGCATCTGCGACGACGGGATCTTGCGGCCGAGGTTGTACTGCGAGCCCGAGTAGTGCGGCAGTTTGATGCCCACGCCGGCAAAGGAATACAGCACCAGCCCGGAGCAATCGAAGCCGACGGTGTCGGATCCGGAGCCGATTCCGCGGCTCGGTCCCGCCGCGTTCCCACCGCCCCAGGAGTACGGCACGCCCAATTGCGACAGGCCGCGGCGGATCACGTACTCGGAGGCCTGCCGTCCGTAAACGCGCGGGATCCGGCCGTTGGTGATGCCGGTGTCGTCGGGCTTGAGGATGCCCATCTGCTGCAGGAATTTCTTCCCCATGTTGGCGGTGACCTGCGACGACGTCGCCGAAATGCCGAGGATCGTGTTGATGACGGCGATGGGGTCACCGGGGACGTTGGCGCTGGGCACCGCCGGCAGCGTGGGATCCCACTCGCCGTCCCACTGCCCGGGGTTGTGGGGCCGGGTCGACGCCGCCCCCGGGGCGCCGGGATCCCAGCGGTCCCCAGGGGAAGACGCCGCCCGCGGGCCGGTGCCGGTTCCGCCCCCCGGCGCCGACCAACTGCGGGCGGCGTCAAGTCTGGCCCGGGCCGCGTCGCGCTCGGCGCCCAGGCGGTTGACCTCTTGCTGCTGTTCGGCGAACGTGCGGTGCGCGTTGGTGAGCGCCGCCACCGCCGCGTCCTGGCTGGCCTGCGCCTCGGCGGCGGCGTTGTCGGCTTTCTGCTTGGCCAACCGCGCCGCCGACTCCTTGTTCACCTGCTCGGTGCGGGCGCGCTGGAGGTTCTCCATCACTCGCTGCGAGCTGGCGGACAGCGTCTTGCCCGCGGTGGCGGTGGCAATGATGTCGTCCGGGCCGGCGGCGGTCAGGTAGCTGTCCGACGGGCCGCTCATGTAGGTGGCCGCCGCGAACCTGTCGAATCGCTGCTGGGCAGCGGCGATCGCCGCGTTGGCCTCCTTGACACCCTGCTGGCTGACTTCGACGTCGTGCTGCGCGGCGGCGACGTTGTCGCGCGCGGTTTCCACGTCGACCAGCGCCTTGTTGACGCTTTCCTGTTCGGCCTTGATTGCGGCGCTGAGGTCCTCCAGGCGCTGGTTCGCCTTCGCGACGTCGGCGATCAGCGCGCCCAGCGTGTCCGCCCCCGGGTCCGCCATCGCCAGCCCCGGCGTGCACACCACCATCAGCACACACAGGCAGGCGGCCAAACGAGAAAGCGAGCCGCGGCGGAAGCGTCTCATTAGTCTCCTATGGCTCAACGCGGACGGTGGCGTCGGCCCCAGATGTCACTGGAAGCACGGGCAGAACGGAAGCATCACTTGCACCGTAAGTCACACCAGTCTCTATTGAAACTTTAGTAACGAATTACAGATGTGTAATTGAAATGATTGTGACCCAATGGTGACCTGAACAGTTTGCCACCAAGTGAGATTCCCGCGCGGTAGCCGCGCTGCATTGCTACATACAGGGAGCTAGCTGCCCTGTTCGGCGTCCTCTTTGTCCGCCTCAGGCTCTTCCGTCGGCGTTGCTGAGCGCCTGGCCCGCAATTGCAGGATCCGAGTGCCGACAGCGGCCGCCAGCACCACGATCAGCAGCACGATTGTGAAGGCTGTCCAGGGAAACTGCGGGGTGGTCAGCTGGTGCAGGAAATTCTGCGCCGACACCACCGGATTGCCGGTCTTGGCGTTGTCTTCGCCGATCTCCAGCGTGGACCGCGGGAAATGCGTGCTGTAAGAGCCGACGTACGACGGGCTGAGGACCAGGACGGTGGCGTCGGGATGGTCCGACCCCACCACGGTGGCGACATCGCGCAGCGGCGGGTCGTTGGGCGGGTTGTGGTCGAGCACCACGATCTTGAGGTCGATGCCGTCGGCGCGGGCCTGGTTGACCACCTGGAGTAATCCCGGTGCGACATCCGGCGGCGCGCTGATCCCTTCGAAGTCGACCTGTGCCCGGACCAACGCCAGGCACTGATCGGGAGGGGTGGACGGATCGAGGCCGACGGTGCCGCAGATCTCGCCCGGAATGTAGGACGGCGCGTGCGGGGTGGTCACGGATCAAGACCGTACCGCCTCCCCTGATCGCCTGACAGCACGGTGGCAACAGGACAAGACTGAGGCGCATGGGCGGGCGGCGGAATGCAGGACAAGCGTACTGTTAAAGTGGCACCAACCGCCGGCACGGCCCGTCGGCGGAAGCAACGAGCGGCGATCGCAAGCGCGGCGTAGCCGTGCGCGGCGACTGGTCGCCGATGAACTAAATCTCGGGAGTTGATGTGAGCAACAAGGATTCGGTGAATTCGTTCGAGGCCCGCAACACCTTGAAAGTCGGCGAGGACAGTTATGCGATCTATCGCCTCGACGCGGTGCCCGGCACCGAGAGGCTCCCCTACAGTCTGAAGGTCCTGGCCGAAAACCTGCTGCGTAACGAGGACGGCAGCAACATCACCAAGGACCACATTGCGGCCATCGCCGACTGGGATCCCAAGGCGGAGCCCAGCATCGAGATCCAGTACACGCCTGCCCGGGTGGTGATGCAGGACTTCACCGGGGTGCCCTGCATCGTCGACCTGGCCACCATGCGCGAGGCCGTCGCCGAGTTGGGCGGCAATCCCGAGAAGGTCAACCCGCTGGCCCCGGCCGACCTGGTGATCGACCACTCGGTGATCGCGGACCTGTTCGGCCGCGCCGACGCGTTCGAGCGCAACGTCGAGATCGAGTACCAGCGCAACGCCGAGCGCTACCAGTTCCTGCGCTGGGGGCAGGGCGCCTTCTCCGACTTCAAGGTGGTGCCGCCGGGAACCGGGATCGTGCACCAGGTCAACATCGAGTACCTGGCCAGCGTGGTGATGGAGCGGGCCGGGGTGGCCTATCCGGACACCTGTGTGGGCACGGACTCGCACACCACGATGGTCAACGGTCTGGGCGTATTGGGTTGGGGCGTAGGCGGTATCGAGGCCGAGGCCGCCATGCTGGGCCAGCCGGTGTCGATGCTGATTCCGCGGGTGGTCGGGTTCAAGCTGACCGGTGAGATCCAGCCCGGTGTGACGGCCACCGACGTCGTGCTCACGGTCACCGAGATGCTGCGCAAGCACGGCGTGGTCGGCAAGTTCGTCGAGTTCTACGGCGAAGGCGTGGCCGAGGTACCGCTGGCCAACCGCGCCACGCTGGGCAACATGAGCCCCGAATTCGGTTCGACCGCAGCGATTTTCCCGATCGACCAGGAGACCATCGACTATCTGCGGTTCACCGGTCGCGACGAGAAGCAGCTGGCGCTGGTCGAGGCCTACGCCAAGGAACAGGGCCTGTGGCACGACCCGGCGCACGAGCCGGCGTTCTCCGAATACCTCGAGCTGAACCTGTCCGATGTGGTGCCCTCGATCGCCGGGCCGAAGCGTCCGCAGGACCGAATCGCGCTCTCCGACGCGAAAGCGGCGTTCCGCCAGACACTTCCGAATTACGTCGGCGACGACCCGCAGAAGAAGGAGTACTCCAAGCTCGACGAGGTGGTCGACGAGACGTTCCCGGCCAGCGATCCGGGTCAGGTGTCCAACGGCCACGCCGACGACCATGTGCATTCCGCCGCCGCGCACTCGAAGGGCCGGACCAGCAACCCGGTGCCGGTCAAGTCCAAGGAACTCGGCGAATTCGTGCTCGACCACGGGGCGGTGGTGATCGCCGCGGTCACGTCGTGCACCAACACCTCCAACCCGGAGGTGATGCTGGGCGCGGCGCTGCTGGCGCGCAACGCCGTGGAGAAGGGGCTGACCTCCAAGCCGTGGGTGAAGACCACGATGGCGCCCGGCTCGCAGGTGGTGCACGACTACTACGAAAAGGCCGGGCTGTGGCCGTATCTGGAGAAGCTCGGCTTCTACCTGGTCGGCTACGGCTGCACCACGTGCATCGGCAACTCGGGCCCGCTGCCCGAGGAGATCTCGAAAGTGATCAACGACAACGACCTTTCGGTCGCCGCCGTGCTGTCGGGCAACCGCAACTTCGAGGGCCGGATCAACCCGGACGTGAAGATGAACTACCTGGCATCGCCGCCGCTGGTGGTCGCCTACGCGCTGGCCGGCACCATGGACTTCGACTTCGACTCGCAGCCGTTGGGTACAGACAAAGACGGCAACGAGGTGTTCCTCCGTGACATCTGGCCGTCGCAGAAGGACGTGTCCGACACTATCGCGTCGGCGATCAACTCCGAGATGTTCACCAAGAACTACGCCGACGTGTTCAAGGGCGACGAGCGGTGGCGCAACCTGCCGACCCCGAGCGGCAACACCTTTGAGTGGGCCCCGGATTCGACGTATGTGCGCAAACCGCCGTACTTCGAGGGGATGTCCGCCGAGCCGCAACCGGTCAGCGACATCACCGGCGCGCGGGTGCTCGCACTGCTGGGCGACTCGGTGACCACCGACCACATCTCGCCTGCCGGCAGCATCAAGCCGGGCACCCCGGCGGCGCAGTACCTCGACGAGCACGGGGTGGCGCGCAAGGACTACAACTCCTACGGCTCACGCCGCGGCAACCACGAGGTGATGATCCGCGGCACGTTCGCCAACATCCGGTTGCGCAACCTGCTACTCGACGACGTGGCCGGCGGGTACACCCGCGACTTCACCGAGGAGGGCGCTCCGCAGGCGTTCATCTACGACGCCGCGCAACACTATGCGGCGCAAAACATTCCGCTGGTAGTGCTGGGCGGTAAGGAGTACGGGTCGGGCTCGTCGCGGGACTGGGCGGCCAAGGGCACGATGCTGCTGGGCGTGCGGGCGGTGATCGCCGAGTCGTTCGAGCGCATCCACCGGTCCAACCTGATCGGCATGGGCGTGATCCCGTTGCAGTTCCCCGAGGGCAAGTCCGCCGAGTCGCTCGGGCTCGACGGCACCGAGGTGTTCGACATCACCGGTATCGAAGCGCTCAACGAGGGCAAGACGCCGAAGACGGTGCGCGTCAAGGCGTCAAAAGACGGCGGTAAGCCGGTCGAGTTCGACGCGGTGGTGCGCATCGACACGCCCGGTGAGGCGGACTACTACCGCAACGGCGGCATCCTGCAGTACGTGCTGCGCAACATGCTGAAGTCCTAGGGCGCCGGTGCCGAAGGTCAGCCAGGACCATCTGGCGGCCCGACGCCGTCAAATCCTCGACGGCGCCCGCCGCTGCTTCGCCGAGTACGGCTACGACAAGGCGACGGTGCGGCGACTCGAACAGGCCATCGGCCTGTCACGCGGCGCGATCTTCCACCACTTCCGCGACAAGGACACGCTGTTCTTCGAGCTGGCCCGCGAGGATGCGGAGCGGATGGCAGCTGTCGCGTCGCGAGAGGGCCTGATCCAGGTGATGCGCGACTTGCTCGCCGCTCCCGACCAGTTCGATTGGCTCGTCACGCGTTTGGAAATCGCCCGCAAGCTGCGGAACGATCCCGCATTTAGCCGCGGGTGGACCGAGCGCTCGGCGGAACTCGCGGCGGCGACGACGGATCGGCTACGCCGGCAGAAGCAGGCGGGGCGGCTGCGCGACGACGTCCCCAGCGACGTGCTGCAGTGCTACCTGGACCTAGTGCTCGACGGGCTGGTGGCCAGGCTGGCGTCCGGCGAAGACCCGCAACGCCTTACCGCCGTCCTCGATCTCGTCGAAGGTTCGGTGCGCCAACGGTAGTTGGCAACCCGACTACCGGGCTGTGCGGGTTCGGTGGTTGGGCCCGCCCCGGCTACGCATCGACGTTCCCGATTCGCGAAGCATGCTGTGGATCGACCCGTACGATCTGCCGGTGGACGCCACCAGCTTGCGGATGCTGGCTCCGCCCTCGTATGCATGGCGCAACTCGGCCAACAATTGTTCGCGCGGTTTCTTCGATTTCCTCATCGGCGCCTCCCCGCTTCACTGGGAACCGAACCCCTCCCGGCTAAGCCTAGGAAGTGACCGTCGGCGTCGGACCGATTTCGCGAAATCGCTGTCAGGCCAACTCGATGAGATCGTGGTACTCGTCGGACCAGTGGTCCTCGGTGCCGTCCGGCAGCAGCACGACGCGTTGCGGGTCGAGCGCCTCGGCCGCGCCGGGGTCGTGGGTCACCAGTACCACCGCGCCGCGATAGCTGCGCAGCGCGTCGAGCACCTGCTCGCGAGACGCGGGGTCGAGATTGTTGGTAGGTTCGTCGAGCAGCAAGACGTTCGCCGCGGACGCCACCAGACCGGCCAGCGCCAGCCGCGTCTTTTCGCCACCGGACAGCGTGCCCGCCAACTGGTCGAGCTGCTCACCGCTGAACATGAACGCGCCGAGCAGCCCACGCAGATCCTGCTCGCCGGCGTCGGGTGCGGCGTGGCGGATGTTCTGCCACACCGTCGCGGCGTCGTCGAGCGTGTCGTGCTCCTGCGCGAAATAGCCGATTTTCAAACCATGTCCGGGTTCCAGCGCTCCGGCGTCGGGTTGCTCCACGCCGGCCAGCAGCCGCAGCAGCGTCGTCTTGCCGGCGCCGTTCAGTCCGAGCACCACCACCCGCGAGCCGCGGTCGATGGCCAGATCGACGCCGGTGAACACCTCAAGGGATCCGTAGGTTTTGGTCAAGCCGCTGGCGACCAGCGGTGTGCGCCCGCACGCCGCGGGCGTCGGAAATTTGATCCGGGCCACCTTGTCGGCCACCCGCTCTTCGTCAAGCGCGGCCATCATCCGATCGGCGCGCCGCAGCATGTTCTGCGCTGCAACGGCTTTGGTGGCTTTGGCGCCCAGTTTGGCCGCCTGAGCGCGCAACGCGGTGGCCTTGCGTTCGGCGTTGGCGCGTTCGCGGCGGCGGCGCTGCTCGTCGGTGGCGCGGGCGTCGAGATACTTCTGCCAACCCATGTTGTAGACGTCGACCTCACCGCGCACGGCGTCGAGGAACCACACCCGGTTGACGACGTCGGCCAGTAGGTCGACGTTGTGGCTGATCACCACCAGACCGCCGGTGTGGGCGCGCAGGAAATCCCGCAGCCAGCCCAGCGAATCGGCGTCGAGGTGGTTGGTGGGCTCGTCGAGTAGAAGCGTCGTGTCGGATCCGGCCCCGGTGTCGGAGGCGGCGAACAGGATGCGCGCGAGCTCGACCCGGCGGCGTTGCCCGCCCGACAAGGTGCGCAGCGGCTGGGTCAAAACCCGCTCGGGCAAACCGAGACTCGCGCAGATCCGGCCCGCCTCGCTTTCGGCGCCGTAGCCGCCGAGCGCGGCGAACCGCTCCTCGAGCTGGCCGTAGCGGCGCACCGCGCGGTCGCGCGCGTCGTCGTCGGCGACCTCGGCCATCAGCGCCTGCTGCTTTTCCAGATCGGTGAGCAGCGTGTCCAGCCCGCGGGCCGAGAGCACCCGGTCGCGGGCCAGCACGTCGAGGTCGCCCTCCTTGGGATCCTGCGGCAGATAACCGATCTCGCCGGTGCGGGTCACCGACCCGGCATAAGGCTCGGCTTCGCCTGCGAGGATGCGCAGCGTCGTCGTCTTGCCGGCGCCGTTGCGGCCAACCAGCCCGATGCGATCGCCGGGCTGAATCCGCAGGGCCGCGCCGGGGGCTTGCCCCGCATTGAGAGAGAGCAGTGTGCGCGCGCCAGCGCGGACCTCGAGGTCCGTTGCCGTGATCACGGTCACTCTCCTTGTTAAGTTGTCCGGCTTCTCCTCATCGCGCTCCGCGCTCTGCATCGTCGCCGGACGGCTGGTTACGGCTGGTCGTCGGTGAACACCGGCGCGCGTTTCTCTGCGCGCGCGGCGACCGCTTCCTCGAAGTTGGCGGTGAGCAGACGAACAAATAGCTGTCCCAGGCCTTCGGCCTGCATGTGCCCTTCCAGGCTAGCGGCGTCCAGTCCAGTCCATAGTGTGCGTTTGGTCAACTCGATTCCCGGCCGGGAGAACGCCGCGATCCGCTCGGCCATCGCGTAACAGGTGTCGAGCAGCTGGTCGTCGGGAACCCGGCGCGACACCAGGCCAATCCGCTCGGCTTCCTCGGCGTCGACGTCGCGCCCGGTGAGCATGAGCTCGAACGCCCGCGACGAGCCGATCGCGCGCGGCAGCAGGTAGCTCAGCCCTAGTTCGCTGGCTGTCAGCCCGTTGTTGATGCCCGCGGCCCGGAAGTAGGCGCCCGTCGACGCAATCCGGATGTCGCAGGCCAGTGCCAAGCACAGGCCGCCGCCGATCGCAGCGCCGTTGACGGCGGCGATCACCGGCTGATGCAAGCGCCGCAGCGCGAGGATGACGTCGTCGAGAATCTCCATCGAGCGCAGCGCGTAAGTGGGCCGGGTCAATCCCTGGACGTGCGGCACGTCCCCCGCCGATTTGTGGTCGGCGCCCGACGAGAAACCCCGGCCGGCCCCGGTCAGCACGACCACTCGCACCGAGTTGTCGTAGGTGATCTCTTGCAGGGCCGCTTTGAGCGGAACCATGACGTCGAACGCCATGGAGTTCATCCGCTCCGGCCGGTTGAGAGTAATCAGCGCGACCGACGGCCGCGGATGTTCGACGAGTACATAGCTCACCCGCTGAACGTAACGGGTCAGCTCTCGGGCTCGCCCTCCTGCGCCGCGATCGCGGCGTCGATGTCGAAGTCCTTCACCTTTTGCACCAGTTCTTCCAGCGCGGCCGGCGGCAGCGCGCCGGGCTGGTTGAACACCAGCTTGCCCTTCTTGAAGGCCATCAGGGTGGGGATGGACCGGATGTCGGCGGCCGCGGCGAGCTGCTGCTCGGCCTCGGTGTCGACCTTGGCGAAGACGACGTCGGGGTGTTTCTCCGACGACGCCGCGAACGTCGGCGCAAACGCCCGGCACGGTCCGCACCAGGACGCCCAGAAGTCGACAAGGACGATGTCGTTGCCGTTGATCGTGTCGTTGAACTGTTCAGCGGTCAGGTCTCGAGTAGTCACCTTGTGCCCAACGTGGCGGGCCGCCGTGGTGTTCCGGGATTGCGGCGCTCGAGCGTGCACTCAGGGCGGACCCCATCGGCGTGTCGCCGCCCTGGCTGCACGTTCGACGCCCCTCCGACGGTCAGGTGAGATAGTCGTATTCGCCGCGGACCCAGGCGGCGTGCCGGGCCGCCGAGCGCCGGACCGAGGCCTGGCCGTCGCTGTCGATCGAGTTGGTGAACAGGCCGTAGATGCGGTCGAACCGCAGCTCCGCCAGCGTGTCGGCGATCCGCAGCACCACCGCCGCCGACAGCGGCAACCGGTTGGGGTAGCTGCGCAGGAAGCCGACCGTGCGTCGGTCCGGATTGGGAAACACGGTGTCGCCGACCAGCAGCACGCCGCGGCCGTCGGCGCCGTCGCTCCAGCACGCCACCGCGCTGCCCGGGAAGTGTCCGCCGACGCGTACCACCGACAGCGAGGGCGTCAGCTCCAGCATGTCCGACCATTGCCGGATCACGGGGTCGGGGCGCATCACCCATTGGGCGTCGGCGGCGTTGACGTACACCGGCACACCGCCGAGCCGGTGACTCCATTCCACTTGCGCGCCATACATGTGCGGATGGCTGGCGACGATCCCGACGAGCGGGCCGCGCTCGGCTACCGCGGTGATCGCGGCGTCGTCGAGAAAATTCGGCGGATCCCACAGCACGTTGCCGCCGTTGGTGCACACCAGCTTTCCCACTTGCCCGATACCCAACGCGGGCGAGCTGCCGATGCCGACAAGACCGTCCTCGATCACCGTGATCTCGGAGCGCATACCCTCGGCGGCCAACTCTTCGAGCGTCGCCCACTGCTGACCTTCTGCGGGCACCCATTGGCGTTCGTCGGCGCAGATCGCGCAGACATTCGGTTGCTTGTCGTGCTCGACACCACAGGTCCTGCACAGCCAGAACATGGCACCACTCTAGATCCGCGAAACGGACGCCAGGGCCGTTGATCCGCGAAAGTTGCAACCCTGGCTTCTGTTTCGCACCGCCCTGCTCAGTACGACTTCGGTAGTCCGAGGCTGTGCCGGGCGATGTGGTTGAGGATCATCTCCCGGGTGATCGGCACGGTCTTGAACAGGCGGACGAACTCGTACATGCTCGCCAGCGCGACCTCGCGGGTGAAGCCACTGCCGCCGTGCACCTCGATGGCCTGGTCGACACAGCGGATGGCCGCGTCCGCGGCAAGGAACTTGGCCATGTTGCTGGCCTCGCCCGCGTCGGTTCCGGCGTCGTAGCTCTCGGCGGCGTGGCGGGTCATCAGCCGGGCCGACTCCAGCGCAATCTTGGCTTCGGCCAACGGATGTGCGACGCCCTGATGCGCACCGATCGGCACCTGCCGCACCTGTCGTTCGCGGGCGTAGGTGACCGCCTTGTCCAGCGCGTAGCGGCCGACGCCGTTGCAGATCGCGGCGATGATCACCCGTTCTGGGTTCATCCCGTCGAACGCGACGCGCAGCCCGTTGCCCTCGCCGAGGACCAGCCGGTCCGCCGGGGCGGCCACGTTGTCGAAGAACACCGTGAACGACTTGTCGGTGATCTCGAAAGTCATTGGGATGCGGTGCATGTCGATGCCGAGAGTGTCACGGTCGACCAGCAGTGGCGACAGCTGCGCGCGGCCGCGCGAGTCGGTGCCGGTCCGGGCGACGACGAGCAGGGCGTCGGCCCGGTCGGCGGCGGTGATGAACGTCTTCTGCCCGCTGATGTAGTACTTGTCGCGGCGCGCGGTGGTGGTGAGCTGATGCGAGTTCGAGCTGGCGTCGGGTTCGGTGATCGCGAACGCGATCTTGAGTGTTCCGGCGGCCATCGGCGCCAGCCACTGCTGCTTCTGCTCATGGGTGGCGTGGCGGGCCAGCAGGCTGCCGACGATGCCCGGCGAGATCATCAGCATGATCTGCGGGCAGCCCGCGGCGGCGGCCTCCTCGGCGACGACGTTCATGGCGGACAGGCCCATTCCACCGCCGCCGTATTCCTCGGGCAGGTTCACCCCGACGAATCCGCCAGCGACCAGGGCATCCCACAGCTCGGTCGGATGCTGCAGGGTCTCGCTGCAGTGCGGTGCGACATAAGATGCTCGAGCCGGCCGCCGCGGCACACGTCGCCGCGCACGCCTCCCCCGACGAACGGGCCGCGCTCGCCGCCGTCGCCGACCGCGGTATCGCCCCGGACGGCACCGGTTATCACGAATTCCACGAGCTTCTGGTGCGCGCAAGCGGAAATCCTTTGCTGACAACGGTTTTGGCCGCCGTCGAGCAGGCTGTCAGGTGGGCCGCCGTCGAGCAGGACATCACTCAATTCGACCGCGACGAGGCCGCCAGATCACATCGCGCGATCGCCAAAGCGATCAGTGACCACGACCCGCGTCGCGCCGAACACCGGATGCGCCGGCATCTCGACGCCGCCCTCGAACATGTCGAGGCGTCCGGACTGCTTGGCGCGCCGATGATCCCGCCGTCGCGCTGGCGCGGAGACAACAGCGACCTGCCCTGGCGCTAATAGACCTGTGCCCAACAATCTGTGCAGGTCAGACGTACGAATCGGCAGACAGGCCGGGCACGACGGGCGATGATGTGCAGATGGGGAGCACCACCAAGCAAGCTTCGAAGCACCCGAAGGCCGACAAGAAACGCATCGTGGCCCGCATCGCCGACGAGCCGGGCGCACTCGACGTCGCCATGTCGACGCGCAGTCCGTTCCCGCCGATCGACGAGTACGCGTTCCTGTCCGATTGTGAAAACACCTGTCTGATCGCACCGAACGGCGCGGTGGAATGGATGTGCCTGCCGCGGCCCGACTCGCCGAGTGTCTTCGGCGCGATCCTCGACCGCAGCGCCGGCCATTTCCGGGTCGGCCCGTACGGCCAGAACGTCCCGTCGCTGCGGGTGTACCGGCCCGGCGGATTGATCGTGGAGACGACGTGGCAGACCGAAACCGGTTGGCTGACCGTCCACGACGCGCTGGTGATGGGCGCCTGGCACAACACCGACAAGCGCTCCAAGACGCATCGGCGCGCGCCGACCGACTGGGACGCCGAGCACATCCTGCTGCGGGTGATCAAGTGCGTCAGCGGCACGGTCGAAGTCGAGGTGAGCTGCGAACCGGCATTCGGCTACCACACCAGCGAAGCCAAGTGGGCCTACACCGGACAGGTCTACGAGGAGGCGACGGCGACCTGTGCCGGCGGCGACGCCGATTCCTATCCCACGCTCAAGCTCACCACCAACCTGCGGCTCGGCATCGAAGGTCCCGAAGCCAACGCCCGCACCCGGATGGTCGAGGGCGACGAGGCCTTCGTCGCGCTGTCGTGGTCGCCGCTGCCGGCGCCGCGAACCCAGGAGGAGGCCGCCAAGAAGATGTGGCAGACCTCCGAATGCTGGCGGCAGTGGATCACCATCGGCAAGTTCCCGGACCATCCGTGGCGCGGTTACCTGCAGCAGAGTGCGCTGGCGTTGAAGGGCCTGACGTATGCGCCCACCGGTGCGCTGATGGCCGCGTCGACCACGTCGCTGCCGGAAACCCCTGGCGGCGTTCGCAATTGGGACTACCGTTACGCCTGGGTGCGCGACTCCACGTTCGCCCTGTGGGGTTTGCATTCGCTCGGCCTGGACCGGGAAGCCAACAACTTTTTCCATTTCCTGTCCGACGCCGCGGTCGACGAGGACGGCAACGCGCAGACGCTGCAGGTGATGTACGGCGTGGGCGGGGAGAAAACGCTCACCGAAGAGGAGCTTCCGCACCTGTCCGGGTACGACGGCGCGCGCCCGGTGCGGATCGGCAACGGCGCCTACAACCAGCGCCAGCACGACGTCTGGGGCACCATGCTCGACTCGGTGTATCTGCATGTGCGGCCCCGCGCGCACGTGCCGGAACGCTTGTGGCCGATCCTGAAAAGACAGGTCGAAGAAGCGATCGAAAACTGGCGACTGCCCGACCGCGGGATCTGGGAGGTGCGCGGCGAACCGCAGCACTTCGTGTCCTCCAAGGTGTTCTGCTGGGCCGCGCTCGACCGCGGCGCGAAGTTGGCCGCGATGCACAACGAGAAGGAATACGCCACGAAGTGGAGCGCCATCGCCGACGAGATCAAGGCGGACGTGCTGGCCAACGGCGTCGACGAACGCGGAGTGTTCACCCAGCGCTACGGTGATCCCGCCCTCGACGCGTCGGCGCTGATGATTCCGTTGCTTCGTTTCTTGCCGCCGGAGGATCCCCGGGTTCGCGCGACGGTGCTGGCCATCGCCGACGAACTGACCGTCGACGGCCTGGTGTTGCGGTACAAGGTCGAAGAGACCGACGACGGGCTTGTCGGCGAGGAAGGTACCTTCACCATCTGCTCGTTCTGGCTGGTGTCCGCACTGGTGGAGATCGGCGAAATCACGCGGGCCAAGCAGCTATGCGAACGCCTGCTGGCATTCGCCAGCCCGCTCAAGCTCTACGCCGAGGAAATCGACACCCGCACGGGGCGTCACCTGGGTAACTTCCCGCAAGCGTTCACGCATCTGGCGCTGATCAACGCCGTCGTGCACATCATCCGCGCCGAGCAGGACATGTTGTCCACGGGCGAATTCGCCTACTGAGCTTTCAGTCTTTGCCGCGCCAGACCCGCTCGAAGGGCAGCCGCCACGCCCGGGGCGCGATCAACTGGTGGATCGCATTGGGTCCCCAGGAGCCGGGGTCGTAGCTGCGCACCGGCGGCGGATCCTCCAACAACGGCGCCGACACTTCCCACAATCGCTCGATGCCCTCGGCGG
>Ga0070737_10001722_pt1 | contig 29568 bp, 23 predicted proteins | sample Coa_R1_10_FD_66438 | JGI IMG/M metagenome (GOLD analysis project Ga0070737, IMG submission 66438) | Surface soil microbial communities from Centralia Pennsylvania, which are recovering from an underground coalmine fire - Coalmine... | ecosystem: Environmental > Terrestrial > Soil > Unclassified... | reverse complement strand
CCTTGAGAATCGCTGCAAGGCTATGCAGTTGTTGAATCCGCGCATTGAGATAGCGGCGTGCTTCGGTTGCGGTCTTGGCTTCGATCCGGCGGACGCCAGCGGCAATTGGCGCCTGCGAAATGATTGTGATGAGTCCGATATCGCCCGTGCGGCGGACATGCGTGCCGCCGCAAAGCTCGATCGAAAAGGCAGGTTCTGCGGGGCCCGGCATCTCATCCTTGTGTGCGTGCACATGGCCCATCGAGACGACGCGAACCTCCTCGCCATATTTTTCTCCGAAAAGGGCGCGGGCGCCAGTTCCAATGGCCTCATCGAGACTCATCAGCCGGGTCACGACAGGGGTGTTATCCAGGACGGCGCGATTGGCGATATCCTCAATCCGCGCGAGTTCTTCGGGGCTGATTGGCTTATGATGGGTAAAGTCGAAGCGCAGCCGGTCTGGTGCAACCAGCGAGCCCTTTTGTGCCACATGTTCGCCGAGAACCTGGCGGAGCGCCTCGTGCAGAAGATGCGTTGCCGAATGATTGGCGCGTATAGCGCGCCGGCGCTCATGGTCAACAACGAGTCCAAGAGCGAGCCCGGCACGCAGTTCGCCTTCCTCGACCAGTCCTTCGTGGACGAAAAGAGTGCCGAGTTTTTTCTGCGTATTGTCGACGCGGAAGCGGATCCCGCTTGCGTGCATGTAACCGGTGTCACCGACTTGGCCGCCGGACTCGCCATAGAAAGGCGTCTGATTGAGGATCACGGCTCCTGGCTCGCCTGGGCCAAGGGTCTGCACTTCCTTGCCATTCTTGACGATCGCCGTGACAAGACCTTCGGCGCGCTCCAGGTCATAGCCCAGAAACTCGGTTGCTCCGGTTTTCTCCTTGATCGCGAACCATAAGGCCTCGGTCGCCTGTTCGCCGGAACCCGCCCAGGCTTTGCGAGCCTCTTGGCGCTGACGCTCCATTTCTTGGTTGAATACTGCGACATTGACGGTATTGCCGGTCGCTTTTAGGGCATCCTGAGTGAGATCGAGGGGGAACCCATAGGTGTCATAGAGTTTAAACGCGATTTTGCCATCGAGTTCGTCGCCCGGTTTCAAAGATGCTCTCGCCTCTTCCAAGATCTCGAGACCATGTTTCAGGGTCATGCGAAAGCGTGTCTCTTCAAGGCGTAAGGTCTCAATGATGAGCGGCTCGGCACGCAATAGCTCCGGGTAGGCCTGGCCCATTTCCCGTGAAAGCGCAGGAACGAGCCGCCACATCACGGGCTCTTTCGCTCCGAGCATTTGCGCGTGCCGCATGGCGCGGCGCATGATCCGGCGCAGCACATAGCCGCGGCCCTCGTTCGAGGGCAGGACGCCATCGGCAATAAGGAATGCCGAAGCGCGCAGATGATCGGCGATCACTCTGTGGCTTGCTTTTTGCGGGCCATCTGGATCAACGCCCGTCACGGAGGCAACCGCAAGGATGAGGGCGCGCATTAGATCGATGTCGTAGTTCGATGTCACCCCTTGCAAGAGCGCTGCGATCCGTTCAAGACCCATGCCCGTATCAATCGATGGCCGCGGGAGAGCGATGCGGCGGCCGGCTGGCACTTGTTCGAATTGCATGAAAACAAGATTCCAAAACTCGAGGAAGCGATCGCCGTCCGCATCGGGGCTGCCAGGCGGCCCGCCTTGGAGCTTGTCGCCCTGATCGTAGAAAATCTCCGAGCATGGGCCGCAGGGACCCGTGTCACCCATGGTCCAAAAATTATCCGAGGTCGCAATGCGGATAATTCTGGAATCTGGGAAGGCGGCAATTTTCTTCCATAACTCATAGGCTTCGTCGTCATCGTGATAGACCGTGACGAGAAGCCGCTCTGGCTTAAGGCCAAATTCACCGGTTATCAGCTTCCAGGCGAGTTCGATGGCGAGCGGCTTGAAATAATCACCGAAGGAAAAATTCCCAAGCATTTCAAAGAAAGTGTGATGGCGCGCGGTATAGCCGACATTATCCAAATCATTGTGCTTGCCGCCGGCCCGGACGCATTTTTGAGCAGTCGCGGCGCGCGTATAAGGACGCTTTTCCATGCCGGTGAAGACATTCTTGAATTGCACCATTCCGGCATTGGTGAAAAGGAGCGTTGGGTCGTTGTGTGGAACGAGAGACGAGGAAGCCACGATCTCGTGTCCGTTCTTTTTGAAGAAGCTGAGAAAGGCCGACCGGATCTCGCTAACCTTCATTTCGTCACATCCCTAGGCATGATCTTCAATAAAGCCGCAGACCGCCGGGTAAGACCATGCAAACCACCGTTCATGGCTATGAGCGGCTTCCCATGAAAAAATGGATATGGGCCATGGCCTGCACGATAGACCCTTCCGATAGACATCGCGCGTTTTTTGGTGTTTTCCATCGAAATGCTTTCTTCAAAGCGTTCTTTTTACGGCTGCGGCTGGCACGGAGCAGGGCGTCCTCTTCGCAAAAAGCTTCGCGCGAGCCAATGCAGCAGCGCCGGACTGGCATTGGCCCGGTGAAGGACGTCAATCATACAACTTATATGTTACAAGTCAGGCCCCAATCTCTCTAGCCCCGCCGTCCATTTCTGTATCATCAAGAATGCGGTCGGCTATGAGACCCGAGTTTTCACGAATTTCTTGTTCGATGCGATCCGCGACCTGTGGATTGGCCTTGAGAAAATTTTTTGCGTTTTCACGGCCTTGGCCGAGCCGCTGGCTATCATAGGAGAACCATGCGCCGGATTTTTCGACAACACCAGCCCGGACGCCAAGGTCGATCAGCTCGCCTGTTTTGGATATTCCCTCGCCGTACATAATATCAAATTCGACTTGCTTGAATGGCGGCGCGACCTTGTTCTTTACGACCTTCACACGCGTTTGATTTCCTGTGACTTCGTCGCGGTCTTTGATGGATCCGATCCGGCGGATGTCGAGCCGGACCGAGGCATAGAATTTCAGCGCATTGCCGCCGGTCGTGGTCTCCGGACTTCCATACATGACGCCGATCTTCATGCGGATTTGATTGATGAAAATGACGGTTGTTTGCGAGCGGGAGATCGACGCGGTGAGCTTGCGCAGAGCTTGGCTCATGAGCCGCGCCTGCAGGCCAGGCTGGCTATCGCCCATTTCGCCTTCGATCTCGGCGCGCGGCGTGAGCGCCGCAACAGAGTCGACGACGAGAACGTCAATCGCGCCGGACCGTACCAGCGTATCCGTGATTTCGAGCGCCTGTTCACCAGTGTCTGGCTGCGAAATCAGGAGGTCCTCGAGGTTGACACCAAGCTTGCGGGCATAGACCGTATCAAGAGCATGCTCGGCATCGATGAAGGCGCAGACGCCACCCTTTTTCTGAGCTTCCGCGATAACATGCAAGGTTAAGGTCGTCTTGCCGGAGGATTCTGGCCCGTAAATCTCAATGACCCGCCCGCGCGGGAGGCCGCCAACGCCCAAGGCGATATCGAGCCCAAGTGAGCCTGTTGATACCGTATCGATCTCGACGGCCTTCTCGGTTTTCCCGAGCCGCATGATCGAGCCTTTGCCAAAGGCGCGTTCAATCTGCGAAAGTGCGGCGTCGAGCGCCTTGGTTTTGTCCACGGACGTTCCTTCCACGAGGCGGAGGTTTGCTTGGGTCATGGTGATCTTTCCCTTCTTGCATGAGCGGAGGCCCTCCGCAACATTTCTCAGCAATCTGATTGTACACGCTTTGTTCTTTTCCACAAGTTCCTTTTTGTTCTTGTCTGAAATATGGTGAAAGCCATTTTGTGCGCGGTCTTGACCTGCGGCTTTAACTTTGGACGTGAATTGTTATCCGGGTTCGGCCAGATGTGGGACTGGAGCTTAGGCAAAAGCTGGCGAATCAGCGAGCTCAGGGAGCTCCCGTGCAGGTTGGCCCGCCCTTCGCCTGTTATTCGAAACGCCTGCCTCGTGAGAAGACGCGGCACCGTTCAATTCAATCTGGCGCGGCGCCATGACGTGAGGGCTGGCTTGACTGGCGGGCATCCGCCATGGCCGTGGCCGTTCCGCGCACCACCTTCCTTCAGCCCAAGAGCCGCCTCCCCTGCACTGCAAAGAATACTGCGCCCGCCTCTTGCCACGGGCCGCAAGTCAAGAGGCCCGGCAAATCGTGTAAGCAAGTCTACAAACCATTTCCGGGAGATATTGGTTTGGATGCACCGGCTGCGGCTGGGCTCTTCCGCCCCGGCTATTGCTTGAGGGGCGTAGCAGGCCGGTCCAAACTAAAAGAGCTGCTTTTTTGATCTCATTCAGCTTTACGGCCTCATCGCAGTTTAGTGGCGGGATGCCGCCTCTGCGAGCCGCGATCAAATAAACGGCACTGCCGATCCTCTCTGGGCGATACTCGCTCAACAAAAAACATAGCCAGGTTATCACGCAAAGCCTCCATCAAAGAGAGATTTCGGATCATTCATCAGTTAATAGTCTTGAACCTAGCCCAAACGGGGTTTGTCTATGCGCAGCCGGGCTGCTTACTATTTTTCCACATTATGTAACATTTTTCAGAATACCCCGCAGGTTAGCTATTCGTTTTGTTGTTTGGGATATGCATGGAAGAACAGCATGTCAGTTCAAATGATTACTTGCTCATATTCGAGCCGGGTTCGGTGTGTAACATCGCCGAGGTCAAGCAGCGCCCGGAGAGATATCCAGCGTATGCTGAAATTGTTGCCTGGATTGAGTCCGTAATCATTCAACCGAACGCAGAACTAGGACGGGAAGGGCCTGTTTGCCCCCGGGTAAGGGAATCTATCGACCGGAATCTGATTACATTTGCAACAATGTCTACCAAGGACGCTACAATCAGTGAAGCGGTTCTCAAATGCGAAGCATTGATCGGGGCATTTCTTACACTGTTCAAAAACCGCAATGACAGGAAGCTGTCATCCTTGTTGGTTTGGTTCCCCGATATTGAAAGGAACCAAGCCTCCGAATTTATCGATGGCGGACACCAGCGTCTGCGCGTCAAGTTCGTCAAGAATGGTCTGATGCTGGGCGAATTTCATCCGCAAAGCTCGGTACCGGGGACTTACAATTCTTCCTTTAGACCTATGCGGGCGCCGGTCCCTCTCTTTGCCGTACGCATGCTCTCCGAACACGATCACAAATTTCTCATGCGGCCGGAGTTCCCGCTGAAAGACCGCCTGGAGTGTCTGGAAGCACTGCTGGCTTTTGCCGGGAACAAACTCGATATGAGAACAAAGGCAAGTGTCGAAACGGCAGTGGCCAGCTTAAAATCAGAGCTCGCATCGGGTAAAAAAGTCTTGTGATGCGCTCAAAGGTTTTGCCCGCGGGTTGCGATTCAGGATTTGCAATTTCCCGCGCACAGCGGGAGATCTGGATGGCCCATCAGGCTGATCCAGCACGCTCAATATACAACATCTCCGAATACATTGAGATTAACGGAAGCATTGATGAGGAACGCTTCGAGACCGCTCTCAGGGAAGTGGTCAGGGAGGCGGAATCTCTAAATGTTTGCTTTGCTGAACACTGTGGAGAACTTCGTCAGTTCTTTGTGCGCGCAGACAATTGGTACATGCCGGTGGTTGACCTCAGCGCGCAATGTGATCCCAAGAGTATGGCCAAGGAATGGATGAAGGCGGATTTGTCGCAGCCGGTTGATCTGTCAAGGGCTCCGCTTTTTACCTTCGCCCTGTTCAAGATAGCGTCAGATAAGTTCATATGGTATCTGCGCTTTCATCATATCGTAGCCGATGGCTATAGCAGAGGAATTTTTGCCCAGAGGGTGGCCGAAGTCTATACAAATCTGGTTACCGGCTCTGACCGGCATGACAAGAAGTTTTCTACCTGCTTGCGTCAATTGGAAAACGAGGCTTCTTACCGGCGCTCTGAACAATTCACCGATGACCGGGATTATTGGCTAGGCATGTTTGGCGGCCAGCCAAGCCTGACGTCATTTTCCGGCCTATCCGCTCCCGCGTCTAACCGCTTCCTGCGCCAGACGATACACATTCCCCAGCCCAGCCTTGAAAGGCTGGGCGTGATTGGCCGCTCCGCCGGAGCAGGCTGGAAACAGGTGATCATTGCCGCCATCGCGGTTTATGCTTATCGCATCACGGGAGTGGATGATATCATTCTTACACTGCCGGTTAGCGGGCGTATGAGTGCCTCATCCCGGCGCGTGCTGGGGATGATGTCGAATGCACTCCCTCTACGGCTCGCCCTGCATTCGAGTATGGCTCTTTCAGAGCTTGTCAGGCAAGTCTCGATACAAGTCAGAGAACTATTGTGTCATCAAGGCTATCGCGGTGAAGATTTGTGGCGTGATGGCTGCTCCGGCGGACCCTGCCGGAAGGCGGGGTTAACTGCCAACCTGATGCCATTCGATTACAACCTGTCTTTTGCAGGATGCTCAACAGAAGCGTTCAACTTGTCTAACGGCCCGGTCGACGATTTTTCAATATCTGTCTACGAACGGTCGGATGCGCGCGGATTGTGTATTGATCTCGATGCAAACCCCGCTCTCTACAGCACCAGCGATTTGGATTTTCATCACGCACATTTCCTGTGTCTCCTTCTGGATGTGATTGCATCGGACCCCGGCCGGTCAATCAGCTCTCTCAATCTTCTTAGTTCGGCAGAACGCCGCCAGATTATCAGTGACTGGAATAACACCTTTCATCCTCTGCCTCACTCCACATTGCCGCTGTTGTTTGAGCAGCAAGTGCAAAAGTGCCCTGACTCCACGGCTGTCATACTCGAGACCCAATCGCTCACTTATTGTGAACTGAATGCCCGGGCTAACCGTTTGGCGCATTATTTAATCAAGGCCGGTATAGGCCCCGAAGATATTGTGGGGCTGGCCATGGAACGTTCAATTGAGTGTGTGATCTCGATTCTTGCGATCATGAAGGCCGGTGCTGCTTACTTGCCGCTGGCGCCTGATTATCCAACCGGGCGGCTTTCCTTTATGATTCAAGATGCAAATCCAGCGTGCATAATAACCACTGCTGCAATCGCATCACGTCTGCCAAGCGGCGCTGCTTTCTTACTGCTCGATGACCCGCAGGTGTGCGCTTTCTTGGCTGGAAGTTGCGTTACTGACCCATCCGACGAAGACCGCATCCGGCCTCTCACGCCCCTGAACCCAGCTTATGTCATGTATACATCGGGTTCGACGGGAATTCCAAAGGGAGTCGTTGTCTCCCATTCTGGAATCCCAAGCCTGGCCTTTAGTCAAATCGAACATCTGGCATTCACGGCTGAGTCACGGTTACTTCAGTTTGTCTCGATGAGCTTTGATGTATCTCTTTTCGACCTCTGCCTTGCCCTTCTGTCGGGAGCAGCACTCGTTCTGGCTCCCGGGCGCTTGGTGCCAGGGGAAGAACTTGCTGCTTATGCGGCGGACCGCGGCGTAACCCATCTCAATGTTCCGGCATCGATCCTTTGTATGATGTCGCCAGAAAGCCTGGCGTCATGCCCCAATCTAATCATTGGGGGTGAATCTGCAGCCCCGCACTTGGTGGAACATTGGTCCAAGGGACGGCGTATGATCAGCGCCTATGGACCAACCGAGACGACAGTCTGTGCAACGATGAGTGACCCCTTGGCTGGTGCAATCGTTCCGCCGCTTGGCCGTCCAATTTGGAACACACGTGTTTATGTCCTCGATGCCGGCCTTGAGCCTGCTCCTGCCGGCGTGTGTGGTGAGCTTTACATAGCTGGGGATGGTTTAGCGCGGGGTTATCTTGGGAATCCTGGTCTTACTGCGGAGCGGTTTATCGCCTGCCCATTTGGTCCGCCCGGCGCACGGATGTATCGAACCGGTGACCTTGCCCGCTGGCGGGCCGATGGTACACTTGAGTTTCTCGGAAGGGCCGACCGCCAAGTCAAAATACGCGGCTTTCGTATCGAGCCAACCGAAATTGAGGCCGTGCTTGGATCAATGGATGGCATTGGCCAGGCTGCCGTGGTCCCACGGGAGATCGCAGGGGAAGTGCGGCTCGTTGCCTATCTGGCTGCTCCTCCGGGCCAGTCTTTGCCGGCATTGCCGGATCTGCGAGCTAACATTGCGGCGCTCCTGCCCAGCTACATGGTTCCGGCACACTGGGTCACACTTAGCGAGTTTCCACTCACTGCCAATGGCAAGGTCGATCGGCGTGCCTTGCCTGATCCGGACATAGTTAGCGAGGTTGACAGTCTTCAACCGCCACGCGGTGACTTGGAAGCAATGTTATACCGCCTTTTTGTAGAACTTACAGGCAATACGAGTATCGGCCGGGATGATAATTTCTTCGAACTGGGAGGTTCCTCCTTCGGAGCCATCACTCTTGTCACACGATTTAACAAGGCCACTCAAGGCAGCTTATCTGTCCGTACAGTATTCGAACAGCCAACTATACGCCAACTCGCTTTAGCGGCGCAAAGAAGCCTATCGAAGAGCAGCGTTGCTAACGAATGCGGCTTGATGAACAGGGCTAACAACAAGTTGCCCAGAGTTTATTTGTTCCCTGGTATCTACGGCGACCAGCTTGGGCTTGCACGATTTAGGGTTTCACTCGAAGGGCTTGTTGATTTTGTCTTAATCCATTATCCGGACTGGTGCGAAATGCTTGGCTCATCGCCTGTTTCCGATCCGGTCGTCAATGCTTGCACAAGACAGGTGATAGAGGCATTGCAAGATGATACGCCGCTAATCCTTGCGGCATATTCATTCGGTGGAGCAGCCGCTTATGAGACTGCTCAGCGTCTTATTCAGCTTAATTATCGAGTGCATCTCCTTTGTTTCATTGATGTATGCCCCCCTCTCGTGGCAGACTCTGCTGCCGCGTCATTGCGAACAAAAATTAGAGATAGGATCGGCAAGCTATTGTCTCAAAAGTCTATTCAAAGTGTTTTTACCAAGTTCCGGGCACTGCTCGACAGGATTATTGATTGGTCTATTTGCCACTCGCCTGCTTCGTTATCCAGGGTTCTCTTTTCTGCGATAATGGCTTTAATCCCGCCGGCACTCGCCCATTCTTTTACCACCAGGCTGTTACGGGCGTTGAGAGTGGAATACTTGTCCCGATGGTCACCAAAGGCGATTCAGGTTCCCATAACCCTTTTTCGATCAGATGACCCTAAATTAGGTTCTGAGAGAACCTGTGGCTGGGAAAGATTCTGTCCGGCATTGAATGTGATCTCCATCGGGGGGGACCATTTCACAATCTTGGACCCGCCGCAACTTGCTCTCTTGTCAAAATGTTTCATGGAGGCAATCGGTACGGTTCAAGTTTCAAACTCGCATCATGATAATTTGTCAGGCTCAAATCCGGGCAAGGAAACCGAGCCTTACTCGCCAGCCGGCATAGCCGCGAGTTAATTTTGAAGTCTGGTTTGATTTGGAAGGGCGATTTGACAAGAGGCCGTTTCTTTACCCGCGGCTTCGTGCATGTGCTAATGGGCAAAGGTTTAACTGTCTGAACTTCGGATGCTCTCGCATGAATAGAGAAAGCTCAGGCCCATGACCGAAAGCAAGGACGACTCAGCACTCTACATTGTAATAGTAAATGATGAGGAACAATATTCAATCTGGCCTCATCGCAAAGTTCTCCCGCCTGGCTGGCGGTTGGCAGGAAAGACAGGCTCAAAATTAGAATGTAAAGCTTTCATAGACGAAATCTGGACAGATATGAGGCCTCTTAGTTTGCGCCGTAGCATGGAAAAAAATGTGAAGGCATGAATGCTTGCCGGAATCAATGGGGCCTCGGCAGTCAGCCGCTGGCGTTACCCCTAAGTTTCATCCGGTTGCAGTGAGAGTTTGTAGTTATGGCTCGGTGACGGCCGCGGCACGCCGAGATGCTGGCGTTGTTTGCTGGTGCGGCGGCGAATCCCATATGAGGGTAGTGTTGTTTCATAAAAGACGCGGATGAGTTCTGCCTGCCGGTGGGTACCAGTTTTTTCCAAAATATGGGTGAGATGTGCCCGTGCCGTAGAGCGGGCGATATTCAGCCGTACCGCCGCCTTTGTAAGACCGCTCCCGGAGATCAATTGAGCAAAGACACGTGCTTCCGCCGAAGTTAAGCCGAAGAGATCAGCAAAGGCTTTGATCCGGTCGATGGTCTCCTGCTTCGAGTCGACGATGACGAGGCCCGCAGCCGGATTTTCCTTATCGGGGAGATGAGGCATTGAGCGAGGGGGAAGGGGGACGACGTGGATGATGAGTGAGGCCATGCCATCTTCATTACGCAGGACGACCGGCCCGCCCTGCAGGGATCCATCTGTCTGCCGCGAAGCGGCGGTTATTAGTGATTGTAATTTCCTGGAAGCAGCAAAATCCGTAGCGTCGATGCGGCCTTGTTTGCAATCAAGACCGTTATGTGCACGGATCAGGCGCTTGACTGCATCATTCGCGTAAACAATCCGCCGGTCTGACGTGATGAGCATCAAACCGAAACCAGCGCGCGCAATCACGCTTCCTAACAACTCCGATAGAGCCATCTCCTCATCCGGCCTGTCACGGACGAGGAAAGTGTGTTCAGCGCGGGCCGCAATGAGCTGCATCCGTTCGACTCTGGCGCCAGGGGCTAGGTGAGCACTTTTTATTATTATGCCTCAGCTATACAGCCAGATCTGTAAGGCAGCTCACAGTCTTCGATTTAGCAAATTCCTTTTCAGCGTCGATGTTCACTTTGGCAAAGCGGATCAGCAGCTCGAATTCAACCGCCGACGTTCCGAAGACAGGAGCCATCGTTTGGCAGGGCCGCACCGGCTCGCCCAATTGATGGCCAATCCCTTTTGCAGAATTCGAGGCTTATGTTCCGGACGCACTCGAGTTTCTTGATGCTGGTGTGCCAGAGTTTTCTGCCGCGGCTGCTCTCCCGGACTACACCATTGTGCTGGAGCAAGCCAGCAACGATCTTGTGCTTGACCGTATTGAGCGATATAGCAAGCCGACAAACGTATGGCAAAAATGGAGCAAGAAACTTACCCAATCCCACGGTGTAATGGTCATTCACGATGCGGCTTGCACGAACGTGCTCACCAACGCGGACGGCACACGCGTTCAAGCGCTCGAGCTCAGGACGGCTTCGAACCGCCGCCATAAAGTTGTTGCTACGATGGTTGTGTTGGCGTGCGGCGGTCTCGAAACGCCGAGGCTTCTATTGGCATCGCGTGACATTCGCTCATGCGGGCTTGGTAACGAGCACGACCTGGTCGGCCGCTTCTACATGACACACCTGGTTAGCAACGCTAACAATGTTGGCGCTCTACGCTTCACTACCGCAAGGACTGCCCGCGCATTTGACTTTAACATGACACAAGACAGTGTCTATGGGCGCCGGATAATTCTGTTGTCGCCAGAGGCACGAAGACGAGAGAGTATTCCCAACATTGTCTTTCGCCCAAACCGGCCCCCGGTGGATGATGCGTCACACGGAGATCCGGTACTGTCCGCGATTTTTCTCGTTCGAAGCATGCTGATACCGCCGGAGTATGCGCGCAGCATGGCGGCAAAGACAGATCACGATTTTCCGCTGAAGGTATTGCGTGATCATCTCGGCAATGTCGTTGGCGGCATTCCGGAGCTGTTGCGATTCGGCATCGATTGGCTAAGGAGGCGCACCCTCGCTACGCGCAAGCTGCCATCGGTATTTCTCTATCGGAAGGACGGCCGCTATCCTCTTGAATTCAATGCCGAGCACCTGCCGAACGCGGACTCTCGAGTGTTTCTGGGCAGCGAGGTGGATCCGTTTGGCATGCCGCGGCTGGCCGTGCAGTGGAGGTTTCGAGACGAGGAACTGGATTCGATCTGCCGGGCATACCGCGTCCTGGCGTCCGCTGTCGCCAAGTCAGGTCTTGGCAAGGTTGAACTCGATCCCGATCTGCCAGGCAGTGTAAAACTTGCGCTCGTGCCGCAAGGCGGGCACCACATTGGGACGGTTCGAATGGGCGCCGATGCCTCTAGCGGCGTGGTCGATACCAACGGAGAAGTGTGGGGTACTCACGGATTGTTCGTGGCCGGAACCGCGATTTTTCCAACCTCGGGGTTCGCCAATCCAACATTGACGGCGGTTGCGCTTGCTTTCCGGCTGGCAGACCATCTGGCCGGAAGACTGCGGCGCATACAGCCGTGATGTCTGAGGCATTCCGGCGTGCGCAGCACATCCCGATCGATCTAGGCAAAGGCGGGCGGTTCCTTCCTGTGCGGAGCTCGCGCAGGATCAAAAGCCCGAAATCGCCTCCAGCCCTTGAGCCTGGACGGCATCGATGGGCCGTGATTTCAAAATCAGCAGGGGTCCAATCGCCTCCCGGGTTGCTACGCAAAGCTCCCAGATGCTTATTGTGGATGTCTGACTGTCGGGTATCCGACAACTGAGGCGCAAAGAAGCCGCCATCCGCCCATTCCTGCCACCCAAGAAGCGGGCCAGATCAATTATGGCGCGAAACTTGCTTCTACTCATTGCGCTGGGGCACGCGCATGAAAACCTTTCTGGACTGGACAGCCTGCGACACGGCATAGGCGATGCCTATTCCGGCATTCCCGCAACGGGCGGCAATTGTGCCAAGGCCGCCGCCACAGCCGCGATTGCCAGAATACGGGCAAGGGCGTGATGTGCCGGCGGCGTGAGATATTGGCGCAACATCGCTTTGAAAGGGTTTTCCTGGCAGCCGGGAAAGTGACCCAAACAGCAAATGAGTAACACGAGGATTGGATGCCGCTTTACGCTTACAATTGTCAAAACTGCAATGCCGGCTTCGAGCTCTTGGTTCGCTCGTCGGACGTGCCGGCCTGTCCATCCTGTGGCAGTGAGAATTTGCAACAGCAGGTTGCTAAGATTTGCAGCGAGATAAAATATCCAGCCATAGCAAAATCATGGCGCCGGGCGGCAGCAAGGGAAGGCGATCTCTCGAATTTTAGCAAGCAAGAGATCCAGACGAAGAAAAGCTAAAGATCGTTGCCGTTCGTGCGCGCAATCGGGCAGTGCATATCTGCGAGAACCAGCGGCGAGCGCGGTTTCGGCACACTGCAAACCTTGCCGTAAGCATCATTACGGCTGCAAGTGCTGTGATTTTCACTAGACCCCTTGCATAACTTTTTATTAACTACGGTTTGATCCGCTTCCGCAATGGGCGGCTGAGATTTGAATCGGTCAAAGAGCTGAAAGGCGAAGCATTCCGGCGTCTTACAGGTGTCCAAAGAAGCACGTTCGAAGCGATGGCGGCGGTGCTTTTTGCTGCCAAAATGCAAGCAGCAAGTGGCTGGGGGCAGGCCGAACACGCTTTGCATCGAAGACCAGCTATTGATGATGCTCCAATACTGGCGCGAATACCGGACCTATTTTCATATTGGGCAAGCCTATCGCATCAGCGAAAGCGCGGCCTGCCGCAACATCAAATGATGCGGAAACACACTGGCCAGGAGCAAAGCCTTTCGCTTGCCGGGCCGCAAGTCTGTTGCGGCAGGCGAGCGCTCCTTGATGTTGTGCTGATCGGTGCGACTGAAACACCCATTGAGCGGCCCAAAAACAAAGGCGCTGCCGCCCGGGCAAGAAGAAGCGGCACACACTGAACAGTGAAGGGTCAAAGCGCACGTGCAAAAACGAGCACATCGACGCGCTTGGCGCCGCCCCGCAAAAGCGCGCGCGAAGCAGCGTTGGCGGTTGCGCCAGAGGTCATGACATCATCGACAAGTACGAGGGCGCGGCCCTCGATCCGTGATGCCATTCCTTGCGGCACGCGAAACGCGCCCTGCAAATTCAGAGCCCGCTGGGAGCGCGAAAGACCAACCTGGGATGGCGTAGGTTTCACGCGTGCGAGGACGAACGGATCGGCGGGGACGCCACATTGAGCGGAAATGGCTTGTGCCAACGCATGTGCCTGATTGAATCTGCGCGCGGCGAGACGGCGGCGGTGCAGGGGGACTGGCACGAGGAGAGCCGCTTCGTTTAAGAGTTCCGCTCCGGCGCGCGCCATCCAAGCCCCGAGCGGTTTGGCAAGTTCCATCCGGTCGCTATATTTCAGCCGGTGCACCAGTAGCCGCACCGGGCCATCTTCGAAATGCGCGACCGCGCGGGCGCGGCTAAAGACAGGAGGATTGGCAACGGCTTCGGGTGACAAAAGCCCGTCGCCGCCAAGGTCTGCCGCGAAGGGCGTTCCAAGACGCTCGCAAAAGGGGCGCTCGATGAAGCGTACTTGCGCCCAGCATGTTGCGCAAAGCGACCCGGTGGCGGCGGTGGATTGGCGGCAATTGAGGCAGGCAGGCGGGAAGATGATGTCAGCCGCGGCGGCGGCGGCGCTGCGCAAGAGTGGCACACTCATCGCGGCTGTCTGCCGCAGGAGACTGACGAGACCCCGCAAAGCGGGCTGCCTGGCAAGCATGGCGGCTAGCCTCTAGGGAGGGCCGAAGGCCAAAACTTCGCGTGTAAAGATTTCTCTGACTTCTGAAAATGGCTCATTTTTATCATTATAAATAACCGCGCGGTGCTGGAAAAGCTGCCAGGGCACCGCCAGTGCGGCCTCTGGCCGGTCAGGCGGAGGCGGTCCCATCTCCCAGCCATCAGGAAGCGGTTTCCACAAGATTTCGACTGAGAAATTCCTCCGGAAGGGCTTCAAAGCCTGCACCGCCCGGCCGAAAGGAGCATCGGTTGTCATCAGCACATGGTTGATGTCCGCCCCGACCCGGCCCGGCACATACCAATTGTCGGCTTCGGCAAGGATGTGGCCGCCACAGGTAAGTTCGACATGGCGGTAGGTGACTTCTTCTTCGGGGCCGATTTGGAGTCTTTGCCGCTGCTCAGGTGAGACCGGCTTCTCTGAACCGGCAATTCGCCTCGCGTGGATCTTGGGCTCGCTCGCCAATTTGTGATCGGCGCACCAATTTTCCAGAACCTCGGTCGCGGTAAGAGCGGCGAGCAGGCGCGCGTTGAGTGTCTCGATGAGGGCCAGCGCCTCGACCCGGGCGAGGAGAGTGTCTGGCCACGGCGTCCCGCCCTGCCTGATGACGGGTTCGGCCGAAACCATGGAGGCGCAGAGGTTTAATGTCACTATTGTTCCCAGCCAAAATTTGCGCACGCCAGCGTTCCCATAGGCATTTCATGAAGTGATGGCAACGAACATGGAACTTCTCATAGCGCAAGCGTCTTCATCTAACCTGCTTGTGGGCTTGGCATCCCGATGGGCAAGAACCGGGCTTGGTTTAAGGAGTTTACATTCAGATCAGCCTTTTTTGGAAAATCAGCGGCTGTGAGTGCGCCGGGCGCCGGAATCGGACTTGCGGCGGTGAAGAGGGGAGCGGCTTCCGGCGGCCTCTTTCCAGGCAAAGAGCGGCCTTTCCGATGGGCGGTGCGGATTTGGGTCGCTGACAAATCAAGTTATTCATAAAACGATAATTCGAGAAAAAATTAAACTATAGTCCAAACGGAGGATGTCACATCGCTAAACCGCATTATCAATTGACGCGCTGCAAAATGATGATTTCCGAACGGTCCGGATAATGCGGGGCCAGTAACATTTTGGGAATTTGAAATGAAACAGTTTGACACTATCCCCGAAGCAGGCTTACGCGCTGACGAAGAACGCATTCTCGCATCTTTTACCGGACGTCTGATTGAAATCGCGGCAGGCGCGGGGATGCGTGGATCCGCAGCCTCTCCGATTGCCGTCCTCGATGCGATGCGACTGCCCGCGATAGCGCTTGACCGGGAAGGATTCGTTGCCGAGGTGAACGCAGCAGCCGAGGCCATATTCGACAGCGATATCAGGATCAGGGACAGGCGGCTATTCGTTCGTGACCAAGAATCTCGCGCTGTGCTCAAGGACGCCACCGATCAATTGAAAGTCCTCGAGCTTGATCCTTCCGCTTTCGAGCCGGTCATCGTGCCCCGCATGGACAAGTTGCCCGTCATCGTGCGCATTTGGCCCTTCGAATCATCCGCGCAGGAAGTGCGCGCGCTTCTGACACTCAATGCCTTGGGTCCGCGGCCATCGCCGCCAGCGGCGATCCTCGCCAAAGCATTCCGGCTCACGCCATCGGAAGCGAAACTTGCTTGTGTCATTGCACGCGGTGCTTCCCCTGAGATTGCGGCCCGTGAATTGGGGATCTCGCGTGAGACAGCGCGCAATCAATTGAAAGCTGTTTTCGCAAAGACAGACACCCACCGCCAGGCCGAACTTGTCGCACTGCTATCGCAGGTCAGATGAAGGCTTAAAAAGCACCGCCGCCGAAGCGAAGGGATGGCGGATATATATCACTCGATGTCATTCGACCGGCAATCACGGCATCTCTCCCTGCGCGTGCCTCCAGCCCCGCCGAGGGCAGAAGCGTCTCACCAGACTCCAGGGATTAGGCGCGGTGTGCGGCGTGCGTAGGCGGCATATTCCGGCACGGCCGCCACAAGGATCTTTTCCTCAAGCAGCATCCGCCGGATCTGCACGCTCGCATGAAGGATTAAAAAGGGCAGGGCGGCGAACCAGGCATATTGCAAAAGGATTCCCGCGATCGCCATCTCCTCGGCGAGGTAGAGCGGATGCCGGACCAGGGCATAGGGGCCGCTCATGACGAGATGGCGCGCCTGAGGGATGAGGCTGAACGACCAGCCCAAAGTCAGGAGCGTATAGATGATCAGCATCTCGCTGAAGAGGAGAATTGCGGCTGACGCTGCCGCAAGCGCTGGAAGTTCCGGTCCCCGTGGCAGCAATGGAATGAACCAGGCGCCATATGTACCAGCCAGCGCCAGGAGCACTGGGCCGGCCCCCTTGGCCTCGCTGACCGGATCTGGCCGCAGCAGCATGATGCAGCAGATGATGGTGTAGAAAAGGACGATGCACCCTTGCGAGAGAAGGGTGGCCCAGGCGTCCAGCCCGGTCCGGCCCGCCGCGATGCCGTCGAGGAGACTATTGGCATTCTGGAAACATACCGCGGCGAGGACGAGAAACCAGAGGCTGGCGCAAAGGCGCATGAGCGAGGTCCGGATGCTTCCGGTGGTTAACTCATTGGACGTGGCGTCCAAGCCTTGCCCTGCGGCTGGCATGGCGCCTTCCGGGTCTCCTCCTGTTCCCGCCAAGGTTGTTCTCTCCTTTCGCCTATCGGGCTTTCCCAGTTTACCATGAACCGGGCTCTCCCCAAAATGGCCAAGCTTCGCTCAAAAGTAACATCCCGATTGGGCTGAATCCGAATCGGTCCGGTCCGGTCCGGTCCGGTCCGGCTGGCATCATTCGATGGGAGAGGGCCATAGATCGCGGCGATTGCGTTCCAGCGGAATATAGGCGAAGGATGCACCGGTTTTTCCTCGGCCGCGTGCGAGCAGGGCCCGATCCTAAGTCAAGCAAGGAACCATGTTTCAAAAGCTTTATCGTTGGACCTTAAGCCTAGCGGAGAGCCAGCACGCGCCGTGGGCGCTCGGTGTGATCGCTTTTGCGGAGAGTTCCTTTTTTCCGGTGCCGCCGGACACGATCTTGATTCCCATGTCGCTCGCGCAGCCAAGGCGCGCTTGGCTCTATGCGCTGATCTGCACGGCTGGGTCGGTGGCGGGCGCTCTGCTCGGCTATGCGATTGGCGCGCTCTTGTATGAAACGGTTGGGAAGTGGCTGATCAATCTTTACGGCTATGGCGCGCGTGTCGATCAAATCCGCGCGCTTTATGCGCAATGGGGATGGGCTGTCATTCTTTTTAAGGGTTTCACGCCGATCCCCTTCAAAATCGTGACGATCACCAGCGGGCTTTTGGCCTATAGCCTGCCGCTGTTCGTTCTCTTGTCCTTCGTCACGCGTGGTGCGCGGTTTTTCTTCATCGCAGTCCTTCTCAAACGCTATGGCGAACCGGTCAACGCTTTGCTTGAAAAATATTTCGGCTGGTTTCTGGCAATTCTTGCGCTCGCGGTCGTCGCTGGCTTTTGGCTCGCCGCGCGTGTGATCTGACTGTTTGTGATCTGACTGTTAATGAGCTTCAAAACGTCATTTCTGATTTCACTCGCGATACTGGCGGGCGCGCTCGCCTCGGCCGGGGGTGCTTTCCTTTTTGAGGCTTTTGGCTATGTGCCCTGTGAGCTTTGCCTCAAGGAGCGCATTCCTTATTATGCCGCACTTCCACTTGCGGCCCTCGCGGCTTTATTTGCTCTGCGCGGCTCAAGAAATCTTCTGCGTGCGGCGTTAGCCAGTCTGGCCCTGGTTTTCTCGGCAAGTGCGGCCCTTGGCGCCTATCATGCGGGCGTCGAATGGGGCTTCTGGCCGGGTCCTGCGGAATGCAGCGGCGTTCTTGTTCGCGCCGCTTCGGTTTCGGATTTTTTGAAGCAATTGGAAAACGTCAAAGTCGTGCGGTGCGACAGTGCGGCGCTGCGTATTCTTGGCCTCTCTCTTGCCGGCTGGAACGCGGTGATTTCGGCCGGGTTAGCGGCGCTCGCCATGCTTGGGCTCCGTGCTGATAGGCAATAGATTTGTGCTGCCGGGCGATGCGCCGGGGAATGCTTATCCCAGCGTCCGGTTCAATCAACATCTGTATGTGACGGGCTTCGCGGCGGCGATGGAGGAAAGGGGATTGAAGGCGGCGTGACGTGACCGGCACCGGTTGAAGCGAAAGACGAACTCATCGAGGATGCGGCTTGCTGCTCGAAGGTAAATTAATCGTTATCGTGAGGCGGCGCCTGCGTGCTGCCGGAGGCGGGATTGGTCCCGCAGTCCGAGCATTCCGGCTCTTCAGGCGGCGGCGGTGCTTCCTTGGCAAGAACTTCAACGTCCCGATCGAGGGCTGAGACGACCTTGAAAGTCGTCTGGTACGTTTTGCTGCCCTGCCGCGCGATGGCGACATATTCCCCTTCGGCGAGGGTGGCCGATGGAAAGGCGCCGATCATTTCGCGGATGATGTCGCCGCCCGGTGTCAGGATTGTGAAAGCGGTATTGGTGAGGGCTTCGCCGCCGGGATTGTTCACAAGCTTTAAAGTCATGGTCGCGGCGCGGTGGCGCAGAGTCGCATCGATCAGCTTGCCTGCCTGAACCCTTAGATCGGCGCTTATGACGGAGTTTGTCGGGTTCGGCGAGCCATTGGCCGCCGCATCAAGCAGAGTTGACACGATGTGATAATTGCCTTCTGGCAGGCCAATTATGTCGCCGGATCTGGCATTCGCAACGACGAGCTTGGCTTCCGGATTGCCGGGCTCTGGAACGTATATTGAAATCGCTAATTTGGCTGGGTTGATAGGCGTGTCGCCCAGCTGGCCGGCAATTCGCAAACCGCCCGCATTAAGCACGAGCGTTTCGCTCAGGAATGTTCCGTTGATCGTGATGCGCTTTGTTGCCCCCGCCAGCCCCAAGGCAGCATGAACAATAAAGTCTCCATCGGGAAGGGGAAGGTTCGGCGCCGCTTCGTTCGATTGGGCGACGAGCTTATGATTCCCGTCCGGCCCCGGGACGGCTTCGAAGACGCGCCATTGCAGGCCCTCACGGATCGGTTGCGTATCATTGGCGGCAAAGAAGGCCATAAGCCTAACGACGCCCCTCGCTGTTTCGGAAGGCGCTGTCCCCGGATTGATCGGCAGACGTAGAGAAGGAGGGCCGGTGATTCCCAAGTCCGGCGTTTGCGCCAGGACTGGCCAAGCGAGAAGGAAGAGTGCGAAAGAGGCCTTGCGTGCAAGCCACGCAGTGCAAGCGATGAAGCTCTCCCCAGGCTGGCACAGATCCAGATTTGCGAGCGGATGCCTTCGCAAGACTATTCCTCTTGCTTATGCAAAATGCTGGAGGCCGCGGCGGTCAGATTGTTCAAAGATAGTGGATTAAATGAAAATACGATGTGATGGCGGCCGGGTGTAAGCTCGACACCGCGAAACAAAATATTGGCGCGCAAAACAGGCTGCTTATGTCCGTCGACGCGAACCTCCCAACCCGGATAGAAAAGATCATGCAGTACGGCGATGCCTGCCTTCGGGGCATCGGCATCGATCTCGACCGTATTGTCCGTGTATTTGACGATCTCTATGTGAGACGGGGCTGGTGTTTCATTAAGGGTTTGGCTGGCAAACCGCTCAGCTGTCTGCGGCACGCCGAGGCTCGCGGTATGGATACGTCCTTGCGCAGCGCCTAGAATGTAAGGGCCGCTGCGGAGGTCAGCCATGCTTGACTGATCGATCAAGACTTCGCTCGCAGGGTCGAAATCCGGCAGCACATGCTCATCGAGGACATCGTCGTCATTGACCGGTTTGACCTCGGAGGAGAAATAGACCCTCGGCGCGACCTTGCCGAGCTTGTAAATATATAAACCCTCGCTTGCAAAGAGCTTCTGTGCCCGTGGAGGCGGGATGTCACGCGGAAGATCCGCGAGGGGCCTGTCGAGAACCAAATATTCGAGCCCGAGCAGCGCTGCAAGGCGGCTATTGTAGCCGCGAAAAGTTCCGGGATAATGACGAAAGCCGATGTCTTCGGCATCCGGCCCTGGGCCAACCGCGCGTTCGTAATCCTCTATGCGCAAGGGATTGTAGCCAAGCGTATTTTCGAGCTTGAGAACCATCGACGCATTCTGCCAGGGCCCTTTAAGCCCCAGAATCTCGACGCGCGGCCGGGCGCCATCGCGCACCCGCGACGCGATGTCCTTGCGCAGCACGCCGATGGCTGCCGTTTCGTTCGGCTTCATGCCGGCATAGACGCTATAACGTTCGAGGGGTTCCGCGTTGAGGGAAGACGCGGCATTGCGCCAGAGAATTTCGGCGCCGCTAAAAAACACGAACAAACTCGCCGCCAGTGCCCGTCTCTTCGGTGTCTGAAGGGCGAGCAAGAGGACGCAGCCCGCTGCTGCTAAGGCTGCGGCCATTACAAGCGAGGTGAGTGAACTTGCCAGCCGGCCTTCACGCAGAGAAAAAGCAAGGCCAGCACCGGTCAGAACGGCAAGCGAGAGCGTGGTGAGCCCGGCAAGCGCGATTGCCTGCCATTTTTTAAGCGTGTGGAAAGGCCGCGGCAGCCCGTCCTCGATATAGCGGTGGAGCAAAAATCCAGCGGCGAATGCAAGCGCGATATTGATAAGAAATGTCGCATCTGCGGGTCTGCGGTAGAGGGACACTCCGGGTATCCCGTCGAATGCGAGCGCAAAGAATGGTGTATAGCGCCCCAGAGCATAGGCGGCCGCCAGCAACAGAAGAATAAGAAAGAACCGCGCGCGCCGCACGAACAGACGGCCGGCGCCAAACCCGTGCCAGGCGATGAGCACAAATGGCAGAGTGCCAATAAACAGATAATCGACGGCGCGGTCGGTCCAGTCGGCACGCGGCATGGTATCGTAGCCGGGCCCCCAATAATCATAAAGATGATCAAGAGATCCGAAGAAATTCGGCACAAACAGCGTGATCAGATTGACCGGCGCGAGCGAACCTGCCGCCGCAACACCGAAAGGAAAGCCGGGCCGGTTGGAGGCGGCGAGAAACTGCATGGTCAAGAGCGCTGGCACACTCAAAATCGCGAGAATGAGCATGGCGCTCGATGTCAGCACACCCGTCCGGGCACGCAAATAAGCCAGCGCTGCCCCCGATTGCACCGCTGAGAATACAACATAACCGGCAAGAACCGCGCAGAGCAGAAAGGCAACCTGATCCCGGCCCAGTGCCATGAGGGATGCGAAGATACCGAACAGCAAGGCAAAACGATAAGAGCGGCGCTCAAGCGCTATATCGAGGCACCAGAGTGCCGCCGGAAAAAAGGAATAGGAAATGATGATGCCGGTATGCTGGAGCCGGGAGGAGGCAGCGCCGCCAAGCATGAAAACAATCGCCGCAAGCACGCCCCCCGCCGGATGCCAGCGCCATTGCCGTGCGAGACCAAGAACGCAAATCGCACCGCCGAAAAGATGGGCAAGGATGACCGCATCGAATAGCTGCATTGAAGCGTTTGGTGCGATCAGTGCAAACAGCACCATGGTTGGAGTGAAGATCAGGGATTGCGGATCAGCGATCGTTGGGTGTCCGCCGAAATGATAAGGATTCCAAAACGGAATCTCGCCATGATGCAAGGCATCGCCAAGGAAACGGAACATCGCGTAGAAATGATTCTTGGAATCCCATGGCACGACCGTCCCTGAGACGAGCCAGCAGGCGAGGGCGAGACCGTAGAAGGCAAGAAGCAGCAGGACGGCGAGCCAGAAGGTGCTATCAGCCCAGCCTTGCGTGCTATCTCCCTCATCCGTTCCAAACGGATCGGGGTGGTGCCGGACGGGCCTGTTTATCGGCCTTCTTGAAAAGGTGATCTTGCTGAAGAGCGGCATGAAATATCCCATCCGGGGAGTTAATAGGTGCTAGAAAGATAGGCTCGAATCGATGGAAGGCGTGTTGCGCCACGTCTTCCCGTGCCGGGTGGCGGCCGCAACCAGAGAAATGGCGTGCAGGGCAAAAAAGCAGAGGTTAAGGCAGCTAAACGGCCAGATACGTCAAGACCGGCTAGGCCCGGGGCCCTTATTCGCATGTAAACCCAAAGCATATGAAAGAAGTGATATTTAGGCCGAAGAGCACTTGATCCGTCTCCAAATTGACGTTTTCGTGGCAATAAGGGCCTTTGATGGCCATGCACGCCTCTCAGGATGGCCAAGCACTCTCTCACCCCAAGTCTGGCCTGATATTATGCTCTGCCGCGCGGCTTTCCTGGCGGATGTCCTTTATGGCAATTATGGCGATTGTGGCAATCTCAGGGACGCGGGAATTTGCCATCAGGCTGGACCTTAATCAGGAAAGCATGAACTCCCAATGAATGAAACGATCGCCCTTTTGCGAACAAGGCGCTCGGCGCCGCCGGCGGCGATGACCGGGCCTGGTCCGGCGCCTGAGGAGATCGAAGTTTTGCTGACACTCGCGGCGAGGGTGCCGGATCATGGTAAACTCGCCCCCTGGCGATTCATCCTCTTCGAAGGTGCTGGGCGTGCCCGTGCCGGTGAGATCTGTGCCGATGTTTTTTCGAAGGCGCATCCGGATGAAGATGCCCGGCGGATCGAGGCTGAGAAGAACCGCTTTTCTCTTGCCCCACTGGTCGTTGGCGTCATCTCGCGTGCCGCGCCGCATCCGAAGATCCCGGAGTGGGAGCAGATTCTATCGGCTGGGGCTGTCTGCATGAATCTGATGGTCGCGGCGAACGCATTAGGATTTGCTTCGGTCTGGCTCACCGGATGGTATGCCTATGACCGGGCCGTCCTTGCGCGGCTTGGGATCGCAGAGAACGAGAGGGTCGCTGGATTTATCCATATCGGTCATGCCGAGGGCCCCCGCGAGGATCGCGTTCGTCCGCGGCTCGCCGATATTGTGACGCGATTTTAAGGGTATCATGAAGCGCGGCTGGTTTGGCACGCAGCCAAAGGGAGACTTTGCGAATGGCGAATATGTGGGTGCGCAAACCAATCGCCGTGCTACAGGCCGAGGTAAAAGACGCCGAGTTCGGAACAGTGGAAGGCGAGGTCCGGCTGCACCGCACGCTTTCACTGGCAAGCCTGATCTCGCTTGGCATCGGCGCGATCATCGGGGCAGGCATTTTCGTCCTGACCGGCCATGCCGCCGCCGCTAATGCGGGGCCGGCGGTCAGTCTCTCCTTCGTGCTTGCGGGCATTGTCTGCGCCTTCGCTGGCCTTTGCTATGCCGAGATGGCTGCAACAGTGCCGGTTGCCGGGAGCGCCTATACCTATGCCTATGCGACGATGGGCGAATTTGTTGCCTGGATCATCGGATGGGATCTTATCCTCGAATATGCCTTCGGCGCGACAACGGTCGCCATCGGCTGGTCCGGCTATGTCACGAGTTTTCTGCGCGATCTTGGCCTCGTTATTCCCGAAAGACTTTCGTCGGCGCCGCTTGCTTATGATCCAGCGGCGGAAACCTTTGTTCTAACCGGTGCTCTCATCAATCTTCCGGCGGTGTTCGTCATTCTCGCCGTAACCGCGCTGCTGGTCATCGGGATCAGGGAGTCGGCACAGGTCAATAACATCATCGTCGCTCTCAAACTGGCAATCGTCGTGCTTTTTATCCTTGCGGGAGTCTGGTTCGTCAGAAGCTCGAACTGGGTGACCGCGAGCAACCCGGCGGGCGCTTTCATTCCCCCTAATGCCGGTCCCGGCCGCTATGGCTGGAGCGGAGTTATCACCGGAGCTGCGGTGGTTTTCTTCGCTTACATTGGATTTGACGCTGTATCGACTGCGGCGCAAGAAGCGCGTAACCCCCAGCGGGACATGCCAATAGGGATACTCGGGTCGCTTGCAATTTGCACGCTGCTCTATGTCCTGGTGAGTTTCGTCATAACGGGGCTTGTGCCATTTGACAGGCTAGACGTGCCAGATCCGATCGCGCTCGGCGCCGATGCCATGGGATTTGGATGGTTCGCCGCCGTCATTAAATTTGGTGCAATCCTGGGCTTGAGTTCGGTTATTCTGGTTCTCTTGCTTGGCCAGCCGCGGATTTTCTATTCGATGGCGCGTGATGGCCTGCTGCCCGCCTTCGCGGCGATGGTACATCCGAGGTTCCGCACGCCTTATATTACGACGCTGATTACCGGACTGACTGTCGCTATCCTGTCGGGCCTTCTGCCGATCAGCCTCGTCGGCAAACTCGTCAGTCTCGGCACACTATTCGCTTTTGCGGTGGTATGCCTGGGCGTTCTCGTTTTGCGGATCACCCACCCAGAACTTCACCGGCCTTTCAAAACACCAGCCGTCTTCGCGGTAGCGCCGCTCGGCACGGCATCAGCAGTTTTTTTGATGGTGAGCCTGCCGCGCGAGACCTGGTTCAGTGTCGTCATCTGGTTCATCATTGGCCTTGCCATTTACTTTCTGTACGGCTGCCGCCACAGCAGTTTGGGAAGCGCCAAGAAAGTTCCCGCTGATCCCAGCTGCTGAGCGCCGCCCCCTTTGGTCACGAGGCTGCAGATCTGGTTTGTCATTGCTGGCCTTTGACGGCTCCGATCAGCTGCTTCAAAGTAAATGGCTTGGGCAAGAAGCCAAAATCCTCTCTGTCGGGCAGGTTTTTGTCGAAGGCGTCCTCGGCGTAGCCGGAAACGAATATGATCTTGGCCTTGACACCGCGCTTGCGCAATTCGCTAAGCATGGTTGGGCCATCCATCTCCGGCATGACGACATCGGACACGACAAGATCGATCTTTCCGGCGTTTTGATCGACAATTTGCAACGCTTCAATGCCAGAGGATGCCTGCAACACGGTGTAGCCGCGCGAAGCGAGCGCACGGGCTCCAAAAGCCCGGACTGCCTCCTCATCCTCGACAAGAAGGATCGTGCCATTGCCAGTGAGATCGGCGGCTGGCGTGTTCGTTTGCTCGGCGGGGCGGGAAGCCTCGCGTTCGTCTTGGATGTAGCGGGGCAAAAGAATTGTAAAAACCGTGCCCTTGCCGACCACGCTTGAGCAGAAGACATAGCCGCCTGTCTGTTTTACGATGCCGTAAACCATGGCGAGGCCGAGACCTGTGCCCTTTCCCACCTCCTTGGTTGTAAAAAACGGCTCGAAGATCTTGTCTTTCACTTCGGGCGGGATTCCATGCCCAAAATCCTCGACCTCGATTGCGACATAATCGGCGGGAGTGAGCGGCGCTTCATTGAAACCAAGGCATTCCGCTGCGGTGATATTGCGTGTCCGCAGAATAATCTTGCCGCCGTCCGGCATCGCGTCGCGGGCATTGACGATCAAATTGACGAGAACGTGCTCGAACTGATTAACGTCGGCTTCGACGAGCCAAAGGTCGCGGCCGTGGCGCAGTTCGAGATCGATTTTTTCACCGACAAGCCGGCGCATCAGCATTTGCAGATCGGATAAAACGTCGCCCAATTGCAATACCTGAGGCCGCAACGTTTGCCGGCGCGAGAAGGCCAAGAGTTGCCGCACCAGCGAGGCCGCCCGGTTGGCGTTTTGTTTGATTTGATTGATGTCCTGAAAAGAGGGGTCGGTTGGCCGGTGATTAGCAAGAAGCAGGTCCGAATAGCCGATGATCGCTGTTAGCACATTGTTGAAATCATGTGCGACTCCGCCGGCAAGCTGTCCGATCGCCTGCATTTTCTGGGATTGCGCGAAATTGTTCTGTAAGGCCCGCTGCTCAGTCGTGTCGAGCGCATAGATCGTTGCACCGCTCCCGTCGTCCTCCTCCGCTGCGGAGATGAACAATCTGGCCGAGCGGTCGTTTTCGCCAGTGAGGCCGACGTCGACCGGTGCAATGTCCGCCTCGGCACGGAATGCCGCAGCTATGGCATCGTGAAGCAGGGCATGGTCGCGATCAAGAACTCCGGCGAAGATTGACCGCTCAGCGCGGTCTGGCTTCTTCAAAGTCTCCGGCATCAATCGCGCGAACGCAGCATTGGAACGCGTGATGCGGCCGCTCTTGTCAATGATTGCGATTGCCATTGGGGTTGAGTTGAATGCGCGTGTGAAGCGCATCTCCGTGGCGCGGAGATCCTCGGCTGGTTCCTCGCCGCAGGTTCGCTTGAGGACCAGCGTTCGTGAGGGCTCCGCCTGACCTTCATGATTGAACATGACGTTGTGAAGCACACGAACAGGGATAGACTGGCCGTTGCGATGCCTGAGTTCAGCGTCGAATTGCTTCGCACACAATTCGCCCGCGGGGCCAGAGGCCGGGCTGGTCAGCGCGGTGCCGTTTCCGGCTACAAAGTCAGTGAGTTTGAGACGCCCGGAACAGGCCTCGGCCAGATCATAACCAAGCCAGCTGGCAAGCGTAGCGTTCATGTACGATATCTCGCCGTTTCGGCGGCAAGAAAAAAATCCGGCGGGTGCATGGTCTAGAAAATCGATAGCGTGCCGCAATTCTTGAAAGACTCTTTCCTGCCTTTCCCGTTCCCTTGTAAGATTTACCACGGACCATAAAGATGCGCGCCCTCTTCCCAATGCGAGCGGGCTGACCTCGATCTTGTACCAGCCAGCATCGCCCTTGCCATTGAGCGGCGGCGCCAAGCGCACTTCCTCGACACATGCCTTGCCATTGCGGGAAGCCTGCGCGAGCCGGTAGATGGCCTCTGCAATATCGGGCGAACCGGAAAACAGCCGCTCGACCGGGCACGCCTCTGCAAGACGGCGTGCGCCCGTCAGGGCCAAATAAGAGTCGTTTACGTAAAGGATCTTGCCATCTGATCCGGTGACAATAAGCGCTTCGCTGTTTCCGTCGCAGATGAGCTTGGTGAGATCATTCTCCGCCTGTCCGCCAAACCGGAGCAAGCCTGTGGTGAAGGCGAGGGATGTGCAAATGCCTGCAATTGCAAAGAGGGCGAGCAAAGACGCGATGGCGCTGGTACTGCTCTCATTTGGCAATAATAAAAATGCCGTGACTGCTGCAGCTAAAAGTACAAAAAAAATAAAGATTGAGGCTGTGCCGGCCGGTACAGGTTCGCGGCCAATCGCAGATACCGTCTGCTCGCTCATGAAATTTTATCCGGTAGCAATGAATCGATCATCTCTGCATCCGGGCAAAGCCTGACAGCGAGCGTCTGGCATTTTCATGCGTTGACGGCGCTTGGGCAATGGTGCAACGGAGATTTTCTGCATCGGGAGAGGCGGGGGAGGAGATTGTAATGCAGCCGTTTTATGAAACCCTCGCGGCCATTGGCTTTGCTTTAGCTTCCAGCTAAGCTGAAGCTGCAGGCAGATCATAGCCAAATTATGATGAACTTCGTTAACTATTTGTTATCCCCAGGCCGGATGGCGCTTGGCAGCATGCTGCGCTAAACAAGGCTTCTATCATTTTCAGCTTTTACAGGCGCGCTGCGAAATGCCGGGCTTAACTGACAGTTTTCTAACGAGCAAAAGTTTCACCTTTATCGCTGCGGCGATGGCGTTCCTTGCCGCGGCGATTTTGCTTTCGGTGATTTTTCGCTTCGTCATCGGGCATAAAGTGCGTTTGGCCCGCAATGGGAGGGGCAGGCTGCCCCGGCTTGGAACCGTTGACGTCTTCGACCTCGACCGGCAGCGCCAGCTTGTGATTGTCCGGCGCGACAATGTTGAACATCTCTTGATGATTGGCGGACCCAATGATGTCGTCATTGAGTCGCAGATCATCAGAGCCGAGAACCGCGAATCGCGCGACGTCCGCGATGCTAGAAGCCGCGAAAAAGAGTTTCGCGACAGGGAAACGAGAGATACGTCAGAGGCCGTCTGGCCTTCGGCAGAGGAAATGCCATTGCCGGCTTCGCCGCAGCGTTCAACGCCGGTTCCGGCGGCCGCCACATTGGAAAGAAGCTTCTCGACAGGGGCCGGAAGCCTGGCCGAAGACACAATGCCAGCATTGCCGCATGACGGTGCCTTGCCGGCAGCAAAGGGCGGCGCCTTTCAGTTCGCGCAAAGGCGTCCCTCACCGCCCGTGATTCCGGCCCCCAAAGTTCCCGCCCAACGCGAGCCGCTTGGCGGGCGCGCCGATGCCTCGCAAAAGCCCGAATCCGGGGCTGGCCTGCCCAGGGAGGTTCGGCGGGCACCAGTTGCAACGCCTTTCTTGCGGCCATCTTCCCTCCGCCAGACCGATGGGGCTGCCGTCCGGCTTACGCCACCGGGTGCCGCCGAGACACAGGGAGCCGGTGCCAATTTCCCAAGGCCGGTGTTCGGCTCTGAGGAGAGCCCGGCTTCGCCGGAGTTGAATTTGGACGTGGAAATCGGACCCTTGCCTTTGGAAGCATCCGCCGGTCCGGCTGCCTCCGCCAGCGCACGCGGCCTCAGCGAGAATGCGGCGGTACAAGCCGATGTCGATACGCTGGAAGCCGAGATGGCCAAGCTTTTGGGGCGCAGATCCGGGTAGGGGCTCAGCGGAGGATTCTTGCGCGTGCGGGAGCTGGCCGGCGAACCATGATCTGCCAACCGGTGCCGGGCCGGAATTTGTGCTTTTGTCTAATTCAGTCCAGGGGGCATTGCGCCGCCTCCGGCACCTCACGCATCCCCGGTACGGCGAAACAGGGCGCGCCAATGCCTCGATAGATCTTCCGCCGCGGGAATGTCCTCGATCGACAGAGCTGCGAGTCCCAGCTGCTTTGCCATTTCAAAAACAGACGGCGGCAGAGGCCAGGGAGGGCCGCTGATCACATCCGTCTCGTTCCTGGCACGCGCCACGATGAGCAGTCTTCCATTTGGCGCCAGGGCGGATCTGAGGGCCGCGAGGGCTTGCGGGATGAGGCCTGCTGTAAGTGCTTGCAGCGTATAGCATTCATGAATGAAATCGAAGCCCTGCTGCCAGGCATCGGGCAAGGCAAAAAGGTCGGCTTGGCAATAGGCGACTTTCGATTCGGGAAACCGCTGCTTTGCCCAAGTGACTGCCGCGCCCACGAGATCGAATGCCGTGACCTTCGCCCCGGTCTTCGCGAAACATTCGGCATTGTCGCCAAGCCCGCAGCCAACATCGAGAACCTTTAAGTCCGCAAGCTCCTTCGCATGTGCTTCGACCCAGGCCTGTGTCAGCGGATGCGGCGCGAGGTTGGCCCAGGGCACGCAGGCAGGATCGCCTTCCGCCAAAGCGTAGACCGCTTCAAACCACTCCCTCCGCACGGGATCGGATGGTGAGGCACCGCCCTTGAGCGCCGGATCGAGCTCATCAAGCCGTTTGCGTGCTTCAGCGCGGCGGGCAGCAAAATCAGGCGAAGAGCGATCGAATAAGGACTTATTCAAGGTATTCTCCATGGGCGGCGCGGCCTA
>Ga0070737_10001716_pt1 | contig 29629 bp, 24 predicted proteins | sample Coa_R1_10_FD_66438 | JGI IMG/M metagenome (GOLD analysis project Ga0070737, IMG submission 66438) | Surface soil microbial communities from Centralia Pennsylvania, which are recovering from an underground coalmine fire - Coalmine... | ecosystem: Environmental > Terrestrial > Soil > Unclassified... | reverse complement strand
GATCGGCGCCGAGGCGGCGCGCGAGCGGGTCGCTTATCTCACGTCCGGCCCGGATCCAGCGCCGCTCCTGCGGACCTTGCTCAGGCTTCGCCATGACCTTGTCATGATCGGGCGGGCAGCCGTCGCGCCGCTTCCCGAAGCAGCAGGGACAAGACTCTCGAATGCCCTTGCGCGGCTCGCCAAGGCCACGGCCGATTACTTGCGGGGGTGCGCCGAAGCCCTGACCGCACGGCGTTGTCCGCCGCCGCTCGATCCCGTCAGCACGGCGTTTGACGGCTACGCAGCGGAAACCGCCGCCTTGCGTCAAGAGGGAATGATACACGATCTTCCCAATGGCGTTGTCGAACGCTTCTATGCTCTCTCCTTTGCTCTGGAGCAATTGTGCCGCGATTTCTCAGATCTTGAACAACGTGTCCTGGAATATGCGCATTCGAGCAAAGGCAGGCGCTATGAGGGCACGGAGTAAAGTCATCAAGCAACTCAAGTCAAGGCGATCAGGCCCTAGAAAAGTCCAGAGACCTTGCCACTGCTGTCGAGATCGATCTTGGTTGCCGCAGGCACTTTCGGGAGGCCGGGCATAGTCATGATCTCGCCGCACACCATGACGATGAACTCCGCGCCTGCGGCGAGCCGGACTTCGCGGATGTTGATCTCATGTCCCGATGGCGCGCCGCGCAGATTTGCGTCGGTCGAGAAGGAATATTGCGTCTTGGCGATGCAAACAGGATAGTGGCCGTAGCCGCCTTCCTGAAGCTTCTTGATTTGCCCGCGAACCTTCGCGTCGGCGGTGACCTTGCTCGCCCCATAAAGCTTGGTGGCGACCGCCGTCACCTTGTCCCAGAGCGGCGCTTCGTCGTTGTAAACGAATTGAAAGGCAACCGGCACCTTGTCGAGCATATCGACGACCGTCCGGGCAAGCTCCTCGGCGCCTTTGCCGCCTTCGGCCCAGTGGCGGCACACGATGATCGGCGCTTCATGATGGGCCATTTTTTTCTTCAAGAGCTCGATTTCGGCGTCCGTGTCGAAGGTGAAGTGGTTGATCGCGACGATGCACGGCAGGCCGTAATGGATGCGGATATTGTTGACGTGCCGTTCGAGATTGGCGATGCCCTTCGACAAGGCATCGAGGTTCTCCGTATTGAGATCTTTGAGGTCCGCGCCGCCATGATATTTCAGGGCGCGGACGGTCGCGACGATCACCACCGCCTGCGGGCGAATGCCGGATTTGCGGCATTTGATGTCGATGAATTTCTCCGCGCCGAGGTCGGCGCCGAAGCCCGCCTCGGTCACCACATAGTCGGAAAGCTTCAGCGCGGTTTTGGTGGCAAGCACCGAATTGCAGCCATGCGCGATATTGGCGAAAGGCCCGCCGTGAATGAAGGCGGGGTTGTTTTCGAGCGTTTGCACAAGGTTTGGCTTGAGGGCATTTTTCAGAAGCACTGCCATGGCGCCATGCGCGTTCAAATCAGCCGCGTGAATGGGCCTTTGGTCTCGCGTATAGCCGACCACGATCCGGCCGAGCCTGTCCTTCAAATCCTTGATCGAGGTGGCAAGGCAGAAGATCGCCATGATTTCGGAAGCCACAACGATATCGAAGCCGTCCTCACGCGGGTAACCGTTGCCGACGCCTCCCAAGCCGACCGTGATCTGGCGCAGGGCGCGGTCGTTCATATCGACAACGCGCTTCCAGGTGATGCGGCGCACATCGAAACCAAGCTCATTGCCGTGGTGGATGTGGTTGTCGATCATTGCCGAGAGGAGATTGTGGGCAAGGCCGATGGCACCGAAATCGCCGGTGAAATGCAGGTTGATGTCCTCCATCGGGACAACCTGAGCATAGCCGCCTCCGGCGGCGCCGCCCTTCATGCCGAACACTGGCCCAAGCGAGGGCTCGCGCAGACAAATGGAAGCCTTCTTGCCGATCCGGTTTAGCGCGTCGCCGAGGCCGACCGTGGTGGTCGTCTTTCCTTCTCCAGCAGGCGTCGGGCTGATCGCCGTCACAAGGATGAGCTTGCCGTCCGGGCGATCCTTGAGACTGTCGACATATTCCAAGGAGACCTTGGCCTTGTGCCAGCCGTAGGGCTCAAGGTGCTCCTCGCCGATGCCGAGTTTCTCCCGCGCGACGTCGCTAATCCGGCGCATGTGGGCTTGTTGAGCAATTTCAATGTCCGCGGGCATGATTCCCTCCCCTCGAAGCCTTTTAGGCTTCCACCACATTTTGCGGCTTGCCCGCCGCGAAGGCGTCTATGTTGTCAATGAGCTGGTCGGCAAGGATCTGCATGGCCTCGCGGCTTGCCCAAGCGACATGCGGCGTGATGATCAGATTCGGCAGCTTCAAATCGAGCAGAATATTGCCCTGCTTCGGCGGCTCGACCGTCAGCACATCGAAGCCCGCGCCGCCAATGGTCTTGTTGGTCAGCGCCTCGGCCAGGGCCTCCTCATCGACGAGGCCGCCGCGGCCGGTGTTGATCAGAATGGCATCCCGTTTCATCATTTTTAGTTCGCGCGCGCCGATCATGTTTTTGGTTTGCGGCGTCAGCGGCAAATGCAAGGTGATGATATCGCTCTCCGACAGCAAGGTTTCGAGACCGGTCAGACCCGGCTGCTGGACGATGTCGTAAGCCAAAACCTTTTGACCAAAGGCCTCGGCGATCCGCCCCACCGCCTTGCCGATCGCGCCATAGCCGACAATGCCAATTGTCGAGCCGCGCATGTCGCGGATGGGGTGGTCGAAAAAACAGAATTGGTCGCATTCCTGCCAGCGGCCCGCGCGCACATCGTCGCGGTAGGCGAAGAGGCTGCGGCGAAGCGCGAAAGCCAGCGCGAAGACATGCTCCGGGACCGTGTTGAAGGCGTAATTGCGGATATTCGAAACGATGATGCCGTGCGCCTTGCAATAGGCCTTGTCCACGACATCGGTGCCGGTCGCCGCGACAGCGATCAATTTGAGATTTGGCAGGCGCGCAAGCGTGGCTTCGCGCATTGGCACCTTGTTGATGATGGCGATGGTCGCATTCTCGAGACGATCGACGATCTGCTCAACCGAGGTAACCGCATACTCCTTATAACTATGCGGAAAGTTTGGCTTGCGCAGATTGGCCTCGAGAGTCGAACGGTCGAGAAAGACGATCGAATGTTGCACGGCGTGATCTTTCTATGATTCGATGGCCTAAGATCCCTGGACCATGATCGCTTCAAGGTGAACCGCTCAGGTCTTCAGTCTCCAAAAACTTGGAAGATCATGGGCTTGCAAAAGCCAGAAGGCTTCTGCTTAAGCCAGAATTAGCACCGGCGCGGAACGCCATCAGCAGCAGGAAAACGCTGCGCGATCCCACAAGCCGGAGAGGCTCTGAGATCGCGCGCGAGGGGTCTGCTACGCGGAAGGGGCGCAGCTCATCAGTCGTTGAGGACGCCTTCCGGGTGCAGCTCGGCGAAATGCTCTTGGCTCGTCGGCTTCTTTTCCTTGGCCATGATCGTCGAACGGAAATGCTCCTGGGCGGCCGCGACGCCGCTGCCGAGCTTGATGTCGATACCGACATCGCGCATCGCCATTTCCGCGCCCGCAAGCGCACCAAGGACCATGAGGTCGTTGAGATCGCCGAGATGGCCGATGCGGAAAACCTTGCCCGCGACCTGCGACAGGCCAGCGCCGAGCGACAGATCGTAGCGGCGGAAGGCAGCATCAATGACATCGGCGCCGTTGAATCCTGGCGGAACCATGACCGCGGTCACCGTGTCCGAATACCACTTCGGCTCCTTGGCGCAAGGCTGAAGGCCCCAAGCCTTCACCGCCGCGCGAACGCCGCTGGCCAGAACGTGATGGCGCTCGAAAACATGTTCGAGTTTTTCCTCGAACAGGATTCTCAGGGATTCGCGCAAGCCATACAGCATGGGCAGTGCCGGAGTGTAGGGGAAATAGCCCGTCGCGTTGGCTTTCATCATATCGCCGAAATCAAAATAAACGCGCTTGAGCCCAGCACCCTTATAGGCTGCGAGCGCGCGGGGGCTCGCGCAGACGATGCCAAGGCCGGCCGGCAGCATCAGGCCCTTTTGAGAACCCGCAACCGCGAGATCGACCCGCCACTCATCCATGCGGAAATCGATGCTTCCGATCGAGCTCACGCCATCGACATAGAGCAGCGCCGGATGATTGGCGGCGTCCATCGCCTTGCGCACCGCGCCAATATCGCTCGTGACGCCAGTTGCGGTCTCGTTTTGAACGCAAAGGACCGCCTTGATCTTATGGCTCTTATCCTCGCGCAAAATGGATTCGATCTTGTCTGGCTTGATGCCCGTTCCCCACTCTTCTTCCAAAACCTGGACGTCGAGCCCGAGCCGCTGCGCCAAATCGATCCACAAGTGACTGAACTGACCGAAGCGTGAGGCCAGCACCTTGTCGCCAGGCGAGAGCGTATTGCAAAGCGAGGCTTCCCACGCACCTGTACCGGAGGAGGGGAAGATAAAGACTTGCCCGTCGGTGCTTTTGAAGACTTTCTTCATGTCCTGAAAGATGGGCAGCGTAAGCTCCGGAAACTTCGAGGAGCGATGGTCTTCCATCGCCACCACCATGGCGCGGGTGACGCGGTCAGGAACATTGGTTGGTCCAGGAACAAAAAGAAAGTGGCGGCCCGCCATAATAAGTCCTCCGTTTGTCTGCCGGGTTTCTCTCTTAACAAAACCGCTGGCTAAAGCGCAACCGCCCTGGCCGCGCCAAGATTTTCCCTTCATAGACCATGATTTTCAAAACGGAAACAGGGTTTGCACACGGCGAGTGGGCGCCAAAAGCGGCGGCTTTGTGCACTCGCGAAGCTTTCCCGATCATGATCACTTCAACTTGAGCTAAGTCCTTTATTTCCTGTTTCGCCGCATGACGTCCGAGACAGCCCAAGATGTCTGCGCTATTTTCGGCGGTTATGCTCCAAGGATCAAGATGGCGCGGAAATCATTCACATTGGTGAGGGTCGGTCCGGTGACCACCAGATCTCCAATTGCGGAAAAAAAGCCGTAGCCATCGTTGTTGGCGAGCATTGCCTTGGCTGATGCTCCCGCCGCGGCCGCGCGCGCGAGACTGTCAGGAGCAAGGAGAGCGCCTGCGTTGTCCTCCGTGCCGTCGATGCCATCCGTATCGCCCGCGAAAGCATAGATTCCCGGATGGCCGTTCAGGGCGAGGCCAAGCGCTAGCAGGAACTCTGCGTTGCGTCCGCCACGGCCGCTCCCGCGCACGGTCACTGTGGTTTCCCCGCCTGAGATCAGAACGCAAGGAGGCGCAGCGGGCTGGCCGAAGCCATGCACTTGCCGCGCGATTGCAGCATGGACCAAAGCAACGTCGCGTGCCTCGCCCTCGATATCGTTGGCGAGAATGACGGGCGTGATACCGGCCTTTCGCGCGATGTCCGCAGCGGCTTCAAGCGACATTTGCGGAGTCGCGATCATGACATTGGTCACACCCGCGAGGCGCGGATCGCCTGGCTTCAGAGTCTCGGAGGCGGGCGAACTTAGATAAGCACGAACATTCTCCGGTATGCCGATGGCATACTTTTGCAGGATCGCCAGCGCGTCGGCCGAAGTCGTCGGATCCGCGACCGTCGGTCCCGAGGCGATCACGCAAGGATCGTCGCCCGGAACGTCCGAGATCATGAGGGTCACGACGCGCGCGGGTGCGGCAGCAGCAGCCAGCCGGCCGCCCTTGATCGCCGATAGATGCCGGCGCACGCAATTCATTTCCGAGATAGTGGCGCCGCTCTTGAGGAGCGCTTTGTTGATCGTTTGCTTGTCGGTGAGAGTGACGCCATCGGCTGGGAGCGCAAGAAGCGCGGAGCCGCCGCCGGAGATGAGACAAAGCACAAGATCGTCGGCAGTGAGACCTTTGACCAGCGCAAGAATGCGCTTGGCCGCTTCCTGCCCGGCGGCATCCGGAACCGGATGGCTCGCTTCCACCACCTCGATGCGCTGACAGGGCACTCCATGCCCATAGCGTGTCACGACCAGGCCTTCGAGCGGGCCTTGCCAATGATCCTCGACCGCCTTGGCCATCGCGCCGCTGGCTTTGCCCGCTCCAACGGCAATGGTGCGGCCCTTCGGCCGGGGCGGAAGATGTGGCGGCAAACACTTGGCAGGCAAGGCCGCGCCGACCGCTGCTTCAAACATATTGCGAAGCAGCGAAAGCGGATCGCTGTTCATCAGGTTTTTTACTTCCTTCGAATGGTTGCTAGCGAATTGTTGCTGGGTGGCAACATCGCGTCTCGGGGCAGCACCCGACTGCGCCGCCCAAAGCCTTGATCTCACTGAAATCCGGCGCTTCTCACCCGGTGAGAGGCAAGGCGCGAGGGTGCTGTCACACGCTTTTTCAGCGATGCTGTTACATACCTACAAATGCCAGGCTTTCAACCATTTTCTCGCCCCAAGCGGGTGATCCGCGCGCTGCTGGTGATGAGACCCTCACGGCCAAGCCGTTTTTGAGATCCTGGGAAGACCATGATCTTGCGCAATTGAGGCCAGGGTGCCAATGGAGGGTTGCTAAGGCTCAATTTTGGCAATAAGCGTTCCTTATGAATGATATTAAGGCAGGCCCGCAAGGGCGCAGCTTTCGTGATAAGTGATTAAGCTCGGCAAGGCCGCGGTGGTAGGAGCGGCCAGAGGTTGTGAAGGAGGGGTATTTGGACATTCACGAGTATCAGGCCAAGGAAATCTTGGCGAATTTCGGTGTCGCGGTTCCACAGGGCGCGGTTGCCTACAGTCCCGAGCAGGCGGTTTATTGCGCAACCGAACTTGGCGGCTGGCATTGGGCCGTGAAGGCACAAATCCATTCTGGCGGCCGCGGCAAGGCGGGTGGCATCAAGCTCTGCAAGACCTACCACGAAGTGCGCGCCGCGGCGAGCGAGCTTCTCGGCAAAACCCTTGTTACCAATCAAACCGGTCCCGAAGGCAAGGTGGTGCAGCGCGTCTATGTCGAGGTTGCCGAGCCTTTCGAGCGCGAGATTTATCTAGGATTGGTTCTCGACCGGAAGGTTGAGCGGGTGCGCGTTATTGCATCACGCTTTGGCGGGATGGAAATTGAAGAGATCGCCAAGGAGCATCCGGAAGAAATCCTGCAAGTGGTGGTCGAACCGGCGGTTGGCTTGCAGCCTTTCGAAGCGCGCGAACTCGCCTTCGGTCTTGGTCTTACTCTGAAGCAGGTCAGCCGGGCCGTGAGCAGCATTCTTGGCTGCTATCGCGCTTTCCGCGATCTTGACGCCACAATGGTTGAGATCAATCCGCTCGTCGTGACCAAGGACGACCGTGTTCTTGCCCTCGATGCCAAGATGTCGTTCGACGACAATGCGCTCTTCCGGCGGGGGACCGTCGCCGACATGCGTGATCATTCCCAGGAAGATCCGCGCGAAGTGCAGGCCGCCGAGCATAACCTCAACTACGTTGGCCTCGATGGCAATATCGGCTGCATCGTCAACGGCGCCGGCCTTGCGATGGCGACGATGGACACGATCAAATATGCGGGAGGCAGCCCGGCCAACTTCCTCGATGTCGGGGGCGGCGCCTCACCTGAGCGGGTTGCGGCGGCCTTTCGCTTGGTGCTGTCCGACCGCAACGTCCGGGCCATCCTCGTTAATGTCTTCGCGGGTATCAACCGTTGCGATTGGGTCGCGGAAGGTGTCGTCAAGGCCTGCCAGGAATTGAAGGTCGATGTTCCGTTGGTGGTTCGTCTCTCCGGAACGAATGTCGAGGCCGGGCGCGAGATCATCGCAAAGAGCGGCCTGCCGATCATCTCGGCGGATACCCTGGCGGATGCTGCGAAGAAAGCTGTCGAAGCGGCCCGTACCGCACCGGAGCGGGAAACCCACACGGCCTGACCGGGCGAAGCTGGCTGTCGCGTCAGACCGGCCATTGGAGTCATACAAGCACTCTAAAAGGCGTGCTTTTTCGCAATTTCCGCCGGCGAAAAGGTCTTTCACCTGCGCCGCGAGCTGTTTCAGGGAAGTCTTAAGACATGAGCATTCTAATTGACGAAACAAGCCGTGTCCTCATCCAGGGATTCACTGGGGACAAAGGCACGTTCCATGCCAAGGAGATGATCGCCTATGGGACAAAGGTGGTTGGCGGCGTCACCCCTGGCAAGGGCGGCACCACCCATCTCGGCCTGCCCGTGTTCAACACCGTCAAGGAAGCGGTGAAACAGACCGGGGCAACCCACAGCATTACCTTTGTCGCACCCGCCTTCTGCGCCGACGCGATCATGGAAGCGGCTGATGCGGGGATCAAGCTCGTCTGCTCGATCACCGATGGTATCCCCGCGCAAGACATGATGCGGGTGAAGAGATATCTTCTGCGCTATCAGCGCGAGCACCGCACAATGATGGTTGGGCCAAATTGCGCCGGCATCATCAGCCCTGGCAAGGCGATGCTCGGGATCATGCCGGGCCACATCTACATGCGCGGCACGGTCGGTATTGTCTCGCGCTCGGGAACGCTCGGTTACGAAGCCGCCGCTCAGATGAAGGAACTCGGGATTGGCGTTACGACGAGCGTCGGAATTGGGGGTGATCCGATCAACGGCAGCTCGTTCCTTGACCATCTCGTCCTGTTCGAGCGTGACCCCGAGACCAAGGCAGTCATGATGATCGGCGAGATCGGCGGTCCGCAAGAAGCCGAGGCTGCCGCCTGGATCAAGAGCCATATGACGAAACCTGTTGTCGGCTATGTCGCGGGCCTGACCGCGCCGAAGGGCCGGCGCATGGGTCATGCGGGCGCGATCATTTCGGCTAGCGGCGACAGCGCCGCCGAGAAAGCCGAAATCATGAAGTCCTATGGCCTCACCGTGGCGCCAAGCCCGAGCGAGCTCGGCTCGACCATGGCTAAGGTATTGGCGCAATTGTGACCGCTCTCGCGCCCGCCGGATACTTTGGAGCATGGTATCAACAAGGTTGCCGTCTTTTAGGGCATGCTCCAGGAAATGCCATAGGGCGGCGTGGATAACCGTGCAAACCTCTTATCATTGAAGGCCAATGCTCATTTTCCGCCGCCGCGCCAAAAAGTTCATAAAAACAAAGGAGATGGCATCCGGCTGCCGCGGGGGCGGCGCATGATCGGGGGCAGGGCTGGCCGGCAGGGGGTTGAAACTGGCAACGCCCCCGGGAGCATTCAGGCGGCGCTGGATGGCGAGGAAACCGCAGACCTGTTGTTCGAGGTGCTGGCTAATGTTGTCGGCCGGCAATATCCGAAGGTCGCGGCGGTCCTGCGCGGAAAATCCGAGCCGGAAGATTTTGCACCTGAGCAGCTCGCCCGCGTTTTTCAGGCTCACGGCATCTGGTTCCAGCTTCTCGCGATCGTCGAGCAGCACACTGCGATGCGGCTGCGCCGCCAGACCGAGCGCGTGCGAGGCGAGACGGCGGCCCAGGGCACTTTCGCCAATCTGATGGCCGAGGCAGCCGGGCAGGGCATTCAGGCGGCAGAGCTTTGCCGTCTTCTTGCCTCCACACGTGTGAGGCCTGTCATCACGGCGCATCCTACCGAAGCAAAGCGAGTGACCGTCCTTGAAAAGCATCGCCGCATCTACCGTCTGCTGGTTGACCTAGAACAGCCGCGATGGACCGCGCGGGAACGCGCTGGCATCATCGATAAATTGCGTGACGAGATCGCCCTGCTCTGGATGACGGGGGAGCTGCGCCTTGAGAAGCCAACGGTCGATCAGGAGGTCGCCTGGGGTCTGCATTTCTTCCATGAGACATTGTTTGATGGCGTCCCCGATCTTTTGAAAAAGCTTGATCGTGCGCTCGAACAATTTTATCCGGGCGAGACGCCGCCGCTGACGCCTTTTTTCCAATTTGGTTCATGGATTGGCGGTGACCGGGACGGCAATCCTTTCGTCACCAATGAGGTCACCCGCCGGGCGCTCAAGCAGAACGCCCTGGCGAGCTTGCGCCACTACGAACAGCACTTGCTCTCGCTATTGCAAAGGATGTCGATAGCGGAGCATGCCCTGCCTCCGTCTGGCCCATTCCAGATGGCGCTCGCGAGCGCTCTCGCCGAGAGCCCAGAGGGCGCGATGATCGCGCAACGCAATTCCGGCGAACCTTACCGGCAATACCTGTCTTGCATGCTGCGCAAACTTCAGCGCACGCTCGCGCGCATTGAAGGCGCAAATACCGGCCCTGCTAACAGTTATGCCAGCGCCGACGAGTTGATTGCCGATCTGCAGACAGTCGAGGACGCCTTGATTGACGGCGGCTGCGATGATCTCGCTAAAGATCTCGTGCGGCCGGTGCGTTGGGCCGTGGAGATCTTCCGTTTCCGCACGGTCCGGCTCGACCTGCGCGAGAACACGACACGCCTGACGCAAACATTGCAGGCTCTGTGGCGGGCGAGCGAAGGAGACAAGGCGGGCACGCCGCCAGACCCCGCGTCCGCGGAATGGAAAAACTGGATCATGGCGGAACTGGCGCGCCCGCTTCCAGCGGCGCGCAAGCGCCCAGATCTGCCGCCTGATGCGCTTGAAACCCTTGGCATGTTCGAACTCGCGAGCAACAAGACCCAGGAGTTCGACCGCGAAGCTTTTGGCTGCTTCATTCTCAGCATGACCCGCTCGGCGGCCGATGTCCTTGGCGCTTATGTCCTCGCCAAAGAAGCGGGCCTTTTCCTCGACGCGGCGGGCGTCGAGACCTGTACCTTGCCGATTGTGCCTTTGTTCGAGACAATCGCCGATTTGCGTGCCGCCCCCGCCATTATGCGGGAGCTTTTGTCGGTGCCTGCCGTCCGGCGCAGCGCCCGCGCCCAGGGCGGCGTTCAGGAAGTCATGATCGGCTATTCGGACTCCAACAAGGATGGCGGATTTCTTTCGTCGAATTGGGAACTCGCGAAAGCACAGACCCGCCTGACCAAGGTTGGAATCGAATGCGGAATTCCGATCGCATTTTTCCATGGCCGGGGAGGCTCGGTCAGCCGGGGAGGGGTGCCGGCTGCACGAGCGATCGCGGCGCAGCCCGCAGGCTCGATCAATGGCCGCTTCCGTGTGACCGAACAAGGCGAGGTCGTCTCGTTCAAATATGCCAATCGCGGCACCGCAGCCTATCAGATGGAAGTCCTCGGCAGCGCTGTCCTTCATCATGCCTTGACCTCAGAGCGTGAGGAAGCCCTCGTCCCAAGGGCAGAATTTGATGATGCGATGGAGGCGCTTTCGGGTGCTGCCTATGCTGCCTATGCTGCCTTTATTGCACACCCGGACCTCTTGACCTATTTTCAGGCTGCAAGTCCCCTCGAGGAGATTTCGCTCCTCAATATAGGGTCGCGGCCGGCCCGCCGCTTTGGTGCGCGTTCGCTCAGTGACTTGCGTGCAATTCCTTTCGTGTTTGCCTGGTCGCAAAACCGCCATGCCGTTACCGGCTGGTATGGGATGGGAAGCGGCATTGCGAGTTTCCTTGCCGTGCGCAAGGATCGTGGCGAAGCTCTGCTGCGGCGCATGTTCGCCGAATCGCGCCTGTTCCGGCTGATCATCGACGAGGCCGAAAAAACCCTTTGCCTCGTCGATCTCAAAATCGCCCGCGAATATGCCAGCCTTGTTACCGATGCTGCCAAACGCGATGCAATCTTTGCGCTGATCGAGCAGGAGCTCGCCTTGACTCACGAGATGATTCTGCGGATCACAAGGGAACGCGAGATCGGCGAAAGGTTCCCAGCCTACCGTGCCCGTCTCGCTCACCGCCTGCCGACGATCAATCAGGTCAATCGTGACCAGGTTGAACTTCTGCGCCGCTTCCGTGCGTGTGAGACCGAGGAGGAAAAGCAGGCCTATAAATCGAACCTGCTGCTCTCGATCAATTGTATTGCGAGCGGTCTTGGCACCACCGGCTAGAGCGGGCCTGCAAACACCAATGGCAAAAGAGAGAGGAACAAGGGTATGAGCTTCACGATCATCGAGCAGGCTACGCCACGTCTGCATCGCTCCGAACTCGCGGTTCCCGGATCTAATCCAGGATTGTTCGAAAAGGCCGCCAGGGGAGCCGCGGACATTATATTTCTCGATGTCGAGGATGCCGTCGCCCCCGATGACAAAGAGCAGGCCCGGAAAAATATCATCGCGGGCTTGAATGACATCGATTGGGGCAACAAGACCATGATGGTCCGCATCAACGGTCTTGATACCCACTACATGTACCGCGACGTGGTTGACATCGTTGAGGCCTGCCCGCGCCTTGACATGATCCTCATTCCGAAAGTCGGTGTGCCAGCCGATGTTTATGCGATCGACATGCTGGTGACACAGATCGAGACAGCCAAAAAGCGCGAGAAGCGCATCGGTTTTGAGGTTCTCATCGAAACCGCCCTCGGCATGGCCAATGTCGAAGCGATTGCCCAATCCAGCAAGCGTCTTGAGGCCATGTCCTTTGGCGTTGCCGATTATGCCGCCTCGACCAGGGCGCGCACCACGGTCATTGGCGGGGTTAACCCCGATTATGGCGTTCTGACGGATAAGGACGCCTCCGGCAATCGCGCCTATTACTGGGCCGACCAATGGCATGCCGCGCAGACCCGCATGATGGTCGCCTGCCGCGCCTATGGGCTTCGCCCGATCGATGGCCCGTTCGGGGATTTCAACGACGCCGATGGCTATATCGCCGCCGCCAAGCGGGCCGCGGTGCTGGGCTACGAGGGCAAGTGGGCAATCCACCCATCTCAGATTGAGCTTGCCAACAAGGTGTTCACGCCGTCCGAAGCCGAGGTGACCAAGGCGCGGCGGATCATGGATGCGATGGCCGAGGCCGCCAAGGCCGGAAAAGGCGCGGTCACGCTCGACGGAAAGATGATCGATATCGCGAGCATAAGAATGGCCGAGGCGCTTTTGAAAAAGGCCGATGCAATCGGCGCCGCAGCGTAAGTTTGCCTCTTATTGGCGCAGCGAAATCTGCGGGGCATGAAGGGCGGGACTTTTTGGATGAGACCGCCGAGCAGCGGAAAGCGATACGAAACGCTTTAAGATGAAGCGGTCTGGCCGTGGACAGGCTGGCCTCAAAAATGCTTGGCAGCGCGTCAGTCCAGCTGAGGACTGACGCGCCCTTAACGGCGAGCATGGGCATCGTGCAGCGGCCATGGCCGGTGCGTCTGAGTTCCTCACACAGCGCCGTTGGGTCATAAGCGTGACGATTTCCGCTGCTCTCCATCATGTCACCCACTATAAATACGACCGGCCGGTGGTGCTCGAACCGCAGACTGTCAGGCTGCGTCCGGCGCCGCACTGCCGCACCAAAATCTTGAGCTATTCGCTGAAAGTCACGCCGCCCGGACATTTCGTGAATTGGCAGCAGGACCCGCACGGCAATTGGCTGGCGCGGTTCGTGTTCCCGGAAAAAGTGACGGAATTCAAGGTCGAGGCCGATCTCACCGCCGAACTCGCCGTCATCAACCCTTTCGACTTCTTCATCGAGCCCTACGCCGAGCAGTTTCCTTTTGCTTACGAGCCCGAGCTGAAGGCGCAACTTGCGCCTTACCTCGAGACAGAAGCGCCCGGCCCGCGCCTTGCCGCTTACATCGCGAGCTTGCCCAAAGGTCCTGTCAACACTGTCGGCTATCTCGTGGATCTCAACACCGCCTTGCACAAGGCGATCCGCTACGTGATCCGCATGGAGCCGGGGGTTCAGACCCCGGAGGAGACCCTTGAACTTGGGTCGGGGTCCTGCCGCGATTCGGCCTGGCTTCTCGTCCAGATGCTGCGCCACCTTGGCCTCGCGGCGCGCTTTGTCTCTGGCTATCTCATTCAGTTGCGTGCTGACATTGAGCCCCTTGAAGGGCCGAAGGGCCCGCAGCATGACTTCACCGATCTTCATGCCTGGGCGGAGGTCTACATCCCCGGCGCTGGCTGGATCGGCATGGATGCCACTTCAGGGATGTTTTGCGGCGAGGGCCATTTGCCGCTTTGCGCAACCCCGCATTATCGCTCTGCCGCGCCGATTTCTGGGCTGGTCGAGCCGGCCAATGTCGATTTCCATTTCGACATGCGTGTCACCCGTGTCGGGGAAGCGCCCCGGGTCACTTTGCCTTTTTCCGAAGCCGCCTGGGCGAGGCTCGATGCGCTCGGAGAACAAGTCGATGCCGATCTCATCCGTAACGATGTCCGGCTCACGATGGGCGGGGAGCCGACCTTTGTTTCCATCGACGATTTCGAATCGGCTGAATGGAACACTGCCGCCATTGGGCCAACGAAACGCGTGCTGGCCGACAAACTGATTCGGCGCTTGCGGGAACGTTTCGCGCCGGGCGGCGTGCTGCATTACGGCCAGGGCAAATGGTATCCTGGCGAAAGCCTGCCGCGCTGGGGCTTTTCACTGTTTTGGCGCAAAGACGGCAAGCCGGTCTGGAACAATGCTTCTTTAATCGCAGACGTTGTTGCGGGGGACCGGGAAGAACCTGAAACTTCAGAGCAGGCCAAGGCTGCGTTCAGCGACAAGCTGCGAGCGCAGGCACAGACTCTTGCCACCGATATCGCCGGGAGACTCGGAATCGATGCCGGTTATATCTTGCCTGCCTATGAAGACCCGGCAGCATGGCTCGTCAAAGAAGGCAATCTGCCGGAAAATACCGCTCCGCTCGACCCGAAAATCGAGGATCCCGAAGAGCGCAGCCGCATGATCCGGACCTTTGCACGCGGCCTGACGAAGCCCGCCGGCTATGTCCTGCCGGTTCAGCGCTGGAACGCCCAAGCAGGAGAGAACGCCGCGGGCCGGCCGCGATGGCAAAGCGAAAAATGGGCGTTGCGGCGAGGCAATCTTTTTCTCGTACCGGGCGGCTCCCCCATTGGCTACCGCCTGCCGTTGTCATCGCTGCCTTGGGTTCCCCCTGCCGCCTTTCCATTCATCGTGGCGCAAGACTCACTCGAAGAGCGCGGTGCCCTGCCGGAACGCTGGGAAATCCAGCAACATTGCGAGAGCGCGATGGCGCCCGTAGCGAGGCAGGAGCGCATCGAACAGGAGGTGATCGAGGGCACCGTGCGCACGGCGCTTTCGGTCGAGCCGCGCGATGGTGTCCTTTGTGTCTTCATGCCGCCAGTGAAGACGCTGGAAGACTACCTTGAGCTTCTCGCCTCGATCGAGGCGAGCGCTGAGGCCACCGGATCTTTGGTCCATATCGAAGGCTACCCGCCGCCTTTCGATCCGCGCCTCAACGTCATCAAGGTGACGCCCGATCCTGGCGTCATCGAGGTCAATGTGCATCCCTCGGCAAGCTGGCGGGCGCTTGTCGAAACGGCAACGGGCCTTTACGAGGATGCCCGCCAGGTCCGGCTCGGCGCCGAAAAATTCATGATCGACGGACGCCATACCGGGACGGGCGGCGGCAATCATATCGTGCTGGGCGGCCCTACGCCTGCGGATTCGCCAGTGCTGCGGCGGCCAGATCTGCTCAAAAGCCTGGTGCTTTATTGGCAGCGGCATCCATCGCTTTCTTACCTCTTCTCGGGGCTCTTTATCGGGCCGACGAGTCAGGCGCCGCGCGTTGATGAGGCCCGCCACGATCAGCTTTACGAGCTTGAAATCGCTTTTGCCAATACGCCGCGCCCAGGTGAGACCGCGCCGCTATGGCTTGCCGACCGCCTTTACCGCAATCTTCTCGTCGATGTAACGGGCAATACGCATCGCGCCGAAATCTGCATTGACAAGCTCTATTCTCCGGAGGGGCCTTCGGGACGGCTCGGACTCGTCGAGTTCCGGGGCTTCGAAATGCCGCCCGGCGCACGGATGAGTCTTGCGCAGCAGCTCCTGCTGCGGGCGCTCGTCGCCTGGTTTTGGCAAGAACCACAGCAAGGCAATCTGGTGCGCTGGGGAACGGCGCTGCATGACCGCTTCATGCTGCCGCATTTCGTCTGGCAGGATTTTCTCGGCGTTCTCGACGACCTCAACCATGCTGGCTATGTGTTCGATCCTGCCTGGTTTCAGGCGCAGTTCGAATTCCGTTTCCCCTTCCATGGCGCGGTCGAGCACGGCGGCGTCAAACTCGAACTGCGGCAAGCGCTCGAACCCTGGCATGTGATGGGTGAACAGGGGATCGCCAGCGGCACTGTGCGCTATGTCGATTCGTCGGTTGAACGCCTGCAGGTCAAAGTGAACGGCCTCGTGCAAGGCCGCCACTTCGTTGCGTGCAATGGCCGGCGCGTCCCCTTGACCGCGGCTGGCACTTCGGGCGAGGCTGTCGCCGGGGTGCGGTTCAAAGCCTGGCAGCCGCCCAACGGTCTGCATCCGGCGATCCCGGTTCATTCTCCCTTGACCTTCGACATCGCCGATAGCTGGAATGGCCGCTCATTGGGCGGCTGCGTCTATCATGCCGCCCATCCGGGCGGGCGCAGCTACGAGACCTTTCCGGTCAACAGTTTCGAGGCGGAGGCGCGCCGTCTTGCCCGCTTCCAGGACCACGGACACACGCCGGGGGCTTTCGATGTTCCTCCCGAGGAGCGCTCGGCCGATTTCCCTCTGACGCTCGATCTGCGCCGCCCGCGCGCCAGCTGATCCCTTGGCCACGGCCTCTGCGCGTCCGGAAACGGCCGCGAACCCCCCGGCAAGCCGCGACAGCAATCATCGCCGCCCTGCAATAAAACATAACCGCCCGCCGCAACCTTAACCGGGCGTTAACCATACGCTGCGTAAATCGTTAAAAGCGATTTTCGAGGCGCACCCGTGACAGCCGTTGCAACCACCCGTCATTCCATAAGATTTCATGGCCGCACCTATCATGCCATGGTTTTGGCGCCGGAGCCGCCCTTGGCAAACTGGCTGGCTGAGTTAGACGCGTGGCTTGCCCGTTCGCCTGGGTTTTTCTTCGGCCGGCCCGTCGTGCTCGATGTTGCCGTTCTGCAGCCTGGCAAGCAGGGCATTGCCGAACTCCTGCAAAACCTCACGGAACGCAACATCAAGGTCATGGGCATCGAAGGCGCCGAGCCATCCTGGCTCGATTTCGCGATGCCGCCGCTGCTGCTGAGCGGGCGTCAGCAGGCAAGTGCCGCTCCCGCTGCTAATCCGCCTCCCGTTCCCGGCGCTTCTCCTTCATTGCCGCCTTCCGAACCCGCCTTTGCCTCCGATTCCGCTCCCGATGCTTTTGGCTCCGATGCGGCGGCAACATCTTCAGCTGCGGCGGCAACGGCCGCTGCTCCTGCGCTCATTGAGGCGCCAGCGCCGCCGCCACCGCAGCTTCCTAATTCGCTCTTGCTGGATAAACCGGTCCGTTCCGGCCAGTGCATTGTGCATCCGGAGGGTGATGTCATCATCGTCGGCTCTGTCGCGTCGGGCGCCGAAGTGATCGCAGGCGGCTCGATCCATGTCTATGGAGCGCTGCGGGGGAGAGCGGTCGCCGGCTCGCGCGACGCCCGCGCGCGGATTTTCTGCCGCAAGCTTGAAGCCGAGCTTCTTTCAATCGATGGCCTTTACATGGTCGCCGAAGACATGCCCGCCCATCTGCGCGGCCAGCCGGTTCAGGCCTGGCTCGAAGGTGATTCGATGGTGATGGCTCAGGACTGATTAAAAATGGGAGAGGAAAAGATGGCCAAAGTTCTGGTCGTAACATCGGGTAAGGGCGGCGTTGGCAAGACCACCTCCACCGCGGCTTTGGGCGCGGCACTCGCAACCGCCGGCAAAAATGTCGTGCTCATCGATTTCGACGTCGGGCTGCGTAACCTCGATCTCGTCATGGGCGCCGAGCGCCGTGTCGTCTATGACCTCATCAATGTCGTTCAGGGAGACGCCAAACTTCCGCAAGCCCTCATCCGTGACAAACGCGTGCCAAGCCTTTCGCTGCTTCCTGCCTCGCAGACGCGCGACAAGGACGCCCTGACCGAGGAAGGCGTTGCGCAAGTCATCGGTGAACTCAAGGAAAAATTCGACTGGGTGATCTGCGACAGTCCTGCTGGCATCGAGCGGGGCGCGACTCTTGCCATGCGCTATGCGGATATCGCCATCGTCGTGACCAATCCCGAAGTCTCCTCGGTCCGCGATTCAGACCGTATCATCGGCCTTCTCGATTCCAAGACCAAAAGGGCGGAGGACGGAGAGCGTGTCGAAAAGCATCTTCTGCTCACCCGTTTTGATGCAGTGCGCGCTGGCCGCGGTGAAATGCTGAATGTCGCGGACGTTCTCGAAATCCTTTCCATTCCTCTCCTCGGGATCATTCCGGAGAGCAGCGAGGTTCTGCGGGCATCCAATCTTGGTTCGCCAGTGACGCTCAACAATCCGGTGAGCGCACCGGCGCGCGCCTATTTCGACGCGGCAAAGCGGCTGAATGGCGAAGCGCTCGAGGTGATCGTGCCGAGTGACAGGAAGGGCCTGTTTGGCAAACTGTTCGGACGGAGGGCCGCATGAAACTCATCAATTTCTTCAGACGGCCAAGCACAGCGCCGGTCGCCAGAGAGCGGCTCCAAATCCTCCTTGCGCATGAACGCGCTGTCTCTGGAAAGTCCGATCTGATCGCGATCCTGAGGGAAGAAATCATGGCGGTGATCGCCAAACATTTCCCGGTCGACCAGGAAGGAATCAAGGTCAAGATGGAGCGCGGAGAAGTGGTCTCAACGCTCGAAGTCGAGGTTGAGATTCCAACTCCCATGTGTCCGAGCTTTCCCTTGCCGGCCAAACCCGTCAAGGTTGCCGCCGTCTCTCCTGATGAGACAAGCCAAGCGAAGGAGCTAGGCGGAGCAGGGGATCCCAGCGAATTCATCTACGATGAAGCTCCAACGGAAATGGCCAAGACGGGCACCGAGGCATGATCGCCCAAGGCTGCAAAGGTTCTGCAAAAGATCATCGGCATGTGCGCATCGAGCGGAGCGTAGTCCGGTTCTGCCAAAACTGACCACGCCTCGCGCTTTGCCCAAGATCACGGGAGGTGCTCAGAGGTTTCTTCCCGTTGTTACGCTGTCCGGCCTATCCAAAAGGTCAGCAACTTTCTGCATATCAAATTCTGACCGGGAACATTGATGTGGCCCCTTCGAAGCGGACCAGTGTTCCAGCTTGCTAAGGCGGAAAAGCCGCCGCCCCTTTCTTCTGTAATCACGCAGCAAGACTCTGCGGCTTCTGCTTTTGCTGCGGGCATATGGGTAGTGTGCGGCGTTGTCGATCATGTCTACAGCGCCATTTAAGTAGCCCATTAAACTTTCGGTTGGAATCGAGACGGCGCCACAAGAGGGTCCCGTGATCTCCAGTGACATGACCTTGTTGATTGAGTCCAAGTCATTGTACAAAAGATATTATGAGACATGTGTGCGGATTGCTCTGGACGCTGTGGCTGGCTCGTGATTCTCTTGCTATGTGACGCATTGGGGGGATTCGCTATGCCTCGCCGCCGAATCGGCCAAGAGACCTTCAGGTTCACATCGAACAATGTCAGTTGATCGTCTCCTGAAGAATTGGCGCGGCTGATCGGCTGGACAGAGATCAATCGTTGTCTTGTCGGCATCTACGCGTCATCCAAAGGAGAAGCGAGTTGGCCGCCTGTGGCCTTATTCAAGGCGATGCTGCTTTCGGTTTGGTATAATCTCTCCGATGTGAAGCTCGCGGGCTCTCTCGGCGGCCGTGCCTCGTTTCGCCGGTTCCACGGTTTCACGGCACACGAGGCTACACCGGAGCGCACTGATCTCGCCTGCCAATGTCCACGGCGGATCGATGCTGCCATCCATCCTGCCCCGGAGCCGGGCGCGGCCTATGCTGATATGGGATACGGCAGCCATGCCAACCGCGAAGCCATCCATGCGGCGGGAGGCCAGCAGAGAATCGCTCAGCGTAGTGCCTGGGGCAGAGATCCGGAAGCGGCCCGAGCGGCGCTCAATGCCTGGAACGCGTCAGTTGCGGCGGTTCGCTGCCGGATCGAAAAAGTGTTCGGCACATGGAAACGCTCTTACGGGCTCGCCCGCATGCGCTTCATCGGCCTGGCCAAGGCAAGTTTGCAGGTTCACTTCACTGCCATCGCCTAGAATCTCCGGCGTACCTGGCGTATCCTTGTTCCACAATCAGCATAATGGTCAATGGGCCAACTCTGTTTATTCCAAGCTTGCAAGCCAAAATCGCCCAACAGAGAGGTCTCTGCCGCCGCTTCGAACAGAACTCGGTCGATTGCATCAAGTTGCCCGCCCAAATTGGCCTTCCCGCGCACAGGTCTCTGAGATCGATCTTTGCTAAAAGGATAGATACGCGCCACCGCGCCGGCCTTGCCGGGCTCCTTTTGTGTTAGTCCGCTCTATTCGATAAGGGAGATGAAACGCCGGGTTATTTCTTACCCGGCGCTGCGTCGGCCGCCATCTGCATTTTGATGATCTTGTCTGGATTGGTTACAGTGCCATTCTCTTCCGCTGCGCCCTTTTTGATTTTATCGACGGCATCCATGCCGGATATGACCTGGCCCACAACCGTATATTTGTGGTTCAGGAATGGGGCGTCTGCGAAGCAGATGAAGAACTGCGAATTGGCCGAATCGGGATCTTGCGCGCGGGCCATGCCGACCGTGCCGCGCTTGAAGGGTTCGGCGGAAAATTCGGCCGGAATGTTGGGAAGATCGGATTTGCCCATCCCCGTCCCGGTGGGATCACCCGTTTGCGCCATGAAGCCGTCGATGACCCGGTGGAATGTAAGACCATTATAAAAGCCGCGCTTGGTCAGGGTCTCGATTTGCGCCACATGCTTTGGCGCAAGATCGGGCCGCAGCAAGATTGTGATCCGCCCATCCTTGGTGTCGAGATAAATCGTATTTTGCAGGTCTTGCGCCGGAGCTGCTGAAACCCTGTTCGAAATGGAGGTGCCGCAGAAGGCCAAGGCGAAAGCCAAGCCAGCGCCGATCATCATCCGGTAAAGCGTCATGGGGTCGGTCCTTTGAAATAGCAAGAGGGTTCATCCCGGCGGGCGCCGTTTTGCGAGCGCTTGCGCGACGGCGCCGGGTACGAATGCCGAGACATCGCCGCCAAGAGCGGCGATCTGGCGTACCAATGTCGCACTAATGTGACGGACCGGGGGCGAAGTGGCTAGAAATACCGTTTTGATTTCCGGTGCCATAACGGCGTTCATCGCCGCCATGCGCATCTCGTCGTCGAAGTCTGTTCCATCGCGAAGGCCGCGCAGCATGAGGCTCGCGCCAGCAGCGCGGGCTGCCTCGACCGCAAGGCCGGAAAATGTCACAACCGAGATCTTGCACGCGGCTGTCACATCAAGGCCCCAGGTGGCTCTCTCGATGAGAGAGGCGCGCTCTTCGGCAGCAAACATCGGAGTCTTGCCCGGATGAATGCCGATTGCAACGACAAGTTCGTCGCACAAAGCCCCGGCACTTTGAATGATGTCGAGATGGCCGTTGGTCAAGGGATCGAAAGAACCCGCATAGAGCGCGATGCGGCTCATGTCCGCTCTCTCCCAGGCAAAGCGATGGACGGGTTCAGCTCACGCCAAGTTTCTTTTGCAGGTTTGACGAGGATGTCGTGTATTGGAAAGTCAGCTTCTTTCCGGGATAGACATAATGATAGACCTTCTGGGCTGCGAGCGCACCCTCGTGAAAGCCGCAGAGAATGAGCTTCAGCTTGCCTGGATAATGATTAATGTCGCCGATCGCGAAAACACCGGGAATGTTGGTCTCGAAGGTTCCGGCATCGACGGGAATGAGATTTTCATGGAGATTTAAGCCCCAGCTGGCAACGGGGCCGAGCTTCATCGTGAGCCCGAAGAAGGGGACAAGCCTTTGGCATACAATTTCGGCCGTTCCGCCCGTGGCGTCCTTGACGGTCACAGATGAGAGTTCGCCGCCCGCGCCCGCCAAGGCGGAAATCTGGCCAATCCGTAAATCCATACGCCCAGCGGCGACGAGCTCACGCATGGCGTTCACCGAATGGGGAGCGCCGCGAAAGTCGTCGCGCCGGTGGACCAGGGTTAAATGCTTGGCGACGGGCTGCAGATTGAGCGTCCAATCGAGCGCCGAATCGCCGCCGCCGACAATCACCACATGTTTCCCGCGGAAATCGTCGATCTTGCGCACGGCGTAGAAGACGGATTTTTCTTCATAGGCCTCAATACCGGGCAGCGGAGGTTTCTTTGGCTGGAACGAGCCGCCGCCCGCCGCAACGATCACGGCCTTGCATTCGAAATGTTGCCCGCCGCTTGTGCCGGCGCGGAAGGAAGGCGCCTCGGCAGTCCCTAGAACCTCAAGGGTCTCGACCATTTCCCCAAAATGGAAGGTCGGATGAAACGGCTCGATTTGCTGCATCAACGAATCGATGAGCTCCTGGCCAGAGATTTTTGGGAAGCCGGGAATATCGTAGATCGGCTTTTCGGGATAAAGCTCCGCGCATTGGCCGCCGGGCTTGGGCAAGATATCGACGAGATGAGCTCTGATATCGAGGAGGCCAAGCTCGAAGACGGCGAAGAGACCGGCAGGTCCGGCGCCAACAATGAGGACGTCGGTTTTTATGCTTTCACTCAATTCTTTGCTCCGGACTTAATGTAATGAAAAGAAGGGGTTCATGACCGCACTTCTGCGGGAACCGGCCGGGAAATGGAAAGATACGAACGCGATGGCGCTGACGAATTAGAGGGGGGCGGGGAAGAGGCGTCCAGCACTTCCATCGTTTAGAGCTCGCATTATCTAAAGCCCGCATCAGCTGGATCTAAAGCCCGCATCAGCTGGCCATCGAGTGAAGCCGCTCCCCATCGAAAATTCTCTTAGCCCTGCCGTTCCGGGGTCGTGACGACAAGCCCGTCGAGTTCCGCCGAAACCTTGATTTGACAGCAAAGCCGCGAATTGGGTTGCACCTTATAGGCAAAGTCCAGCATGTCTTCTTCCTGGTCGGACGGTTTGCCAGTGAGGTCCACCCATTTTTCGTCGACATAGACATGGCACGTCGCGCAGGCGCAGCCTCCCCCGCATTCGGCACTGATCTCGGGGATATCATTGCGGATGGCATTCTCCATCACCGTGGAGCCTTCTTCCGCCTCGACAGTCCTGGCTTCGCCGCTTGAGTCGATAAAAGTGATCTTGATCATGGATCCTGCATCTGCCTCCTCCTCAAGAGGGAGGCCTAAACTGATGTGAGGGGCCAAGTCTATATTTATGATAGTTTCACTAATCAAGTGCCGCCTGGGGGAAAGCCGCGCTCTCCGGGGGCAGGTCATTAAACCGGCCGAAGGGGCCGCGATATGACATCCGCCCCGGCGGCAAGGCCGCGCCGCCGGGGTTCAACACCGGGTGAGGGGGGCAGAGAGCTAGCGGCGGTCAAAAACCTCGCATGGCCCTACCGGCGCTCTTCTGCCGGGCAGGTTTTGATGCCCAGCACGCCATAGGCCGGACACCAGCCGACGATCGCCGTGCCAATCAACACGAGGCCGGCAAAAGCGGCAAGCCACTTCCAGCCGCTTGCCGCGAATATGAGCATTGAAAGCAGGACTATCCCGATAATGAGGCGGGCTATGCGGTCAATCTTTCCAACATTCTTGATCATGGCTCTCTCCTTTGGCTGGAGCTAAAGAATATTCACCGGCACCTTGAGATAGGTCACGCCATTGTCCTCTGCCGGGGGGAATTGCCCGGCCCGTATGTTGACCTGTACGGACGGGATGATGAGCTTTGGCGTCTCAAGGGTGGCGTCACGGCGCTTCCGCATTCCGGCGAATTCATCCTCGCTGACACCATCATGGATCTGAATATTGCGGGCTCTTTCTTCCGCGACCGTCGTCTCCCACCGGTATTCGGTGCGGCCAGGAGGCAGGTAATCATGGCATAGAAAGAGGCGGGTTTGCGGCGGCAGCGCGAAGATTTTCTGGATTGATCTGTAGAGCTCGCGCGCGTCGCCGCCGGGAAAATCGCAGCGTGCCGTGCCATAATCGGGCATGAACAAAGTATCACCAATGAAGGCGGACTCCCCAAAGACATAAGTCACGCAGGCGGGCGTGTGGCCAGGGGTGTGAATGACACGGCCGGCCAGACTGCCGATGCGGATTTTCGCGCCGTCTTCGAATAAAGCATCGAACTGCCTGCTGCCGCTTTGAAATTCGGAGCTGATATTGAAAACCTTGGCGAAAACCTTCTGGACGATGGTGATATTGGCGCCAATCCCGATTCTCCCGCCGCACCGTTTCTTCAAATAATTCGCGGCGGAGAGATGATCCGCATGGGCATGTGTCTCCAATATCCACTCGGCGCATAAGCCCTGGCTCTCGACAAAGTTGCCAATCGCTTGCGCGGAAAGTGTCGAAGTTCGTCCCGATTCTGGTGAGAAATCGAGAACTGAATCGATGATGGCGCAGGCCTGCGAGCATGGATCCTTCAAGACATAGCTCACCGTATTGGTTGGCTTGTGAAAGAATCCTTGGATTTCAGGCTGCATGCTCGCCTCCTCATCGGGCAAGCGCAAAGAACAGCGGCTTGATCGAATACGCCTCCGCGCTGGGCCAGATACCGGGAGCTACAAAACTTTCAAAAAGTCCCTTTGGTTCCTATTTTCGCAGTCTTGGTGACGAGCCAGCTTTACAGCCGCCGGAAGGCACGCTTTAGGGGTGCCCAGGACCCCCAGCACCAGGCCCAGGATCTCCGTGGCCATACCCAGGCCTCCCAGGGCCATGCCAATGGCCGTCATGCGGGCCCCCATGCCAATGGCCGCCACGCCACGCACTCCCGCGCCAAGCGCCCCGCGGGCCGCCACCCCAGCCATGCCAGCCGTAGGGGCCACCCCATCCGTAGCCATAGCGCCATGGATAGCCGCACCAATACCAGCCAGGCCCATTCCAGGCATTGTTATACCAGCAGTAATTATAGCCGCCCCAGTAATACTGAATCTCTTCAAGCGGAAGAGCCCCGTTTAACGTGACGCTCAGGCCGGCATCCGGAATGGAAGATGCTTGCGCGATTGAGTCCGTCCCGGCACTGCCAGCAAGTGATGCGGCGGCCGCGGCTGCGATAGTTACTATGCGGCGCATGGCGTTCTCCTGATCGAGTTTCCACCGTCAGAACTTGGGCAGTCCTGCAAAAAATCAATCAACGCTGGCTTAAGAATTCGCCCAGCCAAGCAAATTCTCAGCCGGCAATCTTGCGGGCACGCGTGGCAAGTGTGCGCAGCCGCAGAGCATTGAGCTTGATGAAGCCCGCCGCGTCGCGATGATCATAGGCGCTCATGCCTTCTTCGAAAGTCACGAGATCCTGGTCATAAAGAGAGTAGGGGCTCGAACGGCCAACGACCGAAGCCAGCCCTTTGAAGAGCTTGAGACGCACCCGGCCAGTGACGAATTCCTGACTGCGATCGATCAGGGCCTGCAGCATTTCGCGCTCCGGCGAAAACCAGAAGCCATTATAGATGAGCTCGGCATATTTCGGCATCAGCTCATCCTTGAGGTGAGCGGCGCCGCGATCAAGCGTGATCTGCTCGATGCCGCGATGCGCCTGGTAAAGAATCGTGCCGCCGGGCGTTTCGTACATACCCCGCGATTTCATGCCGACGAAGCGGTTTTCGACGAGATCCAGACGCCCAATCCCATGCGTGCGGCCAAGCTCATTCAAATGCGCAAGCAAAGCCGCTGGCGGCATCGGCTTGCCATTGACAGCAACCGCGTCACCGCGCTCGAAGTCGATTTCGATATATTCGGGCCGGTTTGGCGCATCCTCCGGATTGACAGTGCGGGAATAGACATAATCCGGCACCTCTTGAGCCGGGTCTTCAAGCACCTTGCCTTCCGAGGACACATGCAGAAGATTGGCGTCGACGGAGAATGGCGCTTCGCCACGCTTGTCCTTGGCAATCGGAATCTGGTTTTGTTCCGCGAAAGCGATGAGCGCGCTGCGGGACGTCAGGTTCCACTCCCGCCAGGGCGCGATGACCTTGATGTCCGGTTCAAGCGCATAATAGGAAAGTTCGAACCGGACTTGATCATTGCCCTTGCCGGTCGCCCCATGCGCCACGGCATCGGCACCAGTCCGGCGGGCAATTTCAACCTGCTTCTTCGCGATCAAGGGCCGTGCGATCGAAGTGCCGAGGAGATAGAGCCCCTCATATTGGGCATTGGCGCGGAACATCGGAAAGACATAGTCGCGGACGAATTCCTCACGCAGATCCTCGATGAAAATATGCTCTGGCCTGATGCCGAGCATGAGCGCCTTTTGGCGCGCCGGTTCAAGTTCCTCGCCCTGGCCGAGATCAGCGGTAAAGGTTACCACCTCGCAGCCATAATTTGTCTGCAGCCATTTGAGGATGATCGATGTGTCGAGGCCGCCCGAATAGGCAAGCACAACTCTTTTGACGTCCTTTATTTCACCAGCCATTGAGAACTCGCGGAGGTTTAAGAAACTGCGCGACTATAATGGGCAAGTCCGCCTGTGCAAGTGCAGCGGGGAAATAATCCGGAAGGCGGGCATGCACAATCCGAGGCTTGCGTCAAGCTGGTCATGGGCCCTGCCAAAGCAGCATGGTTAAGCACTGCTTTAGAAATAGGTTTCAGTCTTCCTTTCGCATTGACCCGGCCAGAATTCCCGGGCTCGTAAAAAGGATGAAACCCATGCGTTCAAAGGATTTCGCCTGGAGCCTTATGGCCGCCGCGGCGGCGGCGGGCTCCCTCTCTTTTGCGGAACGCGCGCGTGGCGCCGATTACGATTACGGGCCAGCTCCCGGCTTTGCCTCCGCGCCGCCCCAAGCATTGCCTCAAGATAAGGTTGAATTTGCATCCAATTGGTATATCCGCGGCGACCTCGCCTATGCTGCCGAAACTTATCCCAAACTGTCGTTTGATTCGACTTTCAGTGAACCGCCGCCAATCCTTAACACATTCAGCGCAGGCGCGGGTTTCGGTTACAAGGTCAACAATTGGCTCAGGACGGATCTCGTTCTTGATTACCGCTCGCCGGTTCATGCGGCGGGCATTGGCGGACAGGCCTGCACGCTTGTGCTGCCTGACGCTGCAACGGGGCAGCTGGGATACACGCCTGAAACCTGCGCCGGTCATTTCAACACGGAAATTCACCGCTGGGATTTGCTGGCCAATGGCTATTTTGATCTTGGCACATGGAGCGGTTTCACGCCCTATGTTGGGGCGGGTGCCGGCGTCTCCTGGGCGCGGACGAAGCAGTCCGTCTATTGGACATATGGCGATGATTTGCCTTGCCAGACAAGCTGTGGATTTCCGAGCTCTTCCGGGAACACATATTTTGGATATTTTGACCGCAGCCAGTCCCGGATGGATTATCAATTCGCCTGGGCGGCGATGGCTGGGCTTGCGATCGCGATGACGGAGCACGCGCAGCTCGATGTCGGCTACCGCTTTCTTGATCTTGGAAACGTCAGCGGCCTCTCAGCTGTGACGGGGGCACCCGTGACTCAGAGGGTCTTCGTCAATGAGGTGCGCGCCGGGGTGCGCTATATGATTGATTAGGCCCCGCTCCGCTCCTTCGCGGGAGTGAGCAGGAATGGAAAAATCTTATCGACTTTTGCGAGAGCTGCTTTATGGGATGAATGTAGTGGCGCCCGCCGCATGAACATGTGGGCCAGCGCCGCCCCAAGGGCCGCCCCAAAGCATGTTTTACCGTCCAGATCTGGCTTTTTGGGACAGATGCGCGGCGGCTCGCAAGAGAGGTCCTTCGCCATGCGGCGTTTGATCATCGAGGAGCCCTATTCCAAGGCCGCCGTGCTTAGCAGGCGTCTGGCCGTGTTTGCGCTCGCCGTCACGCTTGTGGCAATGGCAGGGGTTAGGCGCGGAATCGATCTGCTTGCCGTGCTCGGGGGCGCATGGGCCATCGCCTGCGCGGCAATCCTCTCCGCACTTGCGGCTTTTGTGGTGATCTGGCGCAGCGGACGCAAGGGCGCCGGCCAGGCCTTCGCAGGGCTCATTCTTGCACTCTTGCTTTTGGCCTACCCCGGGTACCTCGTAGAAGAAAGCATGCGGCTTCCCCGGCTTCCCGATATTTCAACCGACCTTGCCGATCCGCCGGGTTTTTCCCTGTCGGAAAGGGCGCTGGAAGCCCGCGGCGGCAAAACGCCGCCCAGCATCGCCCTTACATTACGAAAGGTGCAGCTCAAGGCGTTTCCGGAAATTCAACCGATCCTCCTCGATCTCGATGCGCCCGAGGCCTTCGATGCCGCTGTGAAGGCGGTGATGGCAGCCGGCTGGAAGATCGTTGAGCAGCAGCCTCCAGGAGGCCGTTCCGGCCTTGGCCACATTGATGCGATTGCCACCAGCTTCATCCTCGGCTTTCCCTCCGACATCACTCTGAGATTGAGGCCGCTGGCAGGCCAAACGCGAGTCGACATCCGCTCGGTCTCCCGCTTCGGACTCTTTGATTTTGGCGCCAATCCGCGCAATATCTCCAATTTCGAGGCGGCGCTGACAGCTGTCGTCGACAAGAAATGAGTGCGGCGCGCAACGGGCGGGCGAAGAACATGAAGAAGAACATGAGGAGCAAGCTGCCCGCTTAAAATCCCGCCTTAGATGCGGGGCGGTAGACGCTGCCTAGACATGCTGGGCCATCGGTCTCGACAAACCCTTGCTCCACAAGATGTTCGAGATGCGCAAGGACCGAAAGGGCCGCCGCATGAACAAGCGCTGGGTTGAGGTCTTTATAGACGCTGGCGAGGATCGCCCGGATCGTGCTGTCGCCAGCCGTGACGCGAGACAGAATTGCTTTTTCGCGGGCGCGGCGGTGCTGAATGAGGGCGCGCACGTAGCTCTGCGGCTCCTTGACGGGAACGCCATGCCCCGGCCAGTAAATTTCATCGCTGCGGGGTAAAAGCTTTGTGAGAGAAGCCATGTAGTGGCGCATCGCACCATCCGGGGGCAGGACAACCGATGTTGACCAGGCCATCACGTGATCCCCTGAAAACAGTGCGTTTTCTTGCGGCAGCGCAAAAGCTTGATGGTTGGCGGCGTGGCCCGGAGTCTCAATGCAGATCAGAGTAAAATTTTTTGTTTCGATCGCATCGCCTTCTTGCAGGATTGCATCGGGAGCGTAACCGGGATCATTCATGACGCCGGAGGGGCCGCCTGATGGCTGACGCGAAATCTCGTGCGGGGGGCATCCAATGATTTTTGCACCCGTGGCGGCTTTGAGCGCTTTCGCTCCCGCGGCATGATCCTTATGGGTATGGGTGACAAGAATTGTTGTGATAGTCTCGCCGCGCAGGGCTGCTAGCAGCGCGGCGATATGAGCTGGAATGTCTGGGCCTGGATCGATGACCGCCACCTCGCCGGTGCCGATGACATAAGTGCAGGTTCCGGTAAAAGTCATCGGCCCGGCATTGCCTGCAATGAGCCTGCGAACAAGGGGAGAGACGCGAGTGAGTTCTCCTGGCGTTCCGGGAAAGGAACGGTCGAAGGGAACGCCCCCTTCTTTTGTTGCGGTGTCCGTCGCGCCGTTCATATTCTAAAAATAGCATGATTTCCTCGGGCGAGACTCTGCATATTGCCTTTGCGCGCGCCGGAGCTGACGTTTCCCGTGCCGCACGCTTTCGCGGGACTTGATGATTTCGCTTGTGGCGGTTATGGACAACGGCTTGAGACATCGCGCCGCCAGGACGCGATGGAAATCTGGCATCATGCGGGCGTGGCGGAACTGGTAGACGCGCTGGACTCAAAATCCAGTTCTGGTGACAGAGTGTCGGTTCGATTCCGACCGCCCGCACCACTGTTTCAAAATTCCTGACTTGATAAAGTTACGCCCGGATTTCTCCTCC
>Ga0070737_10001710_pt1 | contig 29699 bp, 23 predicted proteins | sample Coa_R1_10_FD_66438 | JGI IMG/M metagenome (GOLD analysis project Ga0070737, IMG submission 66438) | Surface soil microbial communities from Centralia Pennsylvania, which are recovering from an underground coalmine fire - Coalmine... | ecosystem: Environmental > Terrestrial > Soil > Unclassified... | reverse complement strand
AAGCCGTTCGCCCGCGGTCCTCCCTTCAGCGCTTTCACGACCTCGGCCAGCTGCCTGTCGGAGAGCTTGGGGAGCCTGCCGGCCCGACCGGCGCCGGCGAGGGCACCACGCCCGCCGGTGCTCCACAGCCGGTACCACTCGGACGCGCTCTCGGCAGAAACACCCAGCGCACGGGCGACATCGGCCTGTGACTTGCCTCGGCGGAACATGTCTGCAGCGCGCATGCGGCGCCGCTTCAGGGCTTCGAAGTCACGCCGCTGGCGCACTTCGCGTTTCGTGGCATGGGGTTTTGGGGAAGTAGCCACGTCCCCATTATCTCACACCGTTGTAACTACGTCAGGGTATTAGGGAAAGCTCTTTAGGCAGCTCTGTCCGGCATACGGCATTTGCTAGGCCCGGCCAGGCCGGGGCCCTACGGTTCAAGTAGTAGACAGTGGCCGTTTTGGCCCGGCCTTCAGCCAGCACCTCGACAGAGCGCGTGACTAGCCCGCTGCTGACCAGGGCCTTGATGACCTTGGACGTTGTGGTCGGGCTCAATCCTGTTTGCCGCGCAATGGCACGGGCAGAACGTACGCCGAACGGCCTGCGGTCGAGCGCGGCGAGGACCATGACGGTCTCTCGTGTCACCCCTCTGACGCTTGGGACAGCTCCCAACCGCTCCCGTAGTAGCTGCACGTGCCTAGGCCCGAGGCGGCGCCCGCGCGGCCCGTGCTCGGGCTGGATGCCCAAGCTGCGGATCGCCCGTTGGACTCTTGGGACAGATACCCCCAGTTCTCTGGCAACCTGAGCCACCGAGAGGGTGTCCATATCGTTATGGTACCTTAAAGGGGGTCGGAAGGAGGGGAGGGGGAGTGGGTATTAGGTAAGTTCCCCAACATGTTCCCCTCTGCGGAGCAGCTTTGACTGACGACGAGCTGATAGCCCGGAGCGAAGCCCTCGCCAGCGAGCTCATGGAGCGCTCGCAACACCTCGGCGGTCCTCGAGAGCGCCGGCGCCGGGCCAGGTTGCGCCGGCTCCTTGCCAGCCCCACTGGCGCAAGGGTCGTGTTCGGCCTAGCCGACCGAGTCCTGCGCCCCGAAGACCCCCTGACCGCGGCCGCCCAGCTTCGCGAAATTGCCGCTGGCCCCCTGGAGGGCCTGTCGGCAGCGGACTCTGCCCTGCTGCGGGCGGCGGCCTTGGCCGCGGGGGTGTTTCCTTTCCCCATAGTCGCCCTCGTGGGCGCGCGCCTGCGCCACGAGACGAGAGGCCTTATCTTCCCCGCCGAAGCGCGAGCCCTGGGGAACGCTCTGGGGAACCTAGGGCAGGCAGGGTACCGCCCCAACCTCAACCTTCTCGGCGAGGCTGTCCTCGGCGACGAGGAGGCAAGCCGACGGGCGTCGGCTCTCGAGGCCCTTCTGAAAAGGCGCGACGTGGAGTGCATCTCGGTGAAAGCGTCAGCCATAACGGCCGGGCTTTCCCTTGTCGACCTCGACGGTTCGGCGAAGCGCGTGAGCGAGCCGCTCGAACGGCTCTACCGGCTTGCCGCGAGCTACCGGCCAGCCAAGCTCGTGAACCTCGACATGGAAGAGCACCGCGACTTGGAGATAACCATAAACGCCTTCACGCGGACCTTGGCGGCCCCCGAGCTCCAGGGCCTCACCGCCGGCATCGCCCTCCAGGCCTACCTTCCCGACACCCACGCCGCCTTGGACGAGCTGTTGACTTTCGCTCGCGCCCGGGCCCGCTCGGGGGGCGCGCCCGTGCGCGTCCGGCTCGTAAAGGGCGCCAACCTGGCGATGGAACGGACGGCTGCAGAGCTCGCGAGCTGGCCCGCTGCCCCTTATGAGACCAAGGCCGACACGGACGCTTCCTACAAAGCTCTCTTGGAGCGCCTGCTGCTCGCAGCCCGCTCGGGCGTCGTCGAGGTGGGTGCAGCCTCGCACAACCTCTTCGACGTGGCCTTCGCTCTCTGCCTGGCCGGCGACCTCGGTGCACCCGTCGAAGTGGAGATGCTGGCCGGCATGGCCGATGCACAAGCGGCGGCGGTCGCTGAGCGCGCCGGCCAACTGCTCATATACACCCCGGCGGTCCCACGGCGGGAGTTCCGCCACGCCCTTGCCTACCTAGCCCGCCGCCTTGACGAGAACGCCACGCCAGAAGGGTTCCTGCGCCACGGCCTCTCCATGGCCCCAGGCAGCCCAGATTGGGCTGAGCAGGCGGCGCTGTTTGCTTCAGCGGTACGCGCCCGGCACTCAGTTAGGACCTCGCCTACGCACATCCAAGACCGCTCGTCACCTCACGTCCTGGCTTGGGGAGAAGCCGGCGGGCCCCAAGCTGCCAAAGAGCACGCCACCAAGGAACCGGCGGCCGCCTCGGGAGCGGTCTTTGGGGCAAAAGGGACAGCGGGCCGAGCAAGCGTCGCCCCCAGAGAGTTCTTCCACGAGCCTCCGACCGACCTCACCATCTCCGCCAACCGCCGGTGGGCCACCAGGATCTTGGCGCGGGCACGACCAACGGGTTACGAGATGCTCGACGGGGAACAAGCGGAGGGAGCGGTCGAGGAAGCGGTTGCTCGTTCCTCGCTTGCCTGCGCTGCTTGGGAAACTTTGGGGGAAGAGGGGCGGGAACCGCTCCTGTGGGGAGCAGCCGAGGTGATGGCCGCTGGCCGGGGCGAGCTCATAGAGGTAATGGCGGCAGAAGCGGGGAAGACCTTCGAGGAAGCAGACCCCGAGGTCTCAGAGGGGGTTGACTATGCGCGCTGGTACAGCGCCGGGCCGGGGTCGCTCGGCAGGCTCCTAGCGAGCCTCGACCTACCAGTGCAAAGCCGGCCTCTCGGGGTCGTGGTCGTCGCTCCCCCTTGGAACTTCCCCTACGCCATCCCCGCGGGGAGCACCCTCGCTGCCTTAGCAGCGGGGAACACGGTCATATTGAAGCCCGCTCCTGAGGCGCCGGCGACATCGGCGCTGCTCGCGCGCCAACTGCACACGGCCGGGGTGCCCAGAGACGTTGTCCAACTTCTCCCCATCGCCGACGGCGACGCAGGCAGGCGCCTGGTAGCCCACCCTTCGGTCTCGGGCGTGGTGCTCACCGGTTCTTATGCGACAGCGGAGCTCTTCGCTCGCTGGGCGCCGGGCCGGCGCTTGCTGGCAGAAACCAGCGGTAAGAACGCGATCGTCGTGGGGGCGACGGCCGACGTAGACGAGGCGGTACGCGACATCGTCGCCTCTGCCTTCGGGCACGCCGGGCAGAAGTGCTCCGCCGCGAGCCTCGCTATCGTGGTTTCCTCCGTACACGACAAAGGGCCGTTCCTACGTCAGCTCGCCGATGCCGTCCGCAGCCTTCGCGTCGGGCCAGCGACGGATCCGGCAACCCAAGTCGGGCCGATCGTCGGGCCGTTCACGCCGGCGCTCGAAAGAGCCCTCACCCGCCTTGACCCAGGCGAGAGCTGGCTCGTTAGGCCGGCCGAGGTGGGCACCAGGCTCTGGTCTCCGGGCGTGCGCACCGGCGTCAGGGCTTATTCGTGGGCTCACCTTACCGAGTGGTTCGGGCCCGTGCTCGCCGTCATGCGCGCCAGGGACCTCGACGAGGCTCTCGCCTGGCAAAACGCGGTCGCGTACGGCCTGACGGCCGGCCTTTCTTCACTGGACCCAAAAGAGCACAAGCGCTGGGCCGACGAAGCCCAAGCAGGCAACCTCTACATCAACCGCACCACCACCGGCGCCGTGGTCGGCCGCCAACCCTTCGGGGGCTGGAAACGCTCGAGCTACGGCCCGACCGCTAAGGCGGGCGGGCCCAACTACCTTATCGGCCTCAGGCGCTGGCAGGACGCCCACGCCACCGGCTTCGACGAAGCAGCGAGGAGCTACCGGCGCTGGTGGGCGAGCGAGTTCTCGGTGACCCGAGAGCTTGCGGGCCTGCGCAGCGAGTCCAACCAGCTGCGTTACAGGCCTTTCAGCCCAGGCGTCGTCGTACGAGCGACTGAGCATGTGACAGAAGACGAGCTCGCCAAGGCGCTCTTTTTGTCTGAGCTCACGGGCACGTCCCTGCGCTTTTCGCTACAAAGGCGCCCAGGCGGCGTCCCGCTGGGTACCGGCCGCCTCGCCGGCGCGGAAATCCAAGTTGAAAGCGACGAGTCGTTCGCCGCGTCGCTTGCCGGCGAACACCGCGCCGGTGACATCGGCAACTTTCCTGCACGCACCCGAGCAGCGAGGTCCCCCTCCTACCTCGGACGGCGAGCCTACGCGGACGCGCCTAGCACCCCGAGGAGGCTGAGGCTCCTGGGCGGCGCGCCCCCCGCTGTCGTAAAAGCCGCAGTGGCGGCCGGCTACTCGGTGCTGGACGAGCCAATTTGTTCGTGCGGGCGCATAGAGCTCGTCCGCTGGCTGCGGGAGCAGGTGGTCACCCGCAGCTTGCACCGTTACGGCAATATCGTCTACGAGCGATGGTGACCGGTGCTGTTTTCAGCAAGATGATCGCTGGCAGAGCGGCCGAAACTGCCAATCTTCGTGGCGGCGCCTGCGGTAGCCGTTCACCCAGCCATAGCCTGACCTAGGGGAGCGCTACTCCAAGTCGCCGGACCGGGGGGAACTTGGGTATAACCGGCGGGAACTTGGGTATAAGAGCCTGCCGCCGACCTGGTCGTAGACAAGCCCACCTGAGGCTGCGTCGGCGCGTACTCCACCGGTGAGCTGATGCGGGGCGAGCCGCCCGTCGTGGCCAAGATGACGGACCTCCGCACCGTTAAGCAGCGTCGCGGCGTCCGCGATCAGGCGCCTGTGACAGCGCCACCAGAGGGTCTCCGAGCACATGACGACCGTCGGGAGAGCGCTCGCCTCAACGATCAGGCGCTCCAGGGCCAGAGCAAACGGCTCGGTCATCATGTAGTCGGCGTAGCCGCGGAACGAAGGGTGGCGGAGCGCGACGTTCGGCGAGCGTGGCAAAGGCCGGCGGAACCCGCCGAGGCTTCGCTCCCAGCGGTAGGACAGGCCGGCCTCTGGCACCCATGACTCCATTTCTCGGCGCCCAAACTGTGGGTTGCGCCGGCTTCCAGGCGCAGAACGGACGTCTACTAATTGCGACAGGCCGGCGCCCCTCAAGAGGCCAGCCAGCTCCTCAACGCTGAGCGTCCCATGCCCCACCGTGAAAAGCACGACAGCCTTGGGACCTGCTGGGCTGAGCGTAAGCACCTTACCTGCCAGCTTTGCTCTATTTCTCTCGCCCCCTAACCCACCACAACCTGCTTTCAGTGTGCCCGTACAGCAGCGTGCCCACGGCCCCGGCCGCGAAAACGCCTTCGGCCGGGCGGGCCCCAGGTTGACCACGCTTCAGTTGCCACGGCCCCGAGCCGGTCGGCAACGCCCCGACCAGGCTGCCAGCGCCCCCCGGAGCCGACCCTTAATCTTGTCTTCAGGAACTCCCGCTAGGGGTAACGCCATGGCTGGGCTGTTGAGGGCGGGCCGAGCCCGGCGGCCGGATCGGGCTCTCGTTCCGGCGCTCCTGGCCGTCGGGGTCGCTGGCGGTTTGGCAGCCTGCGCCCCCCTCACCGTCGCAGCTAGCCACAGCGTAGCCGCCGTTGGCTCACCCGCTACTGGCCACCTACGCCCCGCTGAGCGCCCGGCAGGTGCCCTGGCCCCCAGCTCGAGCCCGAAGACGGCTGTGCCCAAGCCCACGAAGACCACTGAGCCCAAGACCACGACCACCACCGTGCCTCCGCTCAGAGTCGCCCAGGTCACGCCGGCGAACAACGCCAACGGGGTGGCGCCGAGCACACCTGTAGTCGTCGATTACAACCGCTCGCCGGGCCCGGCCGTCCCCCGCCCGACGATCTCGCCGGCAACCCCGGGCCAGTGGTCACAGGTCGGCGCCCAAGTGGTGTTCAAGCCGAGCGGTTACTGGCAGCCGGGCATCACCTACAAGGTCACAGTCCCCCGCCAGGGTGGCGCGACGGTGGTCAAGTTCACCACCCGGCTGCCCTCGGTCCTTACGCTCCAACAGTACCTGGCGATGCTCGGCTACCTGCCCCTTCGCTTCACGCCGGCGGGTGACATCCCCAACCGGAAGGCCGTCCTGGCCAAGGAACCGGCAAGCCCCAACCTCGTCCCCCAGGTGCCCTCAGCTGGCGAGTTCACTTGGGCCTACCCCAACATCCCAGCACAACTGTGGGCCCAGTGGCACCGGGCACAGCCCAACGTGGTGACGACCGGCGCGGTCATGCAGTTCGAGCTAGCGAACAACTTGGTGCCCGACGGGGTCCCCGGCCCCCTGGTGTGGCACGCCCTGCTGCGAGACATAGCAAGGCGCGCTATGGACCCCCGCCCCTACAACTACGTCATCGTCTCTGAGGCGCTACCAGAGACGCTGTACGTGTGGCAAGACGGCAAGTTCGTCTACGACACCTTGGCCAATACCGGCGTACCGGGCGCTACCACCCCACAAGGCACCTGGCCCGTGGCATACAAGCAAAACCCCAACCTGATGAAGGGCTGTGACGTCAACGGCTCTTGCTATAGCGTGTGGGTAAATTACGCGAGCTACTTCATCCCCTCCATAGGAGACGCCATCCACGCCTACGTCCGACCGGGCTACGGCTACCCGCAAAGCAACGGCTGCGTCGAGGTGCCCGAGTCCCAGGGCGCCATCGTGTACGGCTATGACCCAGTCGGCACCCTGGTGACCGTCACGTCATGGGCTGGCCCAGCCCAGCACGGTTAGCAGTTAGGCGGGCGCTCGCAGCCGGCGAGCTCGGGGCTTGCGGTTCACCATCTCGTCAGGTGCCCTGAGTTAGCCTCGCACCAGTGAGCTACCAGGTGGGTGGTACGAGCTCGGCGGCTGGTGGGCGTCCGGGGTACAAGAGGAAGCCGGCCTATCGGGCCTGGCGCCTCGCTAGCCGCGGAAAGCAGAGCTGGAGGCCTGCCATGGCAGGCACGGCGCTTCTTGCGGCCCTGGTAGTGGCGATTTGGTCCGCCGGCGGCTCCGGAGCGGGCGCCAGAGCGCACAAGACCTCTGACGCGCACCCGAGCCAGCAGGGAGCTCCGGGCGTGGCCAAAGACCAAAAGGCCCGCAAGGACCAAACAGTCGCCCTCCCTGCTGCAATGGCCGGGCTCTTTTCCTGGCAGCTGCAGGCACCGATCAGCCGGGAGGTCGTCCTGCCCGGGGGTGCCGGCGGGGGTTTGATCGTAGCCGGCGGGCTCACCTCCGCCGGGACGTCGGCGAGCGAGGCCTACCGGCTCGACACCTCGACCGGCAAGCTTTCGTTGCTCGGCAACATGGTGTTCGCCACTCACGACGCAGCTTCGGCAGATATCGCCGGGACGGGCTTCGTCTTCGGCGGCGGCACGTCAGCACCAACGTCGGGGGCCCAGCGGGTTACCGCCTCGGGCGCCTCCTACCAGCTCGCCCCGTTGCCAGAGCCAAGGGCAGACGCCGCCGGCGTCGTGGTCGGCAAGACCGCTTATGTCGTCGGAGGCTACAGCGGCTCACGTTTAGACCCTGAGGTCTTGGCCACCACCAACGGCCAGACCTACCGCCAAGTAGCCGCCCTGCCCGTACCGGTGCGCTACCCCGCCGTTGCCAGCCTAGGCGGGGTCATCTACGTCTTCGGCGGCGAGTCAGCCTCTGGTACGCCGCTGACAGCCATCCAGCTCGTCAACCCCCGGACGAGGACCGCCAAGGTCGTGGGTCGGCTCCCCTTGGCGTTGGCTGGCGCCTCGGCCGGTAACCTCGACGGCGTCATCTACCTGGCAGGAGGCGTGAGCACGGGCCAGTCCTCCCCGAGCGGCGTGCCTTCGAGCGCGCCTCACCCCGTGAGCGACGTCTTCGCGTTCGACTCGGCGGACAATACCCTGCTACGCGCGGGGTCCCTTCAGGTTGGCGTTGCCTATGCGGGGACGGCGGTCAGCGAAGGCCGCATGTACCTAGTGGGCGGGGAGGTCGCCGGCGGCACCGAAACAGCCGCGGTGCAGTTCGTAAGGCCGGACATGCGCTTCGGGGTTGCAGGCACGGCGGGAGCCGGGTCGCCTTACTACGGCTACAAGCTGTTGATAGCCGACCGGGGCAACGACCGCCTGCTGGTGATGAACGACGCCGGCAAGATCGTATGGACCTACCCCTCGGCGACGGCCCCGCCTCCTCCGGGGGGCTTTTACTACCCTGACGACGCCTTTTTTGTTCGCCACGGGACCGCCATCATCTCCAACCAGGAGAACAACGAGACGATCGTCGAGATCGCGTACCCCTCGGGACGAGTCCTGTGGCAGTACGGGCACCCTCGCCAGGCTGGTTACGCCCCCGGTTACCTGAGCAACCCTGACGATGCCTACCTGTTGCGCAACGGCGACATCGTGGTCGCAGACATCATGAACTGCCGGATCCTCGTGATCGACCCAGCCACCAAGGCCATAGTCCACCAAATCGGCACGAACGGCGTTTGCCAGCACAACCCTCCAGTCGACCTTGGTTCTCCCAACGGCGACACGCCCTTGGCCGACGGCAACCTGCTCGTCTCGGAGATCAACGGGAGCTGGATCGACGAGTACACGCTGGCCGGCCAGCTCGTCTGGGACGTGCACCTGCCGATCGGCTACCCCTCCGACCCCCAGCAGATCGGCCCCGACCGTTACCTCGTAGCCAACTACCAGTACCCTGGGGGGATCATCGAGTTCAACCGGGCCGGCCAGATCCTCTACGACTACGCGCCCACGTCTGGGCCTGGTGAGCTCAACGACCCTTCGCTCGTGGAGCTGCTGCCGAGCGGAGTGTTCATGTTGAACGACGACCACAACGACCGTATGGTCGCGATCGACCCAGCGACAGGAGCTATCGTGTGGCAGTACGGGCACACCGGCGTGCCAGGCACTGCTTACGGGTACTTGTACAAGCCAGACGGCTTCGACATCCTCGGCCCAGGCGGGTCGACGCCAACTCACCCGGCGACCGGCTGAACGAGGAGTTAGGCGCGCCGGCGAAGAAGCCGGCAAGCCCGCAAGGACTGCGTCGCGGGCAGGCGGGGGAAGTCAGGTTAGGCGCCGGCGAGCGAGGCACAACGTGCCGGAGAGGAAGCCGGCCGGCGGAGGCTGGGTACCTACGCGACTAAAGGCTTGGTCCCAGACGCCACGCCGGCTTCGGCCACGACTGGGCGCACTTCGACGTGGCTGAAACCGGCACGAAGAAGGTAGGACTCCCAAGTCTGCATGTCAACAGGGCGTTCTTGCAGGCGAAGGCCGAAACGAACGAGGTTCTTGGCGACCCGCCACCACCCCCGCGGGCCTCTCCGGGCCAGGACGCTCACCTTCGAGCCTATGATCGCCCAGTCCCGGGCGCTCGTGCCCCGCCCGAACATCATGTCCCCGACCACCAAGCGGCCGCCGGGCCGGAGCCAACCGAGCGCTCGCCGCACCAGCAGCTCCTTGTCCTCGTCACGCAGGTGGTGGAGGGCGTAGTTGGACACGACCAAATCGACGCTTTCAGGGGGCAGGTCGAACTGCTCTACCGGGCAGACCACGCAAGTGACGCTGGAAAGCCCAGCCAAGGCAGCCTTCTCTCTCAGTTGGCCCACCATCGCCGGGCTTATGTCCACGGCGGTCACTTCGACTCCTCGCAGCGCCAGCTCGAGTGCCACGGCGCCTGTCCCACAGCCGAGATCTACTGCCTTGGCCCCGGGACGCCCACCGGCGGCCTCGAGGACCGCCCTTACCACCCGCTCCAAACCCGGGGAGCCTCCGTGGTCCCAACTAGCTGCCTTGCGGTCCCAGCTACGCTGCAACAAACTGTGGCGGGCGTTTGTCATTAGGGGACACTTTCCCCCGGACCTGCTTACATCAACGTGAAGTTCACGCACAAAATGACCATTTGAAGCGGGCGAAGCGCTCCCCGCTCCGGCTCGTCACCTCCCCGTAAGGCTGCCAGCCTAGGTGGAGGTAGAAACTGCTGGACGAAAGGTCGGGCGACGTGACCAAGACGACTTGGTCCAGCCCGGCATCCTTGGCTACGCGCAACGCCTCGTGGACGAGCGCCCTTCCCACCCCGGCTCCCCTAGCGGCGGGAGCGACCATGAGGTGAGCGATCTCTCCCTCTTTACCCGCCACGGGCGCTCTCTTGGCGGCCCGTGGGCGCTTCGCCAGCACTCGCAGCGCGCCTCTCGCATAGCGCAGGGCGCGAGTCGCGACCAGCTCCCGGCCGAAGCTGGGGTGGGCCACAGCATGAGCGAGCAGGCAAAGCGCCAGCCCGAGGCCGTGCCGGCGGGCCATGTAGCGGTAGTGCGCGGCTGGTTCCAGCGTCCCCAGCAAGACCCCCACCACCTGGCCGTCGGAGGCGACGGCCGCCAGCGCGAGGCCAGCCCTGCTCTCACACCACGCGAGGTGGTAGAGGCGGAGGAACCTCTCGCCTCCTCGCGCAACGAACTCGGAGCCGAGAACTTCCCGGTGGAGCCGGGCGCTCGCCGGGACGTCGCGGGCAACCAACCGGCGGACCTGGCACGGAGGGCTCGCAGCGCCGACCTCGAGCGAGCCCGGCTGCCCGCTGTCAGGGCTCGCGAGCGCCGCCAACGGCGAGCCCTCTTCTCAGGCTACGCTGCCTGCACGAATGCGACGGCAGGTGGCGGTAGCGCTCGCAGCCATGGTTGCGGCCCTGGCGACAGCTGCCGCGTTGTGGGCGGCCGCCCCAGGAGCCACCGTGGCGCGACCGCTTCGGGCAGCCCGACTGGCCAGGACACCGAAGCCGGCCGAGCGCGCGCCGGGCGCCAACGCGCCCTCGGGCGTAGCCACCACCGTTGTGGACGTCCCTGTGCGACTGCCGGGCCAGCCCCCGCACGTGATCGCCACGGCCGTCTGGTACCCGACCACGAGGAGAGACGGGCGGCTCGTAGCGGACCGAAGCGAGGCACCCTACCCGCTCATCGTGTTCTCGCAAGGTTACGACCTCGCTGTCAGCGCCTACTCCGGCCTGCTCCAGCACTGGGCGGCCGCTGGCTTCGTCGTGGCGGCCCCCACCTACCCGTACACGGCCCCGCCAGGCCCGCTCGACGAAGCCGACATCATCAACCATCCCGCAGAACTCCGCTTGGTAGTGAGCGCGCTCATCAACGCCGGGCGAGAGCATAGTTCTGTCCTGTGGGGGTTGGTCAACGCGGCCGAGGTCGGCCTGGCCGGCCATTCAGACGGCGGTGACGTGAGCCTTGCCGTCGCCGACAACACCTGTTGCCGAGACCCGTCGGTAAGGGCGCTGGTGGTGCTCTCGGGTGCCGAACTGTCGAGTTTCGGCGGCACGTACTTCTCCGGGCCACAGGTACCGCTCCTTGTCGTCCAAGGCAGCGCAGACACCGTCAACGTGCCGGCGTGCAGCGCCCAGATCTACGACGAGGCGAGCGGTCCCAAGTACTACCTCGACTTGCTGGGAGCTCACCACGAAGCCCCCTACGTGCAAGCGCCGCGCGACGCTCGGGCAGCCGCCTCTGCCGCTCGCTACCGCAGTGTCGTGGCCCGGGCGACGACAGACTTCTTCGAAGCCGAACTGGACGCCAAGCGCGCCGGCGTCACATGGTTGGAACGCGCCGGGAACGTCCCCGGCGTGGCTCAGCTCTTCGCCGGTGGGCAGGCACCAGTCGCCGACGGCTGGTGCCCAGGGTCGCCGGCGTGAGAGCGGCTGTGGCTAGTCGGGAGCCCGGCAGCCGGCGGTAGGCGTAACGGCCACCAGCGGCGGCACAGACGGGAGGGGAGGCAGGCCCAAGACGGCGGGGTCGACCGCGTCGGCCATGGCTACCTGGCCCGCCGCGTTGGGGTGCAGGTGGTCCCCCGAATCGTAAGGCGGGAACAATTTCCACGGCTCGCAAGCGCCGTTGTACACGTCAGCCGCTGCCCGGGCTAGGTCGAGGACCCCGTCAAAGGCGTGCGAGGTGAGCATCCAGCGGTCCACCTGCTCCAGTTCTTGCTGCTGCGCGGTGCTCCAGGGCCACCGCCCAGCGCTCCGGGGCAACAGCGTTACCCCAATGGCACGCAACCCCGCACGGTGGATCTCCCTAATAGCCCGGCGGTAGCCGGCGACGAGCTCGCTTACGGTGTCACCGAACCAAAGGTCGTTGGTCCCCAAGAACACGACCACCTCTGAAACGCCGGCCTGTTGCAGTGCATCAGGGGCAAGCCTCGACAGCCCCGCAGGCCCACCGCCGGTACTGGAGTCAGTGCGCACGTCAGAAGTCAGGGCGTTGGCGGTGATCCCCTCGTTTACGACCGCTCTTTGCTCGCCGGCCGGCAGCCTGTCCACACGTTCTTGGAGCACGTGGGCCCAGTTGGTGGTGGCGTTGAACCCGTCGGTGATGGAGTCGCCGAGCACCACGATGCTTCCGGGGCCTCTTCGCAGCACATCGAGCGCGTCTACCCAGCGGGGCCACTGGCTGGAAAGGGTGAACCCTTCGCTGCCGGGGGACGCCGTCAGGTCCCCGCCTCCGTTGGGCGTGAAATAGGAGACTGTCTCCATGGTGGCGCAGCAGGGGTGGACAGAGACAAGGTCTGTCCCGTCCTCCCAGAGGCTCACGGCCAAGGTCTCGCCGGCAGCTACCTTCATCGCCACCGGGTCGCTGTACACGTAGTGGCCCACCGGCACACTCACCCCGAGGTGCCCTGCGAAGCTGAGCGGCCGGAGCGTCCCCGCCACCACGGCGGCGCCTCCCTGGCTCACGCCCACCGTGGCGGCCCCCACCACGAGAGGCCGGTCACCAAAGGCGTTGGAAATGCGGACGCGCACGGCCTCCCCGCCCACACCCGGGGTCACGAGCTCCCTCACGGTCGCATCAGAGGCGACGCCGTACCCCCACGCCATCGCCGAGCCCCACGCCACCTCCCAGCGCAGCCTGGGGTGCGCTGGGGGTACCAGGCGTGCGCGGGCCACGGGACGGGCGTGGGCCACGGGACGGGCGTGGGCCACGGGACGGGCGTGGGCCTCGTGGCCGGCTGCGGCCGCCGCTTCCGGCATAAGTGGGCCCAAGCCCGCCAATAAGGCGGCCACCGCCAAGCAACGATAAAGCGCTTTCCAAGCCAGGCTGCCCACCGTACCGCTCGGTTGCTTATGGTAGTAATAGGCTTGCTTAAGGTTGGTGACAGAGTAGCCACTTAGCCTGGCTGGCCGTGGCCACCGCACAGGCTTGGGCCTCTCCTAGCCGAGGCGCACCCGCCTTGGGGGCTCGGGCTCGAGTAGGCGTGCGCGCGCCCCGGCCCGGCGCATTGACCGCTGCGGTAGCGGTACTCGGCGCCGGTTTCGGCGCGACGTTAGCCACAGCGCTCACCACCGAGACAATGGCAGCCCTCCGCTCGCCTGGCGGGGTCGCTATGTTGCTCGGCAGCCTGACCGGCCTCGCCGGCACCTACCTCGCGCTGGTGATGGTCCTCATCGTGTCGCGAGTTCCCTTCGTAGAGCACGTGCTCGGGTTTGACGGCCTCCTCAGATGGCACCGGCGCCTAGCACCTTGGCCCATCTCGCTAATAGCGGCCCACGTGGTCCTGCTCGTGATCGCCTACGCCCAGGCCGCCCGCAACGGCGTGTGGCACGAGATCGGGCTCCTCGTCTCCACTTTCCCCTACATGCTCGAGGCGACCATCGGCTTCGTGCTGATGATGGCAGTCGCCACCGTGTCCGCCCGGGCGGTCCGCCGGCGGGTGCGGCGGGAACGCTGGTGGGCTTTCCACCTCTGCATGTACTTGGCCTTGGGCCTTGCGTTTGCTCACGTCATAGTGCTCGGGCCCTCGTTCGTGCGACACCCCGTGACTGAGCTGCTCTGGGCACTGCTCTGGTTGGCGACCGTGGGCCTGGTCATCACCTACCGTTTCGGGCTCCCTATCGTAAGGACCCTTCGCCACCAGCTCCGAGTGGCGGAAATCTGGCCCGAAGGCCCAGGAGTCGTCTCTGTGGTATGCCGGGGCCGCAAGCTCGACCGATTGGTCACCGCGGGCGGGCAGTTCTTCGAGTGGCGGTTCCTCACCCGCGGCATGTGGTGGCAAGCACACCCCTTCACGCTCTCGGGCCGCCCCAGCCCCTCCAAGCTTCGCATCACAGTAAAGAGCCTCGGCGACTACAGCTCAGCAGTCGCCCGCCTTGCCCCGGGCACAAGGGTGGCCATCGAGGGCCCTTACGGGGTCTTCACGGCGAGCTCCAGGCGCCGGCGCAAAGCCTTGCTCCTGGCCGGCGGCATCGGCGTCACGGCCATCAGGGCGCTGCTCGAGGACCTGCCCCCGAGCGCGGAGCCCGTGGTCGTGCTGCGGGCGACAAGGAAAGAAGACCTGGTCCTGGCCGACGAGGTGGCCGAACTGGCGGCGCTGCGAAAGGGCAAGGTCTACGAGCTGATTGGCCCAAGGTCCGCTGTGCAGCTCGAGCGCTTGCCCCAGCTCGTGGCCGACTTTCGCAAAAGAGACGTCTACGTCGCCGGCCCAGAGGGCTTCGTCAGGGCAGTCGTAGCAACCGTTTCCCGCCTTGGGGTGCCCAAAGAAGCGGTCCACTTCGAAGGGTACGAACTGGCATGAAGAATTGCCGCAGGGAGGGTTCAGCCACCACTACAGAGGCAGGCACCAGATGAAAAAGACCGTCGTCATAGCTGCGTCGAGCGCGGCGGGCTTCGCCGTCGTCATCGGGGCGCACGCCGCCTCGGGTGGCCCCCACGCCTTGGCCGGGCCCAAGGCGGCGCCTCCTACGGCTAGTAAGGCGGGGGGAAGCCCGGGTCAAACCAGCTCAAGCTCAGGCCAAAGCGCGGGCTCGCAGGCGACCACCACTACTGCTCCTGCAACTACTAGCCCCCCAGCGGGCCGGGTAGCGTCGGCAGTGGGCACTAGCGAGCAGTACGGCTACGGGGTGCTGGCGGTAAAGGTGACCATGGACGGCGGCCGGATCACCGACGTCAGCTTGGCCCGCCTGCAAACGGCCGAGTCCTATTCCCAGATGATCGCCCAACAGGCCGTGCCGATCTTGCGCCAGGAGGTGCTGCAGGCACAAGGCGTCCAGGTGAACGGCGTCTCGGGGGCCACCTACACGACCGAGGCCTACTTGCTATCGGTGCAGTCTGCCCTCAACAAGCTCCGTCCCTAGAGCTGTTCAACCTAAAGCGGCTCGCTGCCTGCGAGGAGATCTAAAGTGGCTCGCTGCCCGCGGGGACGGCTTCAGCAACTGGCCCTGCGCCCGAGGCCTCCTCTCGATGCGAGAGGGCGTGAAGGGTGGAGGGCCACCAGTTCCAGCGGCCGAGCAGAGCGACCGTGGCCGGCACCAAGACGGTCCTGACGACGAACGTGTCCATCAAGATGCCGATCGCGAGCCCGAAACCGACGTCGCGCACCTGCGACGACCCCGGGCCGCTCGCCGAAAAGGCGAGCACGGCGAAGGTCCCCGCCAGCACTACACCCGCCGACGTCACCGTCGGCCCGGTCCTTCCCACTGCCTTGACGACGGCCGGTACGAGCGACCTGGCCCGCGCCTCTTCCCGGATGCGGGTCATCACCAAGATGTTGTAGTCCTCGCCGAGCGCCAGCAAAAAGATGAACATCAAAAACGGCAAAATGAACGTAATGCCGTCGGAGCCCCCTATGTCGATGAACACGAGCGTGGAGACGCCCAAGGCGGCGAGGTAGGAAAGGCCCACGCTCACAATGAGGTAAAGAGGCGCCACGGCGCTACGCAGCACGAGGCCGAGCAGCACGCCGATGGCGGCGATGGCGACGGGGATGATCTCGCGTATGTCATGGTTCGAGGTACTGCTCACGTCGTAGAGCGCTGACGCCTCGCCAGCGACCCCGCTTCCCGTCGCGCCCGAGGCGGCGGCCGCGGCCGCCACGGCCCTCCGCACCGCCGGCGTAGCTCGCATCGCGCCGGTCGAGCCCTGCGGGCCGGCGGCCAGCACGGCTTCCCACTGCACGACGCGGCCGTTGGCAGACACCAGCTCGACGAGGGACTTGTAAGCCTTGTACTCGGCTGGGGGGGCCCTGGAGACCAGCGTGGCCGGCTCCGGCAGCACCAGGCGCGCAGGAGGGCCTAGCTCGGCATGGAGCGCTTCGATCTCGGCGGGCGCCAGTTCAGTGCCGTTGGGGTCGAGCGGGCTCACCAGTTGGCTGAAAAGGCGAGAACTTTCCAGCGAACGCTGCGCCCTGACGAGGGGGCCGGCGTCGTCCCAGACGCTTCGGCCATAGGAGAAGACGAGGTTGGCAGGGTTAGCGCTCGCGGCCGGGAAGTGCTCGGCCAGCAAGGCGTTGCCGGCGGCGGCGTCCGACCCCGCCGGCGCAGCCAGCGCGCCGCCAAAGCCCGCAGAGTAGTACCCGAGACCGGCCAAAGCCAGCGCGACGAACAGCGCCACGCCGGCTGCCAGCGCTCGCTCCGGTCGAGCGACCAGCCTCGCCGCCACCCTCCCCCACCAGCCGTCCGGGGGTGCCTGCACCGCCCCGCCAGGGCTACGGCCCAAGCCCCCCGGCCAAAACGCCGCCCGGCCGAAAACCGAAAGCAGCGCCGGCAAGAGGGTGAGGCCCGCTAAGAGCATGACCGCCACCCCGATGGCCAGCGGGACGCCGAGGTCATGGTAGAGCCCGAAGCTGGCCAATAGCAACGTGAGCAGGGCGAGGACCACGGTGCCGGCCGAGGCGGTTATGGACTCACCCACACGAGTGAGGGCATGGGAGACCGCTTCGTGGCCGCGGCGGCCCTGCCTGAGCTCTTCTTTGGTGCGGAACACCAGGAAGAGCCCGTAATCCGTGCCGGCACCGAGAATGAGCACGATCAGCAACAGCTCGGTGATCTCGGAGATTTTGAGCCCGCCCGAGCCCAAAGCACCTATCAGGCGCATCGAGACGACGAGCGCCACGCCGGCGGGCGCCAAGGTGATGAGCGGCGCCAGCAAGGACCGGAAGATGACGAGCAGTAGGACGATGATGAACAAGAAGGAAAAGGTCTGCACTTTGTTGCCCGTCTTCTGGGACTGCGCCTGGTTGGCCACGTTGGTCGCGACAGGCCCCGCGAGGTGCATCTCCAGGCCGAGAGCTCTGGCCTGCGCCGACGCGTCCCATTTCTCCACCTGCGCTCCCAAAGCGTCCACCACTGGGCGTTGACGGCTTATGTCGCTTTGGGCTACGTCGGTCGTAACGACTATCTCGGCTGCGGCCCCGTCCCTGGAGACCCCGACCAGCTTGGCCTCCACGACGTGGGGGACGCCGTTGGCAGCTTGGACTTCATGGCTGATGGCCGCGGTGTCTGCAGGGCTCAGCTGGGCGCCAGCGTGGGTCACCGCCACGACGAGCACCACCTGGCTCTGGCTGTTGACGCTGCCTATGAGAGGGGCTGCCAGCGTCGCCGCCCGCTCGCTAGGCGCGCTGGCCGGCAGGAACTGGCTGTTGTTGTTGTTGACCTCGCTACCCATCGAAGGCAGCGCGACGCTCGCGACCACGGCCAGTGCCGCCCACGCAGCGATGACCAGCCATCGCGCCCGCACGGAGAAGTTGGCGAGGGCGCGAAAGAAGCGCTCCGTCCGGCTCACGTCCGTCCAAGCTGTTTGGTCCACACCCCCTTACTAGTAGCAAGAGCGGCATGAGCGACCAGCGCAGCTCTTGCCTCGGGCGGCGGTGCCGGCCACGACGCGCCGAGAGCATTGCGCTAAGAAGCCGCGCGTCCTTCAGCGAGTCGAGCACCCACAACATATGGTTATAAATTTGATGCCACTGCGCCCCACCCCGGAGAACGAAATAATTGCTGGGCTGAACCCCGACGTCGTTCGAGATCGGAGCCGCGAGCCCGTTTATAAACGTTTATAAATTGGCGTGGGGGCCAAAGGGCCCCTGGAGCGCGGCCGTGAGCGCGAAACCCAACTTCTGTTTTTCAAAGGACGTTTCAAGACGACCACAGCCGGGGTGGACGAGCTCAGTCGTTGGCTGCGCTCGGCCGCACAGCCACGATCGCCCCAGCGGCGTAACTCCAACCTTTTTCGCACACGTTCGGGACGAGGGCGACGTCCCCGTGGCCTGGCCCGCCAGGGCCCCGGCCCTGCGGGAGGTGCTGCACCGTAGTCCAACCAACCGACCGTCCAGCCAACCGACGCTGAACCGTCCCTGCTGCCGCCTGTGCGCCCGCGCTGGCCTGAACCTCGTCGAGAGCCCGAGCCAGGTTGTCAGCCGGGCAGGCACGAGCAAGGATGGACCTGTCGCGCCAATAGCCTGAAAGGAGCACCCGTGGCTACTCCGTTGTCGTCAGTGCTTGGGAGGCAGGACGAGGTCCGCTCCTGGCAAGAGGTTCTCTATCGGGACCTCCACCGCCACCCCGAGTTGTCCCACCACGAGACCGAGACCGCCGCCAAGGTAGCTGCGCAGCTCAGCCGCTCTGGCTTCGAGGTGCACCAGGGCGTCGGCGGCACAGGAGTGGTAGGAGTGCTCCGGAACGGGTACGGCCCGACAGTGCTGTTGCGGGCAGACATGGACGCCCTGCCGGTGAAAGAGGACACTGGCCTGCCCTATGCGAGCACGGTCACTACCGCCGGCCCCGACGGGGAGCAGGTGCCGGTGGCGCACGCGTGCGGCCACGACATGCACGTCACCTGCCTGCTCGGCGCCGCCGACCTGCTCGCCTCGGGCGCCGAGAACTGGCGCGGCACCATCGTGGCGCTGTTCCAACCGGCCGAGGAGACCGGCGACGGCGCCAAGGGGATGGTCGATGACGGCCTCGCTCAGCTCATCCCCCGTCCCGACGTCGCGTTCGCCCAGCATGTGCTGCCACCGCCGGCTGGCCTGGTCGGCACCCGTCCGGGCCCCACGCTGTCCGCGGCCGACAGCATGCGCGTCACGGTCCACGGGCGCGGCGGGCACGGCTCGATGCCCCAAGCCACAGTCGACCCGGTTGTGCTGGCGGCGATGATCGTGGTGCGCCTGCAGACAGTCGTCTCCCGAGAGGTCGCCCCGACCGAGACTGCGGTGCTCACTGTCGGCAGCGTCCAGGCTGGGACCAAGAGCAACATCATCCCCGACCATGCCACCATCGAGCTCAACGTCCGTACCTACAGCGCCCAGACCCGGACCGCGGTGCTCGACGCCGTCCGCAGGATCGTCACCGCAGAGTGCCAGGCGTCGGGCTGTCCTGCCGACCCAGAGTTCGAGCTGTTCGACCGCTTCCCACTTACCGACAACGACGCCGCCACCACCCGGCGCGTGGCCGGCGCCTTCTCGAAGTTCTTCGGAGAGCGGGCTACTGACCTCGGGCAGCAGACTGCAAGCGAGGACTTCAGCGACATCCCCACTGCGCTCGGCGTGCCCTACACCTACTGGGGGGTTGGCTGCACCGACCCCGACGCCTACCACAAGGCCGTGGAAGCCGGACGGGTGGCACAGGACGTTCCGGTGAACCATTCCCCCGCCTTTGCCCCCGTAATCCAGCCGACCCTCGACACCGGCACCCAGGCGCTCGTGGTCGCTGCCCTCGAATGGCTCGGGTCGTAGCGGCTACGCCTGGTCGGGTTGGTCGCTGCGCGCCGCGGCTCCCCGTGGGCGAGGGGCGTTCAGCCCGAAGTGGGCCCCCACCATGCGGACGACAAAGCAACTGAGCGCGGCGCCGACAGCCGCTGGCGGCCCGTAGACGTGCTCCGAGCTCGTCGCCACCGCCACCGCCGCCCCCAACAGGGCGGGGATCGCGTACAGCTCACTGCGCAGCACGGTGGGCACCTCACCCAACAAGACATCGCGCAGGGTGCCGCCGCCGACCCCGGTGATCGCCCCGAGGATCACCGCCTGGGGCGCCCCCAGCTTGAAAGCCAGCGCCGTGGTCGCACCGGTGACGGCGAACAGGCCGAGACCGGCCGCATCGAAGACCGTGATGAGCCCGGCCAACCTTGCTAGGCGCTGAGCAAGGAAAAACGCCACCAGCCCTCCACCGGCCGCTATCGCCAGGTACCGCCAGTCCCGAAAGGTCGCCGGCGGTAGGTCGCCGATGAGGATGTCGCGAATTATGCCTCCGCCCAGCCCGGTGATCATGCCCAAGGTCACCACACCGACGATGTCGAGCTTGGCGTGACGCACAGCAGTGAGAGAGCCGTTCAAAGCGAAGAAGAAAGTCCCGGCGAGGTTGAGGCCGAGCAGGAGGTCAGCGTCGGTGGTCATCGGCTGCATGTCTACAGCGGCGAGCGGGCGCCTGTCCTGCTCGGACGCCAGTCGCCCTCCCGCAGTTGCAGTCGGTTCGGCTTTCAACTGAGCGGTTCGAGCCGTAGAGGTCCCCAGCCACCGGTGACGACGAGCGGGCCCAGGCGGTCGCGATCTTGGGCGCACGCAGTCGTGGCGTGGCGAGGAAACGCCGCGCTCACGCGTCGGAAATTTGCGGCCGCTCCACAGGGCGGTCAGCCGTTCCTAATCGGTGCTTTCAGGCTTAGGCTTCGCCACCTCGACCTTGCGGCCAGATGGCCCAACAACCTTGGGTCTTCGAAATGAGGAACGCCGAACTGGTCGCTCAGCTTCTCGCTCTCAGCTGCGCTCAGCCACTGGCACATCTAACAAAAACAGCGGGCAAGTGTACGTCTAGGTGTTTGGTGGCTTGACGCTGGTCACACTGGCAAGCAGAGCCGCTGAAGACGAGCATGCTCGAAGTGGCAGTGCCGGCCCCCATTTTCCCATTTGTGAAACAGCCACCGCTGGTGAAGCCAGACCACAAGCTCCGGCCCGCTCTCGGTGAACAGGGCCGCCAGGTTGCGCTCGCCCTGCTCAGCTCACCGAGCGGCCGAGGAAGGCTGCCAGCCGGTCCGCAGCGGGGCGGCCTTCGGGGCAGGGCTGTTCTGCTCCAAAGGGGCGCCCTTGTCCTCGGACCTCAGGTCGGACGCTTTGGCGGCTGATGGCGAGTTGCTCTTCGGCAAGCTCAGGGTCGAGGTCAGTCGAACGGCCAGTCGCCTTAGCGAGGTCCCAGGCGTGAACGAGCACATCGGTGGCCCGCATACGCACGAACACCGCACCAGGGACCTCCCCGAACGGCATAGCAAAGCTGCGGGTCAGCCCATCGGGGGCGGCAAAGGCCGCGTGCGCCCTCTCGGCCGACGCCTCGTAGGCAGCGCGCACGGCCTTGACGTCACCGGGCCCCCACTCGCGCCCCTGGCCGGCGCCACCGTCGCCATAGGCGTCGGGCGTGGGACCTTCGCCCGCGACCCGGTTGTTGCCCGCTACAACGTGGCCTACCAGTTGTCGAACGGTCCACTCCGAGCACGGCGTCGGCGCCTCGAGCTGGCCGTCTTGGACGCCTGAAAGCACCTCTGCGAAGGCCTGGAGCGCGCGTTTGTGCGCTTGCAAGTGGTCGATCGGCCTGATTTTACCTTCTCAGCCCCACCTGTCAAATCCTTATGCGGAACGGCCTTGTCAAGCAGGGCAGCGCTGAGGTCATGCGCGACGCGTGGGCGGGCTTCAGGGCAGAGCTCCGCAAGTTCAACGGCGCGCCGAACCGCGAGCACCTGCTGGTTATCTTCCCGCCAACGGTCGCGATCAGGGAAGCGTGAGCACGCAGTGGACCGGGCCCAGGCCCTGCGCGAGCCGGGCCCACGACGCCCCTTGGTCGGCCGAGGCGTACAGGTCGCCGCCTTCGGTCGCGAACGCCGCCAGCGAACCGTTGGGCAGCGCGTCGACGCAGAGGCTGTCCAGGTTGCCTTCGAACCATTCGGGGAGGCCGTCGCGGCACCGTTCGAACGCTTGGCCCTCGAGGCCCGAGCGGTACAACGCCGCCCGGCCGCCGTGGGGCCCGTCGGAGGCGGACACGAGCAACGTGCCGCCGCAAACCGCCACCGAGCGGCAATAGCGGGCGTGCAGCCCCTCAAAGGACAAACGCCAGGAACGGCCTTGGTCTTCGCTAACCCAAAGGCCGCCGGCCCCGGCCGCGTACAGTCGTCCCCTCCCGGTGACCACGCGGTGGACGTCGGCGTCGATGTCGATGGTCGGCTCCCAGGTCGCGCCTTGGTCGAGCGAGCGGAGCACACCTCCGACGTGCACGTTGACGTACACAGCAGTGGCGTCCTCGGTGATGCTGCGGGTGTCGGGCGGGCCTCCCCAGGGCGTGTGCCAACTGTCGCGGCCCGGAGCGGCCTCGAAACTCCCGACCAACTGCAACTGACCGTCGGCGCCCACCCGGGCCAAGTGGGCCTCCGAGGTCCCCACCAGGACGCCTCCTGCGGCATTTGCCCTGGTGCCGGCCAGGCAAACAGCGGTGAGCCCGGTGAGCTCCTGCTCGTCTTGAAGGCGGACGACGCGCTGCCAGTGCCCCTCCGGGTCGGTGCGCCAGATCTCGTCCCCCGCGACGACGGCCCAGAGGTGGGGACAGCTCTGGCGAGCGAGGGCCACTACCTCTCTGCCCGCCAAGCCGGCAGCAGTGGCAACGGCCGGCACCGGACCAGTAGGGGGAACCGAGAAGTGGAGGACGCCGGCCTTGGTGCCGGCCAGGACCGCGGGCACAACCCGATGCTAGGTCGTTGGCACCAGGAGGCCGGCAGGCCGGTGCCTGGCCATAGCCCCGTCTAGTGCCGGGCATAGGCCCGTCTAGTGCTTGGCCTTCCAGTCCCGCAACCAGCGTTCGAACTCGACGGCGACGATGCGCTCGTCATGCACGCCCGCAGCGTCGTCCGACGCCAGCCAAACGATGGGCGGGCCCATCACAGCTGGGTCGAGGAACTGTCGGCCTTCAGACCTGGCCTCGGGGGGGACCATCCCCGTCAGGGTCGCGCCTCCGGGCAGCAGCAGGTTGACCGTGACGCCGGTGCCGCGCAGGTCGGCGGCCATGACCCGCGACAACGACTCGCTGCCGGCGCGCGATGGGCCGTAGGGAACGAAACCCGCCCGCTGCATAGTGGAAATGTTGACCGAGATGTTGACTATGCGGCCTGCCCCGGAGGCAAGCATGCGTGGAGCGACTTCGCGCGCCATGAGGAAATAACCCGTCAAATTGGTACCGATCACGTCACGAAAACGGTCTACAGGGACCTCCCAGAAACCCTGCGGCTTGGTCATGAACAACGGGTTGACGGTACGCATGCCTATGCCCGCGTTGTTCACCAACATGTCGACTCCGCCGAGGCGGGACCAGGCTTCGTCTACCGCCCTCCTCACCGACGACTCGTCCCGGACGTCGAGCTCGATGCCGGTCGCCCCGGGCAGTCCTTCGGCGACCGAGCGAGCCAGTGACCCGGACCGCCCAGTCAAGGCCACAAGATGCCCGGCCGCCGCCAAGGCCGAAGCCATCGCCAAGCCGAGCCCGCTCGTCCCGCCAGTGACGAGCACCCTCACGAGCACGTCCCCTTTGCCCAGACGTGCTGACCTCCCCCCTCAGGTGTGGCCTTCGGCAACGGCAGAACACCAACTCCCTGGTCAAACGTCGGGCGGGCGGGACTTGAACCCGCGACCCCCAGACCCCCAGTCTGGTGCGCTACCAAACTGCGCCACCGCCCGTGCACCTTGCAGCACCTGAGGCTACCAGGTACGACCAGGCGCCGGCGCCCCGTCGGCCCCACAGGTCAGGGCCAGCCCTCAAACGTGCTTCGGCAGCCACTCGATGAACCAGATCACCCGGTAGATCATGTAGCCCGTCACCCCGACCACCAGCAACTTGAAGTGCCATGGCGCCCCTTTCAGCTTGGCGGCACCCGCTACAGGCTCCTCCGCACCGGGGGGGCCGTCCTCCTCCCCCTGCCCGGCCAAGCCCGCGCCCGCCGCCTTCACAGCCGGCACAGCCGCAGGCGCCGGCCCAACTAGCGCGGCCCCACAAGTCGGGCAGCTATGGCCATCGGCGAGTTGGGGAAGGTTCCAAAACTTCGAGCAGTCGTCACACCACGGCATCGCTCAGGTACCGCCCCAGTCAGCCATCGCCCCAGTCAGCCATCGCCACCTGGCACGCTCGCTGCCCGTCCAGGCCGTTATCTCGCCACAACCAGCCATCGCCATGGCCGGCCGTCGTCCCCGTCGCAACGTCACGGTGGACCACCCGGTGGCTCACCCAAATCTCACCAAACCACCAGGCTACCCCCTAGCCTGTCGATCGGCCGTCCAGTAGCCTTGTTGCCAATGCTGCTCGCGGCCAGCAACGTCGGCCACCTCTCGGTCCTGGCCCAGCCCTGGCTCACCGCAGTGGCCCTGATCTGCGCCGTCGCGGCCTTCGTGTGGGCACGAGCGGCCAGCCGCCTCGCCCGGGCGGCACGGCGCATCGAAGACGAGACCCGTACCTCTGGCAAGACCAGCGAGGCGGCCCGCCTGGCGCGGATCGCGTACACGAAGGACCTGCACGCAGCTGTGTTGTACTCGGTGCTGGCCGCCGGGTTCTTCCTCGCCGGCTTTTCGCGCTCACCTTGGTTCGAGGTCCTCCTGCTCTGCGTCAGCGTGCCCGGCGTGCTCTCGCTGCGCTACGGCCCCCGCGTGCTGGCCGAGGCAAGGCTCGCCGAGCAGCGCTCGCGCCTCGAGCGGCGGGCCGAAGAAGTCCTCGCTCAAGACGAGCTCGCCCCGCGCCGCTGGGCCGCCCGCCTCGCCCCCGAGGACCTGCCCTCCTACGAGGGCTTCGACATCGGCTGGACCTACGAACCCGGCTCGGGCGTCATGGCCGGCGACTTTTACGACGTGTTCTCCACTGGCCCCAACCGGTTGGCCGTGTTCATAGGCGACGTGGCCGGCCACGGCATCGAGCCGTCCATCACCGCCTTCCAGGTGAAGCACGTGCTTAGGATCTTCCTCCGCCAGTACCGCGACCCCGCCCAGGCCCTAGAGGAGATCAACAAGACATTGCTCACAATGGGCCGCCCCGAGGACATGGTCTCGGTGTCGGTCCTCATTTTCGACACGGCCGCTGGCACGCTCCGCCACGCCTCTGCCGGCCACCCGCCGGCGATGCTCTGGCACCAAGGCGACGTGCTCCGTCTCCACGCCACCGGGCCGCTGCTCGCCCTGGACCCAGAAGGCACGTACTATTCCCGCGACGTCCCCCTGGACGTGGGCGACGTCGCGGTGCTTTACACCGACGGCCTCACAGAAGCCCGCTCCGGCGGCCAGCTTTTCGGCGAAGAACGGGTGGCCAATTTCCTCCGGCGCGACCCCGGCCAAGACACGGCCGTCATCTGCAAAGGCCTGCTCGAAGCGGCGCGGGACTTTTCTTCACCGCTCGTAGACGACGTCGCCATCCTGGCAGTACGGCGCGTGTAAGGCTAACCTCGCCGGCGCACCCTCACCTTGAGCGGCGTAGGCCCCAGCGCGAACGCGTCCCTCACTGAGCGCTCTAGGTAGCGTAAGTACGGCGCCGGCAGAGCCTTCGAGGTAAAAAACGTAAAAGTGGGGGGTTCAGTCGCCCCTTGCACCGCATAGAGGACCCTTGCCCCGCCGGGCGCAGGCCGCGCCGATTGTGCCGCCGCCAGCGCTCGGTTCAGCGCCGCCGTCGGCACCCGCCGGCGGTAGGCGGCACGCGCCGCGGCAAGAGCGGGGTAGACGCGCTTTAGGTTGGCCCCAGTCTTAGCAGAGAGCTCCAGCGGCGGCGCGTAGGCGACAAAGCCCAACATCTCCGCCACTTGTCGGCGCACCTTGGCCTTGGCTTCCGCGTCGAGCAGGTCCCACTTATTGAGCACGACGACGATCGCGTTGCCTGCCGCGTCGACCCGCTCGGCCAAGCGCTGGTCCTGGCGGGTCACGCCCTCTGACGCGTCCACCACCAGCAAGGTCAGCTCGGCCCGGTCGATAGCCTGGAGCGAGCGGACCATCGAGTAGTACTCGGGCCCGTTGGCCTCCCGCACCCGCCGGCGCAAGCCGGCGGTGTCCACGAACCGCACGAGCCCCTCGTCCGTCTCCACCAAGGTGTCAACCGAGTCCCTGGTAGTGCCCGGCGTCTCGTGGACTATCGAGCGTTGGTCTCCGACTAGACGGTTGAAAAGGGTGGACTTTCCTGCATTGGGACGTCCCACTATCGCCACCGAGAGCGCCTCGGGGGCCGCCTGCTCCACCATTTCTTCGCCTTGCCGGTGGGGCAATGCCGCCACGAGGGCGTCGAGGAGGTCCCCGGTGCCCCTACCGTGCAGCGCAGAAACTGGCCACACGTCCTTCATGCCGAGCGCGGCGAACTCCCACAGTGCGTCCTGGCGGCCTTGGTTGTCCACCTTGTTCACAGCGAGGACCGTCGGCCGCCCCGAACGCAATAGCCATCTAGCTATAGCCGCGTCCTCCTCGGTGACCCCGACGGTGGCGTCTACCACGAAAAGCACGGCGTCTGCTTCGCGAACTGCCCTCTCGGCCTCCGCCGAAACGAGCCTGTCGAGCTCGCTCCCACCCTCTTGCCAGCCGCCGGTGTCCACCAAGCTGAACGCCCGGCCTGCCCAGTCGGTCTCGAAGACCTTCCTGTCCCTGGTGACGCCAGGAGTTTCCTCCACGATGGCCTCGCGCCGGCCGACTATGCGGTTGACGAGCGTCGACTTGCCGACGTTCGGCCTTCCCACGACGGCGACCAGCACGCTCACGCCGCTTTCAACGCACGCCGTAGGCTTGCCCCGTCCGCCGGCACCACCTCGACAGGCTTAGGCAGGTCCTCAGGCCGCGAACCGTCGAGGAACCGCCCGCCCGAAAGGCAGCTGTCGGGCAGCAAGTAGCGCCGGCCCTCGGGCAGAGCGCTCAGCGCGGCCGCCAGATCGGGGCCAGTGAGCAAGCCTGCAACCTTGATGTTGCCCCCAAAAAAGTCGTTCTTCACCGCCACCACTTCTACTTCGGGACCGACCAGCGGGCCGAGCACGCTCGCCCCGTACTCCCCCGTGAGCACTGTGGCCGGCGCACGCCTCGACGGTTTGAAGCTGACCGCGCCGGAAAGGCGCGCCGCCCGGTAGCCTTCCGCCGGCGCCCCGTCAACGGAGCGGAAAAACCCGCTCGGGCCCTGGCCTTCTGGCAAGGGTTGGCCCCGGAAAGCTGCCTCGAAGGCCCGCACCATACCGACCCCGTTGTCGTGCTGAGCGACGGCACCGTAACTTTCCAGCGGAGGCAAGGGCTTGCCCGACAATAGGTAGTACTCGTCCGAAGCATAAGCGAGCCTTTTGCCCAGACAGGAAAGGTAGATCTCCTGCCACTCTTCCACCAGGCCCACGACCGCTCGGGCTTCTTCGGCCGTGTGCGGCCTCATCCCAGGCTCCTGGTTATAGCGGCTGACCCCGAGCGGCACGCACGCCACGCTCGCAAGCTCGGGGTACTCGTCGAGCACACCGGCGAGCGTGCCCTCGAGCACTTCGCCGTCATTTACCCCGGGGCAGACGACCACCTGTCCGTGGACCTCGACACCGGCGTCGAGCAGCGCCCGCAGCCACCGTAGGCTCGTCGCCCCCCTCGGGTTGCGCAGCATCCTCGCTCGCACCTCTGGGTCGGTGGCGTGGACCGAGACGAACAGCGGCGACAGCCCCTCGCTCACAACCCTTTCGAGGTCGGCTTCGCTAAAGCGGGTGAGGGTGGTGAAGTTGCCGTAGAGGAACGAGAGCCGGTAGTCGTCGTCGCGCACGTAAAGGCTCTTGCGCATGCCCTTGGGGAGCTGGTGGATGAAACAGAACTCGCAGTGGTTGTCGCAGGTGCGCACCCGGTCGAAGACCGCCGAGTGGACCTCCATGCCGAGGCTCTCGCCTCCCTCGCGCTCGATGGTCAAAGCCAGCTCTATGCCGCCGCGGTTCACCTCGACCGCCAGCACTTCTTGGTCGGCCAGGAGCTGGTACTCGATGATGTCTCGCGGCAGCCGGCCGTCCAGCGCGGCGATCTCGTCACCTGGGAGGACGCCAGCCCGGTCCGCCGGCGACCCTGGGGCCACCGCGACCACTCTCGGCAGGGCCATGGCGGGACCAGGATAGCCCGCGACCGGCGAGCGCGGCCCTAGCCGGTAGCCTGTGGGCGTGGCAGTTGAGCGAGTCCTGCTTGCTTCGCCGCGGGGCTTTTGCGCCGGCGTCCAGATGGCGATCAAGGCCCTGGCGTGGATGGTCCGGGTGTTCGAGCCGCCCGTGTACTGCTACCACGAGATCGTGCACAACCAGGTCGTGGTCGACCGCTTTCGTCAGCTCGGCGTCGTCTTCGTAGACGACATCTCTTTGGTGCCGGCGGGAAGGCCGGTCATGCTCTCCGCTCACGGTTCGGCCCCCCAGGTGACCGAGGCGGCGAGGGGCGCCGGCGGGGCCGTGGTGGACGCGGTCTGCCCCCTCGTCACCAAGGTCCACCACGAGGTGAAGATGCGGGCCTCCAAGGGCTACACGATCGTCTACGTAGGCCACGAGGGACACGAGGAAGCGGTCGGGACGATGGCCGTGGCGCCGGACGCCATTTGGCGAGTCGAGAGCGTAGAAGACCTTAGAGCTTTACCTGAGCCCGAGGGCCCGGTGGCGTTCCTGGCTCAGACGACCCTGGCCCTCGACGAGTGGCGCAGCATCTTGGAAGCGGCACAGCAACGCTGGCCGGAGCTGTGGGTCCCCGGGCGGAGCGACCTGTGCTTCGCCACAACCAACCGCCAGGCCGCGCTCCGCTCTATCGCCGGCCGCTGCGACGCCGTAGTCGTGATCGGCAGCGACAACTCCTCAAACACCCTCGCCCTCGAGCGCACCGCTTCGTACGCCGGCTGCCCTCGCGTGCTCAGGGTGGACAGGGCGAGCGAGCTGCCGGCTGACCTCACCGGCACAGTGGGGGTGATCGCCGGCGCCTCGGCACCTGAGTCGCTTGTGGACGAGGTCCTTAGCGCCCTCGCCCCTGCGCTTGGGGTCGAGGAGGTAACTGCCGTCGAAGAGGACGAGTACTTCCCTCTCCCAAGAGAGCTCCGCGAGCTCCTCCGCAACGTGGCGACCGTCCTTTCCGCCGCTGCGTTTGCCCCCCTCGCCCCAGGAGCCCCCGCCCAGGCCCTCGACGGCCGGGACGTGGAAGCGGCCAAAGTCCTCGCCGCGTTGGGCTGAGCACGCGCTAAGAAGGGCCCATGGGCATCCCAACACTGGCCTTCGGCCGCACCGGCCACCAAAGCACACGGGTCATCTTCGGAGGGGCGGCGCTCTCCAGGGCGAGCCAGGCCGAGGCCGACCGCGCTTACGACGCCTTGGTCGCCGCCGGCGTCAACCACATCGACGTGGCTGCCAGCTATGGCGACGCAGAGCTGCGGGTGGCCCCGTGGCTCAGGCGCGCACCGGGGCAGTTCTTCGTCGCCACCAAGACCGGCCAGCGCACAGCGGACAAGGCTCGCGACGAGCTCGAGCGTTCTTTGGAGCGCTTGGGCGTGGACCACGTGGACCTCTGGCAGCTGCACAACCTCGTCGACCCCATCGACTGGGATGTCGCCCTCTCCCCTGGCGGGGCCATCGAGGCAGCGGTGGCCGCCCGCGACGAGGGCCTTGTGCGCTACATCGGGGTGACCGGTCACGGCGCCCAGGTAGCCGCCACCCACCGGCGGTCGCTCGAGCGCTTCGACTTCGCTTCGGTGCTCTTGCCCTACAACTACCTGACGATGAAAAGCGATTACTACGCGTCGAACTTCAACGGCCTGGTAGCGACCTGCGCCGAGCGTTCGGTCGCGGTCCAGACGATAAAGTCCCTCGGCGCGGCTCCCTGGGCAGGCCGCCCGCACACCTACACAACTTGGTACGAACCTCTCTCCGACCCTGCCGACGTAGACCTCGCGGTGTGGTGGGCGCTTGGCAGGCCGGGGATATTCGTCATCAGCACAGGGGACCTCGAAATCCTGCCGTTATTTTTATCCTCGGCGCAACGATTTGCTTCGAAGCCCAGCGACGACGAAATGGAGAGCCT
>Ga0070737_10001709_pt1 | contig 29710 bp, 25 predicted proteins | sample Coa_R1_10_FD_66438 | JGI IMG/M metagenome (GOLD analysis project Ga0070737, IMG submission 66438) | Surface soil microbial communities from Centralia Pennsylvania, which are recovering from an underground coalmine fire - Coalmine... | ecosystem: Environmental > Terrestrial > Soil > Unclassified... | reverse complement strand
CCCGCTCACCGCGCAGACCATGGCCGAGCACATCGACTACGACTGCTCGGGCCTGCTGCGCCGCGAGTACGACCTGACCACGGCGGGCGATCACCTGATGGAGGTCGCGGACCGCACCATCAACGGCCGTCTGACCTGCGCCGAGGCACTCGGCCACCGCGAGTTCGTGCTGACCAAGCTCTACCAGAGCGCGTGAGCACCCGGCCGCGAGGGCTGGCGATGCGTCCCGGCTGCCACCGGCACGCTGCGGCGCACAGCGGCAGGGAAAGGAGGATGCGGCGCACCCCGCGGCTGGCCAGCGGGACTCCGGCGCCGCCGCAGCGATGACAGAACGTCCGACGACCCTGATCAACGGGCGCTGGCGGGATTCGGCCGGCACACGGGAGGTGCGGAACCCGGCCGACGGCTCACTGGTGGGCCGGATCGGCTACGGCGGGGCCGCCGAGGCGCGCGCCGCCGCCGACGCCGCCGCCGGAGCTTTCGGGCCATGGGCCGACCTGCCCGCGAGGAGCCGTGCGGCTCTGCTGCTGGAGGCCGCCGAGCTGATCACCGAGCGCGCTGAGCAGCTCGGCTGCCTGCTTGCCGCCGAGGCGGGCAAGCGGAGGCCGGAGGCCATCGGCGAGGTGCGGTTCGCCGCCGAGTACTTCCGGTGGTTCGCCGAGCAGTGCCGCCGTCCCAGCGGCGCGGTGCATCCGCACGAGGCGCCGGACCGGCGGCACCTGACCATCCGCCGCCCGGCCGGGGTGGTGGCGAGCCTGACCCCGTGGAACTTCCCGTGCTCCATCCAGGCACGCAAGCTCGCGCCCGCGCTCGCCGCTGGCTGCACCGTCGTGGCCAGGGTGTCGGAGAAGGCGCCGCTGGCGGCCACCGAGATGATCCGGTGCCTTACCGACGCGGGGCTGCCGGACGGCACCGTCAACCTGGTGCACGGTCCCGCTGCGGAGATCACCGGCGCCTACCTGGAGCACCCGGCGGTGCGGGTCGTCTCGTTCACCGGATCCACGGCGGTCGGCAGGTCCATCATGGCGGCGGCGAGCAACCGGATCGTGCGCCCGCTGCTCGAGCTCGGCGGCGACGCGGCGTTCATCGTGTTCGACGACGCCGACCTCGGCGCCGCCGTCGAGGGTGCGATGCTGGCGAAGTTCCGCAACACCGGGCAGTCGTGCATCGCGGCGAACCGTTTCCTCGTCCAGGAGGGGATCTTCGACGAGTTCGTGTCGCGGTTCGCGGCGGCCGTGGACGCCATGACGATCGGCGACGGGATGGCGGATCCGGTGCCCGATCTCGCCTCGTGCATCGACGCGGAACGGGCGCGCGCGGTCGGCGGCATGGTGGACGAGGCGCTGGCGGCGGGCGCGAAAAAAGTGACCCGTGAGTTTCATGTGCCCGGTGATGCGTTCGCCGCGCCCGCCCTCCTCGTCGACGTGCCCGCCCATGCCGGACTCGCCCGCCAGGAGGTCTTCGGGCCCGCCGCGGGGATCTTCCGGTTCCGTGACGAAGGTGAGGCACTGGCGAGGGCGAACGACACCGAGATGGGGCTCGCCGGCTACGTCTACACCCGCGACCAGGCGCGCGTGTGGCGGGTTTCCGAGCAGCTCGACGCCGGGATCCTCGGGATCAACAACGCGCTGCCCAGCGTCTGCTTCGCCCCGATGGGCGGCACCAAGCAGTCCGGCATCGGCAGGGAAGGCGCGGCAGCCGGCCTCGAGGAATTCGAGGAAACCCGCTACCTGGCCATCGGCCTGTGAGGGTTTATTCGATACCAGCTAGCGGGCACGGGCCAGCGGCCCGTGCGGGCGGCTGGTATAGCCCAGCGCGGCGGGATCCGCGGCATGGATCTGGATAAACCCGGACTCCTGAATAAACACTATGACACGGCCTGGGCTGAAGGCCCGGAAACCTGGCCGCCGTCATATACGGATCGAAACCCGGCCGTCGTGATGCACGGATCGGCCGGCGGACCGATGAGAGGGACGCCATGATCGCGCAGGCACGCGACACCCACGTAGCGCACGGGGGTTCCATGACCGCGCACGGAAGCGGCACCGCCACGGCGCGCGGACGGGCATCATGACCACGGGCACAGGTGATGTGCCGGGCGTCGTCGATGTGGCGGTGACCGAGGACATCTGGGGAGTTCCGCTGGCCGAACTCGCCGGGCGCCGGCGGGTGATCCGCTGCCCTGACGCGTGGCGGGACCGCGACGAGCTCCTCGCGGTCGCTGCCCGGGCCCGCGCGCTGCTGGTCCGCAACCGCACGGCGGTGGACGAGCGGCTGCTGGCGGCCTGCCCGCGGCTGCTCATCGTGGCCCGGGCCGGGGTCGGCCTGGACAACATCGACCTGGCCGCGGCAGACCGGGCAGGGGTCGTGGTGAGCGCCCCGCTCGGTGCGAACGCGGCCAGCGTCGCCGAGCACACCGTCGGCCTCGCCCTGGCCCTGGCGCGCCGGACTGTGCGGCTGGACGCGGGCTGCCGTGCCGGGCGGTGGACGCGGACCGCCGGGCGCGAACTGGCGGGCGGCACGTGGGGGCTGCTCGGCGCCGGTGCCACCGCACGCGCCTGCGGCCGCCTGGCCACGGCGCTGCGGATGCGGGCGGTCGCCTACGACCCGTACGTCGACCCTGCGCACCCGGACCTGGCTGCCGCGGGCATCACCCTCGCACCGCTGGCCCACGTGGTGGCCGCCGCCGACGTGCTCTCCTGTCACCTGCCCGCGACCGCCGAGACCCAGGGCCTCGTCAACGCTGCGCTCCTTGCCCGGATGCGCCCGGGTGCCTTCTTCGTCAACGTCGGCCGCGGGGAGGTGGTCGACGAGGACGCACTCGCCGACGCGCTCGAATCCGGCGCACTCGGCGGGGCCGCGCTCGACGTGCGCAGGCAGGAGCCGCCCAGGCCGGGCCGGATCGAGAAACTGGAGAACGTGATCCTCACCCCGCACATCGCCGGCATCACCGCGCAAAGCCAGCACCGCATCCTGCGCGTGCTGGCCGACGACATCGACGCCGTGCTCGACGGCCGCCCCGGCGCCGCCACCGTCGGCACGCACCGGCAGGCTCGCCAGCCAGCCGGCCAAGCGCACCCGCCGCCGGCCAGTATGGCCCCGCCGCCGGCCAGTATGGCCCCGCCGCCGGACGGCGGGGCCCCGTCGCAGAGCCTGGAGGGCCGATGAAGCTGACCGTCGCCGCCGCGGAACGCCTGGCCGCCGCCCTGCTGTCCGCCGCGGGCATGGACGAGGCGGCCGCGCGGACCACCGCGCGCTGTGTCGTGATGGCCGACGTGTGGGGGATCGCATCCCACGGGCTGCTGCGGCTCCCCTACTACCTGCAGCGCATGGCCGCCGGCGGGTACCCGGCCGGCGCCCGCCTGGTCACGGTCCGCGACAGCGGCCCGGTGGCCGCGCTGGATGGCGGCGGCGGCCTCGGGCACTGGCAGCTATGGCACGCCGCCGAGCTGGCCGCGGGGCGCTGCGCCAGTTACGGTCTTGCCGCCGTCAGCGTCGCCAACTCCGGCCACTGCGGCGCGCTCGGCCTCTACACGATCCCGGGAATCGAGGCCGGGCAGATCACCCTCGCCTTCTCCAACGGCCCCGCCGTCATGCCGCCGTGGGGGTCGTCACGGCCTCTGCTGTCCACCTCCCCGCTGGCCGCCGGCATTCCCACCCGGCCGCAGCCGGTGATCGTGGACATGGCCACCAGCGCCGTCGCCCGCGGCAAGATCGCCGCCCTCGCCAAGAACCGCACCCCGGTGCCGCCCGGCTGGGCGCTGGACGCCGCCGGCCAGCCGACCACCGACCCGGACGCCGCACTGCACGGGCTGCTGGCGCCGCTCGGCGGCGCCAAGGGCTTCGCGCTCGCTCTGCTTGTCGAGGCGATGACCGGCGGGCTCGCCGGCCCCTACCTGTCGGCCGAGGTGCCGGACATGTTCGACCAGTCCGAAGCAGCGCACCCGCAGCGCATCGGCCACCTGCTCATCGCGATCGACCCGGATCGCTTCGATCCCGGCGACGGCTCGGCCCGGCAACGCCTGGACAAGCTGGCCGCCTCGGTAGCCGACGCGGGCGGCCGGCTGCCCGGGTCGCGGCGGAAGCTGCCGAGGGACGTCGATCCGGCCTCCCCCCTTGACCTGTCCGGGCAGACGGCCGCCGAACTCAGGGCCTGGGCCGGCCGGCTGCACGTCCCGATACCAGCATCGAACGAGCTTTCCTGGTTATTGCTATGGGAGCAACGTGAACGCTGGCACATGACGGGGCCGGGCAACCGAGAAGTCGCGGCGATTGAGCGTGGCGATGGTGTCGACGCCCTCGCGCTCAGCAAGGGCCACCACGCAGGCATCAGCCGCGCCAAGCGGCAAATCGGCGTACCAGCCGGCCAGTTCGGCAGCGCGGCGCAAGTCATCTGCCGTCAATGACCTCAGGTCGTAGGCACCGTCAGCCACGTCACGAAGAAAATCGGCTTCAACCCGTGAGCCCGCCCGGCTGGCCAGCACATAACCTATCTCGACGATCAATGGCTCGGGAAGAACAAGCGGCCCTGGTACGGTCATAAGCAGTTCGGCACACCGCTGATGATCAGCGTCCTTCCTGTTGGCCATCGCCACAACCGGGTCAGTGTCGACGATGATCACGCCGTCTTGCTATCTCGGGTACTCAGCTCGGTACGGGCAATGTCCTTGGCCCGGGCACCAAGATCAGGGTCACCATCGAACACCCCGACGGTCCGGAACTTCCGGCGTGGATGCGTGCCGTTCTCCTCAGCGATGTGCCGCAGCCACTCGATCACCGCGTCGACGCGATCATCCGGCACGGCATCGATCAGGCGGTGTGCATCCTCACGACTGCTCATGTCGCGAGTATGCATCCTGATGGCACTCCTCACGCCCGGCTGGAACCAGATGCGACCCCGACTGGCCGCGCACGTGCGGCGGTCCGTGTGCGCGGGCAGCTACGGCGGCTGGCAGGCTCCAGCCACTGGATCTGGCTGGGTTTGAGCGTAGGAGGTGGCTTCGTGCCCGGCTGGCGGGATGTCCCCGACCGCCGTGTGGAGCCGCTTGCTGTTGAACCAGTCCACGTACCCGGCGGTGGCCAGTTCGGCGTCGGCCAGCGTCTTCCACGGCCCACCGGTCTTGATCAATTCGGCCTTGTACAGGCCCACAGCCGGCTCCATGAGCGCGTCGCCGGGGGCGTCCCCGGCGGTGCCGAAGGAGGCACCGGTCCCGGCCCCGGTCAGGTGAGCGGTGAAGGCGAAGCTGGTGTACTGGGGAGGTTCAAGGGATCGGTGTGGTGCACCAGGCCCGGCCCGGGCGGGTGCCCGGCCCGGTCGCGCCGCCACAGCGCCATCTGGAGGGCATCGAGGACGAGCTTGGTGCGCTTGTGCGTCGCGGCGCTCCAGCTCCAGCCGAGCCGGCGATGGCCCGTGAGCAGATGTCGACGGCGAAAGTGACGTAGACAATCCCGCACCAGGCCGCCACATCCGTGAAGCCGGCCACCGGCCGGCGGTTGGGCGCCGGGGCGGTGAAGTCCCTGCCCAGCAGGTCAGATGCCCGCTGCCCGTCCGTGCCCGGCACAGTGGCGCGGACCCCGCGGCCGCGCCACACGCCGGCGATGCCCAGTTCGCGCACCAGCCGCTCCACGGTGAACCGGGCCGCGGTGATGCCCTCCCGCCGCAGCCGCCGCCACACCTTGTATGCGCCGTAGACCTCGTAGTTCTCCTTCCATACCCGCATGACCTGTTCCTTGAGGTACTCGTCGCGGACCGCCCGCGCCGAGGCGGGCCGGCCTGTGGCGGCGTAGTACGTGCTCGGTGCGATCGGCACGCCATACCCGGTCAGCACGCGGCAGATCGGCTCGGCACCACCGAAGCGATCACGGTGCTCGCCGGTGAACCTCACGGGCGAATCAGTGGCCGGTCCAGCCCGGCCGCGAAGAAAGCCGGGGCAGCGCGCAAGATCTCGCTGGCGCGGCGGGGTGCTTTCACTTCCGCCCGCAACTTGCGGATCTCCGCGGACTCCTCAGTCGTCACACCCGGCCGCCGCCCGGCGTCCACCCCGGCCTGGCGGACCCACGTGCGCAACGTCCCCGTCGTGGCGATGCCCAGCTCGCCCGCCGTGGCGATGCCCAGCTCGGCCGCCACCGAGCGGATCGCCGCATACTCGGCCTCATACTCGCCCCGGTGCTCGATCACCAGGCGCACCGCGCGCTCCCGGAGCTCCCCCGGGTACTGCTCCGGCATGGAAATCATCCGTCCACGTAAGGAAGTCTCCGCCAAACCCGGGGGGTTCACCGTGACAACGTGACAAGTCTGCACCGCGGGAACGCCTGCCCGCGGGAACGCCTGGTCAGGTGAACAGCGGGGTCACAGGAACGTGCGTCCCTCGCCGCGGTAGGTGAGGACAGGGTGGTCGCTGCCATCAGCATCGACGAGGTGCAGCGTGTCCACGTGTTCGCACAGCTCGCCGGCCTTGGCGTGGCGGAACCACACCCGGTCGCCGACCGCGAGCTGGCTGGCCGCTGCGCCGGCCAGCGGCGTCTGCACCTCCCCCGCACCCTCCGCGCGGGTGAGCCGCAGCCCGGCGGGGTGCACGGGCACCGGCCACCGGTCGCGCCCGGCCGGCCCCGAGGCGACCCACCCGCCCCCGGCGACCGTCACCATACCCGGGGCGGGCCGGCGCACCACCGGCAGGGCGAACACCGCCGCGGGGCACGGCGAGAACGACCGGTACCCGTCGAACAGGGCGGGCCCGTACAGCCCGGACCCGGCGGTGACCTCGGTCACCGCCTCGTCGCGTGCGGTACGGTCCAGGCTTCCCGTGCCGCCGCCGTTGACGAACTCCAGGTCCGTCACGGCGCGGACCGCGGCGACCGCCGCAGCCCGCCGGTCACGCAGCTCCGCCATCGACCATCGCTGCAGCGCACGCACCACGGTTCCCCGCACCGGCCGGCCGGGCGGGCGGTCGGGGACACCGGCCACCTGCGCCTCGTACGCCATCACGCCCACCAGCCGGTAGCCGGGGCGGTCCGCGATCTGCCGCGCCAGGACGGCGGCGTCGCGCGGCTCGTGCACGGGCGAGCGGCGCGCGCCGATGTGCATCCCGGCCGCGCGCAGCGACGCGTCGAGGTCCAGGCACACCCGGAGCGGCGGCCTCCGGCGCGGCGGGGCCACGCTGTCGGCCAGGTCGAGCTGGCTGACCGAGTCGACCATCAGGGTGAGGCGGGAGGCGGCTGACTCGTCGGCCGCGAGCCGCGTCAGGGCGGCCCGGTCGGCGGTCGGGTAGCCGACGACCACGTCACCGAATTCCCCGGCCAGCCACAGGGCCTCCGCGAGCGTGTACGCGAGGATGCCGCGGAAGCCGTCCGCCGCGAGGACACGGCGCAGCAGTTCGCGGCAGCGCAGCGATTTGGTCGCGACGCGGACCGGTTTCCCCGCCGCACGGCGCAGCAGGTCCGCCGCGTTGGCGTCGAACGCGGCAAGATCGACCGCGGCCAGCGGCGGGTCGGCGGACGCGGTGGCTGCGGCAAGCCGTGCCCAGGCCGGGGCGCGATGGCCTGCCGGCCGGGCCGTTTCCCGGTGCGGCGACAGCGTCATCCGGTGCCCGCCTCCCCGTCGGCGCCGGGCGTCCTCTTCCCCGCCATCTTGCGGGTTCCTGCCACGCCGCCGCCCGGCTCCGCCGCGGTGGCTGCCGCCGGCGCGCCGGGCAGGCCGGCCGGGCTCACGTCGTCGGCCCCGGACGTGACCGCCGGCCCGGGCCCCGCCCTGTGGAGGCGCCGCAGCGGGGCCGCCCGGGTCAGCACGGCGGTCAGCCCGGCGACAGCGGCCAGGAGCGCGAACGCGGCGGCCGGGCGGTTGACGAGCGCCTGGACTGCCAGCGCGACCACCAGGCCGCCCGCGTTGCCGAGCAGCCAGATCAGCGCCGCGCCTGTCGCGGCCGCCGGGCCTGCCCTGCGCTCGACGATCTGCAGCACCACCGGCAGGCTGCCAAGCAGCAGCAGCCCGGCGAGCGCAAACACCACCGCCCCGGATACCAGACCGGGCACGGCCGCGAGGACGGCGCAGCCGGCGGTGGTGACCAGCGCCGCGACGGAGAGGAACGCCTGCTCCCTGCGCCGGGCCGCCACCGCGCCGGGCAGCACGGCCGACCCCACCACGCCCGCGACGACCAGGATCGCCAGCAGGACGCCGGCGGCGGCCGGCGTCACCCCGGCCGGCCGCAGCAGCGCCTGCAGCCAGGTCGTCACCGCGATGAACACGCCGAAGGCAAGGAAGGCGAGCACGCACAGCAGGCGGATGGGCGAGTCGCCGGCCAGCGACCTGATCGCCCCGATGCCGGCCGCGACGGTGGGAGCAGCGTAGCGGCCCGGACGGCGCAGCACGGCGAGCAGCCAGGCGGCTGCGGCGACCGCCGCCGCCGCCTGGACGAGGAGCAGCAGCGGTATCCGGCTGCCGATGGCCGCGCCGAGCACCAAGGCCGCCACCATGCCCACGAAGATCCCGGCCGATCCGAGCGCGATCCCCTGCGGCCGGTCGCGTTCGGACAGGTAGGTGCCCGCGACCTTGGTCACCGCGTTGAGGACGAGCGGCTGTGCCACCGCGACGAGCACCTGGCCCGCGAACACCCAGCCGGCGCCCCCGGGCAGCCGCAGCACGGCGCCGATGGCGGTCAGCGCCGCGCCCGCTGCCAGTCCCCCGCGAAACCAGCGGTCGAGGACCGCACCGGCGGGCAGCGCGAGGACGACGTACAGCAGCGGGAACATCTCGGACAGCCATCCCACGTCGGCCACCGAGACGCCGTAGTGCCTGGCGGCGATGGTGGTGACGGGAGCGAAGGTGAGCCAGAGCATCTGGGTGGCCGCAGCCACCGCGGCGTACGCCAGCAGCACGGGCCAGCGGCTCGCCGGTGACGTGCGCATGCTCCCACCGCCTCGGTCCCGCGGGGCGTGCGGCCGCTCGGCCGGCCCGCGAATCTCACGTAGCATTATCGCCGTTTGGGCGGTACGGAGCATCCTGTGACGGAAAGCCAGATGGCTGGTTCCCGTGGCCGGGCGTGCGGCACCGGCCCGGCGGTGTGAGCGCCCGATCCCGGGCGGGGTGCTGAGCGGCCCTGCCGCGCGGCCTGGCCTGCGGGGCGCACAGTTGGTGGCACAGTCTGACCTGCGCACCAGTCTGACCTGCGAAGGAGGCGGGGATCCGATGGGCCGGCCCGTGTGGCGCAACTGGGCGCGAACCGAGACGGCGCGGCCTGCCCGTGTCGAGCATCCGGCCTCCGGCGAGGAGGTCGCGGAGGCGGTTCAGCGTGCGGTCCGGGACGGTCTCCGGGTGAAGGCGGCCGGCGCCGGTCACTCGTTCACCGGCATCGCGGGCACTGACGGCGTCCTGCTGCGGCTGGACCGGATGGAGCGCCTCGTCCGGGCCGACCGCGACCGCGGGCTCGTGACCGTCCAGGCCGGCATGCCGCTGCACCGGCTCGGCCCGCTGCTGGACGCGCACGGCCTGGCCATGGAGAACCTCGGCGACATCGACCGGCAGACGATCAGCGGCGCGATCTCGACCGGCACCCATGGCACCGGCGCACGCCTGGGCGGGCTGGCGACGCAAGTCCACGAGCTGGAACTCGTGCTCGCCGACGGGTCGCTGGTGCGGTGCTCGGCCGGGGAGCGTCCCGGCCTGTTCGCCGCGGCCCGGGTCGGGCTCGGCGCGCTCGGCGTGATCACCACGGTCACGCTGCGGTGCGTGCCGGCCTTCACGCTCCGCGCCACCGAGCGGCCCATGCCACTCGGCGAGGTCCTCGACCGGGCTGGCGAGCTGGCCGACGCGGCTGACCACTTCGAATTCTACTGGTTCCCCTACAGCTCGTCGGTGCTGACCAAGCGCAACGACCGCCTTCCCCCGGGGACGCAGCGGCAGCCGCTGCCGCGCTGGCGGTACTGGTGGGACGACGAGCTGATCTCCAACGGCGTTCTCGAGCTGGCCTGCCGTGCCGGCACCCGGGTGCCCGTCATCGTGCCGCACGTCAACCGGCTCGCCGCCCGGCTGCTCGGCTCCCGCACGTACTCCGACGCGTCCTACCGGGTCTTCACCTCGCCGCGCCGGGTGGTGTTCCGGGAGAGCGAGTGGGCCGTGCCCCGGGCAGCCGTGGCCGACGCCGTCCGGGAGATCCGCCGCTGGACCGAGCGGAGCGACCAGCGTATCGCGTTCCCCATCGAGGTGCGGTGGGCAGCCGCGGACGACATCTGGCTGTCGGCCGCGTACGGCCGCGACACGGCCTACGTCGCCGTGCACCAGTATCACCGGCTGCCGCACGAACCGTATCTGCGCGCGGTCCAGGCCATCATGAGCGCTATCGGCGGCCGCCCGCACTGGGGCAAGCTGCACTGGCTCGACGCGGCGGCGCTGCGCCCCCGCTACCCGCGGTTCGCGGACTTCGTCGCGCTGCGGGACAAGGCCGACCCGGCGGGCGTGTTCACCAACCCGTATCTCGACCGCGTGCTCGGCCCGGCCGGCCGCGAGCCGCCGTGACAGGTCACGCGCCGCCCGGGGCGCCCGGCGCCGGCCCCGCACGCAGTGCGGCCAGTTCCTGCTGGACGAGGCGCTCGTGCTCGTCGGCGTCCTTCCTGGCGCGCCGTGGATCCCACCGGCCTGCCATCAGGAAGATGAGCGGGATGAAGACGACCTCGCCGCCGACGCATACCCACCACCAGTCCTGCCACTGACCGGGCGTGGCCTGCGCGGCCTTTTGCACCTGGGCTCCGTGGGCCTGCAGGAAGGCGAGGTCCGCCTTGGGGACGGTCGCGACAGCCGCGAGCTTGCGCGCCGCGGCGGCCGGGCTGACCCCCTGCGCCCGGGCGATCTCGCCGACGGCGCGGGCGGCGGCCGCCGCGTTGCGCGGGTGGGCGCTCAGCGTGGCGAGGGTCGCCGGGTCGATCGCCTTGAGGGTGGCGAGTTCAGGGGCATACCGGGTGCTGAGTGCCTGCACCTGGCCGCCGTAGGTGACGAGCGGCGTCATCGAGGTGACCACGAACGGCAGCACGAGGATGGACAGCGCGATCACCGCCCGGATGATCCAGCCCCAGACGGCGAGCCCGGTGGCGGTGAGCGCGGGGTTGCGCCGCTCGACGGTCTCGGTGAAGCTCGCCATCCACGGCGCGTAGGCGATCGCGAGGAAGACCGCGAGCAGGCTGACTACCCAGACGAACGTGTAGTAGCCGGTGTGCGGGTTGTTCGCAAGGGTGCTGAAGTAGATCGTCATCGCGATCGAGCCCGCCGCGCCGATGACCATGAACGGCTTGCGGACCTTGACGATGTCCGAGATCACCCCGGCGACGATGAGCGCCCCGGCGTCGAACGCCCAGAACCAGTTCCCGATGGAGTTGGCGCGCGCCAGCGAGAAGCCGAACAGCGTGGTGAAGTACACGGTGAAGAAGCCGACCGCCGTGTAGTAGATGATCAGGAAGATCGAGATGGCGAACGCCGAGCCGATGATGTCGGCGCGGGCCATCTGCCGCCACGGGTGACGGAGGCCCTCCTCGATGTCGATGCCCTTGGCCCGCGCCTCCACCAGCGCACGGTCGCGCATCGACACCATGAGCTGGTCGCGCAGCCCAGGTGACAGCTCCCGCAGGCCGGCGATCGCGATGGCGGCGACGGCCACGCCGGCAATGCCGCAGATGATGAACTGATCCTGCCACGCGTGCAGGTGGGAGAGCGTGTTGCTGGAGACCACCGCGACCACCAGGCTGCCGACGACCGGGCCGAGGGTCCAGAACCCCATCGCCGAGGCCCGGCCGAGCTGCGGGGAAAAGTCCCTGACGAGCGCGGGGGTGGCGACCAGGATGACCCCCTCGACGACCGCGACCGCCGCGAACAGGATGCCGAAGGCGAGTTTGGTCGGAGCGTTCGGGATGCCGAACAGCACGAGCAGGCCAGCGACGAGCAGCCCGTAGGCGACGAGGTTCGCCCGTCCCCACCGGTCCGCGAGGCCCGCGGCCAGCGAGCCGAACGCCCCCACCGCGTTGCCGACCACGATGATGTACACGTAGTAGGAGAACGACATGTGGTAGCCGGCGATGATCGACGGCGACACGGCGCCCGCCACGTAGAACTCGTAGTACAGCACGATCGTCGCGACGACCACGATGCCCAGGTAGATCATCCGCGGCCCGGTGTCCGGGTAGTGGTCGAGCTGCCGCCGCCACAGCCCCGAGACGGTCCGGGACGCCAGTCCCGCCGGGGATCCTCCGGGCCCTCCTGGAGCGCCGCGCACCGTTGCTGTCATCATGCTCCCTTCCCGGCCGCCGCCCGTGCCGCTGCCTCGTTCAGCCGGACGACCGCGGGCCGCCCCTGCCAGCCCTGCGGTGCGTCACTGGGGGTGAGCGGCTGCCGCGAGCAGGCGTGCCGCAGAAGTACGTGTTCGTACCCTAGGGATGTGACAGATACTCTAAGCGCGTGGCTGACAGCTGGCAAGGGGGAACGCTGGCCCGGACCCATGAGGGGATGCCGGGCCTGCCGCGCGGGCGCAGCCGCCTGCCCGCTCCCACCGTGCGGGCCTCCCAGCGCGAGCGGCTGCTGCGGGCCGTCATCGCCGCGGTCGCCGAGGCGGGGTACGCGTCGGTCACCGTCGCGGACATCGTCCGGCGGGCGCGGGTGTCGCGGGCGGCGTTCTACGCCCACTTCACGGACAAGGAGGACTGCTTCCTGTCCGCCACCCATGAGGGCGGCAGGCTGATGATGGACCGGGTGGTGGCCGCGGCCCGCGCGCTGCCGGCGGGCACCCCGGACGAGGACGTGCTGCGGGCCGGGTGCCGTGCGTTCCTGTCGTTCCTCGCCGACGAGCCGGCCTTCGCGCGGGTCTTCTACATCGACATGCCCGCGGCCGGGCCGCGGGCGGTGGACAGGCTCGACGCCGCCATGCAGAGGTTCGCCGAGGTGAACAGGACGTGGCACGAGCGCGCGCTGACCCGCCACCCGGGCTGGCCGGCCGTCCCCCGCGAGGCGTACCTCGCGCTCGCGGGGGCGACGACGGAGCTCGTCAGGACCATGGTCCGCAAGGCGGGGACCAGCGCCATCCCTTCCCTTGAGGAGACGCTCGTCTCCCTCCACCTCGCGATCCTCGCGGGCCGCCCCTGGAGGGTTTTATTCGCCGATCGTGCCGAGGCGGGCGTAGCCCTTGAGGAGATTGCGGGCGATGGTGCGGCGCTGTATCTCGTCGGTGCCCTCGTAGATCCGCAGCAGCCGCAGCTCCCGGTACCAGCGCTCGACGGGCAGTTCCTTGGTGTAGCCCATCCCGCCGTGGATCTGCATCACCCGGTCCACGACATGGTTGGCCATGACCGCGCCGTCCAGCTTGGCGATCGACGAGGCATGCCGTGCGTCCATGCCCTGCTGCACGCGCCACGCGGCGTACAGGGTGAGCCACTTCGCCGCCTCGATCTCCACCTGCGAGTCGGCGATCTGCCACTGGATCGCCTGGTATTCCGCGATCGGCCGGCCCATCGAGTGCCGGACCTTGGCGTAGTCGATCGCCATCTGCAGCAGCCGTTCGGCCGAGCCGATGGCACGGGCGGGGATCATGTATCTGCCCTGCCTGATCCACGACATCGCCAGGTCGAATCCCTTGCCGACCTCACCGAGGACGTTCCCCTCCGGCACGCGCACGTCCTCGAAGACGAGCGAGGCCGGCCCCCACTCCCCCATCGTCGGGATCGGCTCGGACTTCCAGCCCATGTCCCTGTCCACGAGGAAGCACGTGACCCCCGCGTCCGGCACGACCGCGAAGACCATCACGAAGTCGGCCTCGTTGCCGCGGGTGATGAAGGTCTTCTCGCCGTTGATGACGTAGTCGCTGCCGTCCTTGCGCGCGGTCGTGCGGATGTTCCTCGCGTCCGAGCCGGCGCCGGGCTCGGTGATCGCGAAACAGGAGACCCGCTCGCCCGCGATGACCGGCAGCAGGTAGCGTTCCTTCTGCTTCTCGTCGCACGCGTACAGGATGTTGTCGGCATGGCCGCCGAACGAGAACGGGACGAACGTCCGGCCCGTCTCCATCGCGATGATCGCCGACATCACGGCGCCGAGGTTCATGCCGCCGTACTCCTCGGGGGTGTTCACCCCCCAAAAGCCGCTCCTTTTCGCCTTGAGCTGCAGGTCACGCAGCACGCCAGGGGCGATGCCCGGCCGGCCGGCGCGCTCGTTCCGCAGCACCTCGGGCTCCAGCGGCATGACTTCCTTCTGGATGAAGGAGCGGACGGTGTCGCGGATCTGCCGTTCTTCGTCGCTGAGCGAGAAGTCCACCATCGGCGGATGTCCTTTCTGACGGTTCCTGCGCGACCGGCAGCCGGCGCGGCCCGTAGCCTGAGCCGGCCCCGCGGCGGCCGGCACCCCTGCCCATGCCGATTGTAGATCTATTTTCTAGAATGATAATCTAATCCCACCGCCGGGCGGCCGTCCCGCATGTCACCGCGGGGGCGGCTGGTCTACTGTCACTGTGAGACAGGCGCCGGGCAGGGGAGGCAGTCAGCCCGGCAGTGAAACGGACGGTACGGATGGGACGTAAGCCCGCGGGCAGCGCCTGGCGGTGGAGCCGCACCGCAGAAACCCGCCGCATCCTGCTGCGGGCTGCCCGCGAGATCTTCGCGGAGCAGGGGTTCGCCGGGGCCAGCGTGGCGGATGTCGTCGCGCGCGCCGGGTCCAGCGTCGGCAGCCTCTACCATCACTTCGGCGGCAAGGCCGAGCTGTTCATGACGCTCTGGCACGACTACCAGGCCGCCCAGGAGGAGCGTGCCGCCGGCGCGGTGGCGAAAGCCCGCGCGGCGGGCGAGCATGACCCGTTCACGCTGTTCATCGCGGGCGCGCGGGCCTATCTCGCGGGAGCATGGGAGCAGCGTGAGGCGGCGCGGCTGTTCATCGACGGCGACGGGCCGCCCGGTTTCGAGGTGATCAGGCGCACCCGCGCCCGCGAGTGGGTGCAGCAGAACGCGATCCTGCTCGGCGCCAGCGCCAGCCCCGTCGACCGCCTCACGGTCACGGTGCTGACCACGATCATCGGCGGGGCGGAACGCGAGATCGTGACCTGTGCCACCAGGCAGGAGGCGGATGTCCTGACGGAGGCGGCCATCCGTCTGCTGCGCCGCCTCGACCCGCTGCCGCGCAGCGTCCCGGCGGGCCGCGCCCCGGCAGACAGCACGCGGCCTCCCCGCTAGCTCACCGCAGGCCGCCGGGTGATCGTTGCTGACCCACGCCGGTCGGCCCAGCCATCACAATCGCGCCGCACGTGTCCCCGGGACGCCCGCAGCCGGGCACCACCCGGGGATGCCGCCCGCGCCGGCGCCACGCCGAAATAACTTTGACTGTCTAACCGTTAAGGTGTTTACGTAGTTCCCGGGGACGTGCGGAGGCAGCGGCATGACCGGTTCACGAGCGGCGCGGAAGCGGACCGCGGCGTGGCGCGCGGAGATCGTCGCGCGGTTCATGGAGCTCCGGCCGACGGTGGTGGCCAGGATGCAGGCGTCGATCCCGCCCGAGCTCCACGCCGAGCTCGAGTCCGTCACCGGCCGCCAGCTCCAGGCTCTCAGCCAGCTCCCCCCGGAGGGCCTCACCATGCGCCAGCTGGCCGCGTCGCTCGGGATCACCGCCGCGGCGGCCAGCGTGCTCGCCGACCGGCTCACCGCCCAGGACCTGGCCGAGCGCCGCACGGACCCGGGCGACCGGCGGGTCGTCCGGCTCGCCCCGACCCCCCAGGGAAGGGGCGCTGCGGAGCGCTACCTGGAGGCCCAGCGCCGGGCGGTGTCCGGCCTGCTGGCGCGCCTCACCGACGAGCAGGCCGCGGCCTGGCTGGACATCATGGAGACGCTCGCCGCCGACGATCCGCCCGGTGACCCGCCCGGTGACCCGGCACCGCATGCCCGGCAAGCTGAACGCGCGACAGCCGCCCGATCCGAGATGGTGGGAGCCACCCGATGAGCATCGCCCGCAGCCCGCGCTCCAGCGCCACGGCACCTGCCCCGGCCAGCGGAGCAGCAGACCCGTACAGGGGCAAGTGGTCGACGCTGTCGAACACCACCCTCGGCGTGCTGATGGCCACGATCGACGCCTCGATCGTGCTGATCTCGCTGCCCGACATCTTCCGCGGCATCGGGCTGAACCCGCTCACCCCCGGCAACACCAGCTACTTCCTCTGGATGCTGATGGGCTACATGCTGGTTACGGCCGTGCTGGTGACCAGCTTCGGCCGGCTGGGCGACATCTTCGGCCGGGTGAAGATGTACAACCTCGGGTTTGTCATCTTCACGGTGTTCTCGATCCTGCTGTCGCTGACCTGGATGCACGGCCAGCCTGCCGCGCTGTTCATGATCATCGTGCGGATCTGCCAGGGCGTGGGCGGCGCCCTGCTGATGGCCAACTCGACGGCGATCCTGACCGACGCGTTCCCGCCCGACCAGCGGGGCCTGGCGCTGGGCACCAACATGGTGGCGGCGATCGCCGGCTCGTTCATCGGCCTGGTGCTCGGCGGCATCCTCGCGCCGATCGACTGGCGGCTGGTGTTCTGGATCTCGGTTCCTGTCGGCGTGATCGGCAGCATCTGGGGTTACATCAACCTCAAGGACAAGGGCGTCCGCACCCCGGCCAGGATCGACTGGATGGGCAACCTGACCTTCGCCGCCGGCCTCGTCTTCCTGCTGATCGGCATCGTCTACGGCATCGAGCCCTACGGCGGCCACACGATGGGATGGACCAGCCCGTTCGTGCTGTCCTCCCTGGCCGGCGGCGTGCTCATCCTCGCGCTGTTCGTGTGGATCGAGACCAAGGTCGAAGCGCCGATGTTCAAGATCCCGCTGTTCAGGATCCGGGCGTTCACGGCGGGCAACATCGCAAGCCTGATGTCCGCGGTCGGCCGGGGCGGGATGATGTTCATCCTGATCATCTGGCTGCAGGGCATCTGGCTGCCGCAGCACGGCTACAGCTTCAGCCAGACGCCCCTGTGGGCGGGCATCTACATGCTGCCGATGACCGCGGGGTTCCTGCTCTCCGGGCCGATCTCCGGGTACCTGTCCGACAAGTTCGGCCCCCGGCCGTTCGCCGTCGGCGGGATGGCCGCGGCCATGATCACCTTCATCCTGCTCGAAATCCTGCCGATCAACTTCAGCTACATATGGTTCGCGCTGCTGCTGCTGCTCAACGGCCTGTCGATGGGCATCTTCGCCGCTCCCAACCGGGCGAACATCATGAACAGCCTGCCCGCCCACCAGCGCGGCCAGGGCGCGGGGATGGCCACCACCGGGCAGAACGCCGCCATGGTGCTGTCAATCGGCATCTTCTTCAGCCTCATCATCGTCGGGCTGGCCAGCAGCCTGCACACCGACCTGTACCGCGGCCTGGTCGCGAACGGCGTGCCCGCGGCGGCCGCGCAGAAGGTGGCAAGCCTGCCGCCCACGTCGACGGTGTTCGGCGCGTTCCTCGGCTACAACCCGATCAGGAGCCTGCTCGGCCCCACCGGGGTACTCAGCCATCTGTCACACGCCCACGCCGCCTACCTGACCGGGCGGAGCTTCTTCCCCAAGCTGATCACCGCCCCCTTCGCCAACGGACTGCACGAGGCGTTCGACTTCGCCGCGGCGGCGTGCGCGGTGGCCGCGATCGCGTCCCTGGTGATCCCCGGCAAGGAGCGCGGCACCGCGCCGGCGCCGGCGCTCGCCGACGCCGGCGAAGGCCGGACCGAAGACCCGGACGCGGCCGGCGAAGGGGAGGACATCGGCGCGGAGTGGGCGAGGCTGATGGAACGGGGCGCCCAGCCAGCCGGCGGCGCGAGCGGGCTCACAGGAACGGTGTGGCGAGCCCCCGGTGTGCCGGTCACGGGGGCGGCGGTCACGCTGCTAGACGTCACCGGGGTGCAGGCCGCCCGGGCCGTCACCCAGCACGGCGGCCGGTTCCGCCTCGCAGGTGTACGGCCGGGCAGCTATACCGCCCTGGTCACCGCTCCCGGCCACCGGCCCGCGGCCGCCATCATCACGCTGGGTGGCGCGGGCACCACCACGGACTTCACCCTCACCGGCACGGGCACGCTCAGCGGGGTGGTGCAGCACGCACCCCGTGCCGCATGCCGCGGCGGTGCGGACGGCGCGCGGCAGGGTGACCGGGCCGACATAACACAGCAGCAGGCACCCGTGGCGGCCGTGCGGGCCGCCGGCGGCACCGCATCTCCGGCCGCTGATGACGCGGGCCCGGGGGATGCCCCATGTGCCGCGACACGGACTGCTGACGGCACGGCCACCAGGACCGCTGGCGCCGCCCCCGCACTGGTCCCCGAGGGCGGCACCGCGCGGGACGCCGGCGGCGTCCCGCTGCCGGGAGCGAGCGTGCTGCTCACCAACCGGGCCGGCGAGATCGTGGCCCGGGCCGTCACCGGGCCGGACGGCCGCTACCGTTTCACCGACGTCCCCGAGGGGGACTACACGGTCGTGGCAAGCGGCTTCCAGCCGGTGGCGATGGGACTGAGGCTCGATGCCGGCCAGCAGCAACATCTCGACCTCACCCTGGGGCAAAGCCACGGGTGACAGCGGGCCGGGGCACGGCACACCCGGGCTGCGGCGTGCCCTGGCAGGTCTCTGCGTTACCGAGATCACGAGCTGGGGGGTGCTCTACTACTCCTTCCCCGTGGTACTGGTGCAGCTCACCCGCGCCACCGGCTGGCCAGCGTCGAGCGCCCTGAGCGCCTTCTCCGCCGGCCTGGTGGTGTCCGCGCTCGCGGGGGTTCCTGTCGGGCGGCTGCTTGACCGTCATGGTCCCCGCACGGTGATGACCGCGGGCTCGGTCGCGGGTACCTGCGCGGCCCTGGCGATCGCGGCAGCGCCGGGCCTCCCGTGGTTCTTCGCCGCCTGGATGTTCGCCGGCCTCGCGCAGTCAGCGCTGCTGTACCCGCCGGCCTTCTCCGCTCTGACCCGCTGGTACGGCCCCCGCCGTGTCCGCGCGCTCACCACGCTGTCGCTGGTCGCCGGCCTGGCCAGCACCGTCTTCGCGCCGCTGACCGCCGCTCTCGTCGACCGCCTGAGCTGGCGGGCGACCTACGTGGTGCTGGCGATGCTGCTCGCCGCGGTCACCATCCCCGTGCACGCCCTGTGCCTCACCCCGGCCTGGCCGGGGAAAGCGCAGGACGACCGCGGGCACGAGCGCGCCGCCGGGCACATCCGCGCCGTCGTCCGCGACCGGGCTTTCCTGTTCCTTGTCGCTGCCATGGTGCTGGCCGCGTTCGGCATGTACGCCGCCACCGTGGACCTGGTGCCTCTTGTCACCAGCCAGGGAACGGGCAACACGTCCGCCGCGGCGGCCCTCGCCCTGGTCGGGGCCGGGCAGGTCGCGGGGCGCCTCGGCTATGCGGCGCTGGCGCGCAGGACCAGCCCCCGGGGCCGCACCATGGTGATCCTGACCGTCGGCGCCGTCACGGTCGCCTTGCTCGCCGCGGTCTCCCGCCTCATCACCGTCCTGTTCGCCGTGGCTCTCCTTGCCGGCGCCGCCCGCGGTACGTACACGCTGCTGCAGGCCACCGCGGTCAGCGACCGATGGGGCATCCGCGACTTTCCCACGGTGAACGGCATCTTCAGCGCTCCCACAACCATCGCCATGGCTGTCGCCCCGGCAGGGGGCGCCCTGCTCGCCGCCCAGTTCGGCAGCTACCCGGCCGCCTTCTACCTGCTGGCAGGTCTCACGTTCACCGGCGCGGTCCTCGCGGCCCGCACCGGGGCGGGGCAGCACGCCCCTGGCTGCGGCGAGCCAGCCCGATAACCCCAGCAGCGCCCGGTGCGGTTCAGCGGGCGGCCTGGCCTGCCCGCCCGCCGGCCTCACCCGCACCGGGTGCCACCCGCGCACGGTGCAGGCTGCGTTCCCGCAGATATGGCCGCCGTGAGCCCTATGCCTGCCGTGATCCTCGGCGCTCGTGCCGCAGTAGCTGCCAGTTCACCGGTGTCTTCGCACCAGACTGGGAGTTCTGGCGGACCGCTGCCGTATAGCCGCTGCCGTGCACGCTGGCGCGGATTGCCAGGGACGCCCCGCCCGGATAAAATCAGTCGCTGTACGACATAATTGACCTCCAGGCCGATGGCCTCGCCGGCGCCTGGCCCATGTGGCGGCCGGTGCCAGCCTGGTCACCTCGCCGGATTCCACGGCGGAGAAGGTGACACGATGGGGGATGCCCTCGCGCCTTTCGCGGGCAAGTTCATCCAGATCCCGGCTCTCGCGGCACGCCACGGACGGCGGCTCGTCTATGCCGCCTTCGTCTTCCTGGCTGCCGGAGCAGCGCTCGGGGTTATCGCCGCTATCGCCTATGCGTCCGGCTACCCGTTCGTCGTCCCCTCACTGGGGCCGACCGCCTTCATCGTCTTCAACCGGTCACAGTCGGTCCCCTCCCGCCCACGCAACGCCGTTCTCGGCCACCTCACCGGGGCTGTAGCGGGGTACCTGGCGCTGCTGATCTTCGGCCTGCGCGACGCCCCCTCGGTGCTCGAGGGCGGCCTGACCGCCCCGCGGATCGGAGCCGCGGCGCTGTCCATCGCCCTCACCTCGGCAGCCATGATCTTGCTGCGGATCGAGCACGGTCCCGCCGGGGCTACCACGCTGATCGTCAGCCTGGGCTTCATGACCAGCATCACCTCACTAGCCCTGCTGATGACCGGCGTTGTGCTGCTCGTGGCCGAGGGGGTGCTGATCGACCGGTTCGTCGGCTTGCAGGTTCCCTACTGGTCGGATCCGGGGGAGCATCGCGGCGCTCCCCGCCCTGGGCCGCTGAAGCAGCTACGGACACTCCGGGCACGCCTTTCGCAGCCGGGCGGTACCGGAGAACGATCACCCGGCGCCGCCGTGAAGCACCCGGCCAGGAAGCGGAAGCCGGGCAGCCACTGGCTGGTCGGGCCCGGTGAGGGCCGACGTATCCGCGTCGACGGCGAGGAATGCACCGTCAAGGTGAACCAGGCCCGCGCGCCGGGGTCGTACGCCCTGCTCGAGGTCGTTCTCGATCCAGGCCAGCCGGCCACTCTCCTGCACGTGCACCCTTCCTTCGCCGAGACCTACTGCATTCTCGACGGCACGGTGACGGCGGAGATCGGCAACGAGCGTGGCCGCGCGGGGCCAGGTTCGGTCATCGCCGTTCCCCCTGGCGTCCCGCACCTGATCTGCTGCGCGGGGCGCACGCCAGCCCGTTACCTGTGCATCACCGACAAAGGCGCCCAGTCCGCTCCGGAATTCCTCCCCTGAACCGGACCGGCCTGGAGCGCATACGGACGAAGCGAGCCTGCGATGCGCTGCACGCCGACCGGCCAGGTGAGTGACGGCCAGGTGAGTGAGACGACATCGCAGAGACAGTTTGAAGCGGCGCCCCCAGGGAAGAGCATTCGATCATGTTATGCGCCAACTGTGATGAAAGGAGCATTATGGGGAAAGAAGCGCGCCACGCGTTGCTCCTTGCCGCGACCTGCTGTCTTCTGGCGGTCATGGTCGACTGGATCATCGAGGATCTGGGATGACGCCCGGCCCGGGCGGGGCTGGGTAAGCACACGCGAGCTCGGGCGCCCGGGTGGCGTACGTCACCGCTCCCTGCCCGGACGCCCGAGCCCGCCCCGGCGAGCACGGCTGGCTTGCCCGCCGGGCAACTCCTTCTCACTCACCGCCCCGGCGCTCCCGCTCACCGCCCGGCGCTCCTGCCTCACTATCCCGGCGCTGCGGAGGCCAGCCTGACGTTCCGGGAGACGGCCAGCGCATCAGCCGGCCGGCGGCATCACTGATGATGCGGCCAGCGTCAGCACGCCTTTCCGCCAGAGCGATCCGGTGGTGACGCAGCGGCGTCAACGCCCGTTGCCGCCTTTCCGTTAGGAGCACGCTGTCCCTTTGACGGCTGCGGCTGCCTGGCGCACGACCCGGCCGCGGCTCTCTCCTGCCGGCAGCCGACGCGGCGGGCACCCGACCCGGCCCTGGCCCAGAACCCCGCCCTGGCCCAGAACCCCGCCCTGACCCAGAACCCCGCACTGGCCCAGAACCCCGCACTGACCAGGCTGTCCACCGGCATGAGATGCGCCGTCCGGCCCGACTTGCCGGGAAATCCTCATGCCCGAATGCCGGGGACCAGCGGCCAGCATGCCACCGATGTCGGGGCATTTTAGCAAGAGAATGCGTTCTTGTCCCTTTTTTAGCGGTTTGCCCTACGAGCTGTAGCTATGCCCGCTAGGTTCTCGTGATGCGAGGTGCTCCGAAGGCTGCCAGCGCTACCGGCCAGCCTTCCAGGTGAGCGCGACCTGCTAGGGAAGGAACCTTTTGGGTTACTCAGGCAAACCATCACGCATCCCGTTTCCGCATCGTCTGCCACGTGCCGCCGCACCCGCGCTGGCCGGTATGGCCGCGGCGTTTTGCTTGTCGGCGCAGGCACCTGCAAGCCTGCCGGCCGCCCAGGCAGCCGCGCACCACGGCGCGACCGCGGGCGCGGCCGTCCAGTCAGGGCCGCCGCATGGGCGGCTGCTGGCCGCCATCCGGCAGGACGCGGCGCAGCAGCCAGGTCCGGGCCTGCCGGCCTCTTATACCGTCCAGCCGGGTGACACGCTTTCCGCGATCGCCGGGCGTTTCTACGGTGACCCGGGCGCGTGGCCGGTCCTCTACCAGGCCAACCGCAGCCAGGTCAGGTCGGCGGACATGATCGTGGCCGGCCAGGTTCTGAGCATTCCGGCTGACCCCGCCCAGGTGCCCACCGCACCGGCGAGCGCTGATCCCCCTTCGCCACCGGCCCAGGCCGCTCAGGGCCAGGCCGAACCGGCCGAGGCCACGCAGGCACAGGCCACGCAGGCGCGGGCCCCCCAGGCACCGGCTGCCACCTCCTCAGGTGGCGTGCCCGGCGGCTCGTTCGGCCAGTGCGTGGTCGCCCGGGAATCCGGCGGCAACCCCCAGGTCATGAACTCCACCGGCCACTACGGCCTCTACCAGTTCAGCGCAACGGCGTGGGCTGAGTACGGGGGTAACCCCGCTGACTTCGGCCACGCCAGCGTGGCCGAGCAAAACCAGGTGTTCTCCAACGCGCTGGCCCAGGGCGGCCAGTCCGCCTGGGCTCCCTACGATGGCTGCTGACCGGGGCCGGCGCACCGCCGCGTACGGCTAGCACCATCGCCGGGGTACGGCCGCAGGCCGGCGGGCCAGCGGCGACGAGCCGCTGGCCCGCCGGCGCTGGCCGGGGACGGCTTCAGGAACCCCCTGATGTCAGGCTGCGGTACCCGCCGTACACCGGCCGCACGTGAACCACGCACCCGGTCACCTGCCCGGGTGCGCTAGGCCGGGCGCCCCGGGTGAAGTGCCTGGCGGTTTACTCCAGCGCTTTCAGCAGGGCCTTCATCCACGGGCCCAGGTCGGCGGGGGTCCTGGCGGAGATCAGGTTGCCGTCGACCACGGTGGCCTCATCCACCCAGTCCGTCCCGGCGTTGACCATGTCGTCGCGGATCGCGGACACGCTGGTCGCCCGGCGGCCCTTGATGATCCCCGCCGAGATCGGCACCCAGCCGGCGTGGCAGATGAACGCGACCGGCTTGCCCGCGCCGTCGAAGGCCCGGACCAGGTTCAGAACCTCCTGCGAGCGCCGCAGCTTGTCCGGCGCGTACCCGCCGGGGATCACCAGCGCGTCGAAATCACGCTCGGCAACCTGGCCGACAGTGGCGTCCACGGCCACAGGGCCGTGGCCTTTCTTCCCCTGTACCGGATGGTCATCGAGGCCGGCGACGGTCACCGCGACGCCCTCCTCGCCCAGGCGGTACAGCGGATACAGCAGCTCCATGTCCTCGAAGTCGTCGGCGGCGAGGATGAGTACTTTCCGGTCTGTGAGCGCCATATAACGACTCTACGCCGCGCCGCACCCGGTCCGGCTGGCGGTCTGCCATGGGCCTGGGCCCGTCGTCAGCCAGCACGGAAAGTTCCCGGAGGGAAACCTCAGGCTGCGGTTGGGCGCCGCTGCACCCGTGGCGCCCGTGGCGGCACGAGGGCCCGGCGGGGAGGGCCCCGGAACCGCGCGCCGGACGCAACGACCGCGCCAGGCGCACTCACCGCGCGCCGGACGTGCCCGCGGGCACGGCGCGGCACCGCCGCCTCCGTGGACCGTCAGCCCTTCGGCAGCAGCGTGTAGCGGACCGTCTGAGCCCGGATCAGGCCGTCGCGGAACACGAAGGTGTCGATGCCGTCCCCGACCCGGGCCGCGGCGGCGTCGGCGGCCCATTCCAGCAGGAGGATGTCGCCCTCGTAGATCTGGGTCTTCAGCGTCCACGCCGCGTCAGGCAGATCGGCGAGCAGTTGCGTGAACGCCTCCCGTATCCCGGCCTTGCCCCGCTTCGCCCCTGCGGGCGTGATGAAGACGGCGTCATCGGCGTAGTCGGCGACGATCTCGTCCAGGTCGCCCGCGCCGAGCGCCTGGGCGTGGTGGGTGAAGACTTCCCCGGGCGTGCGCGTCATTGCCGTGTCCTTTCGTGACGAGCACCTCATGGTCACCGTAACGGCCGGCGGCTGCCAGCGGGCGGTGCCCGGCGAACCCGGTCGCGCGGGACGGCCGTACGGTAGCGCCCGTCAGGCGAAGCAGTAGGAGTCGGAGGAAGCGTCGCCGCCGGCCAGCCGGACCTGGTGAGGGCGCAGGCCCCGGAAGGCGTCGCCGTGCGGGAAAAACCGCTTGTCGGCGGTCATCGTCCCGTCGGGGGCGGCGTCGAGCTTGGCCATCCACGCCCCCACGCCGTCGGGGTAGAACTGGTCGTCCCACGCCCCGTACAGCGAGTTGGTCAGGTAGACGCGCCTGCCGTCCCTGCTCACCTCCACCATCTGCGCCCCGCCGGCGAGCGGCAGGCTGGGCTCCGCCGGGTGGGCTTGCCTGCTGACGATGCCGCCGAGCCGCACGGTGGCGGTGTGCCGGGGGTGGAACGGGTCGGAGACGTCGTAGCGGTGCAGGTCGCCGGTCCCCCAGCACGACACGTACAGCCACCGGTCGTCGACGCTCAGGTTGATGTCGGTGACCAGCGGGGGCACCGCGCCGAACGGGCGCAGCAGCTCCGGCAGGGCGCTGGCGTCGGCGGGCTCGGCCGGGATCGTGATCACCTTGGCCGCGGACCAGCGGTCGCCGTCACGGTGCCACAGCCACACCGACGCCGACAGGTCCTCGACACTGACGACGACCCCGACGAAGCCGTATGCCTTCCTGGGGTCGTGCGCGGGGCGGAGCTCCAGCGGCATCTGGTACTGATCACCCAGGTCGATCCGCTGCTGGTGCCGCCCGGTCTTCAGGTCCCAGAAGTGCAGCGCATGGCCGTACTCCCTGGCCAGCAACCGCTCGGGGACGACCCCGTTCTCGATCATCGGCGGCGTGCCCCACTCACTGGTGATCATCGTGTTCTCGTTGAGGTGCCACCACAGGTCGTAGGCGAGGTACTGGGGGCCGCGCTCCGTCTCGAACTGCCCGGTGATCTCGAAGCTGTCGTGGTCGAGCAGCGCGATCCCCCCGGGTCCCTCGGCCCCGTTCGCCCCGCCGAGGCAGGACAGGTACAGGCCGTCAGGACCGCAGTGCAGCGTGTGCGGGCGGGAGTACCCTGCCTTCGCCGCGAGCTCGCCGGGCTCGATCACCTTGACCAGGTGCGGGGAGGCCGGATCGGGCTGGGTGTCGAACACGTGCAGCCGCGACGACCGCAGCCCGGGGACCAGCAAGTAGCGCCGCTGCGGCAGGTGATGCCCCGTGTGGCACAGCGCGCTGCTGCACGCGTTCCACCCGAAGTGGTGCAGTTCGTCGCCGCGGTTCGGCATCTCCACCCACCCGGCCACCTGCCCGTAGCGGGCCGAGGCCGGGTCGACGTCCACGACGGTCAGCGCGTCGGGGCTGCGCGCCGCCCTGTCGAACGCCACGACGTAGGCCAGCTTTTCCGGCGGGGCGGCCACCGCGTCACCAGGGGTCCGGTAGAACGTAGGGTCCGTGCTGGTGCTGTGGTTCATGGCAGCCCCCTCACTCGCTGGGTCAGATTCCCCGCCCCTGCTCGTTCTCCCGTGCCGGTGCGCGTGCAAACTCGCCCGCGCCGCACTGGCCAGGGGAAGGCGGTATCAGGTCATCTCCTGCAAGCGTAGCTGGCGGTTTCCGCCCGGTGAAGTTCCGGACCGGGAAAACGGGAAAGCCGGCCCGGCACGGCGCCGAGGCGGCTCGCCGCGCACACGCAGGCTGCGCCGGCGATCCCCGCGATCACGACGGCAGGCTTCGCGTGCTGTCCCTTACCCCCGCGGACTGTCCCCCTGCGGAGTTTACATGTGCGTAATCTGCCGCATCCCTTCCCGAAACATCATCCGGCGACCGTAGCCGACGGGGCGGGGCAAACACGAAAGCCGGCGGGGCGGAGCGGACACAGAGCCGGCGGGCTGAGCTGATGCGGAGGACGCGGGTGAGCGCGGGAAACACGGCATGGGTGCTGGCCAGCGCTGCCCTGGTGATGTTCATGACGCCGGGCCTTGCGCTGTTCTACGGCGGCATGGTCCGGTCGAAGAGCGTCCTGAACATCATGGCGCTGAGCTTCGCGTGCCTGGCTGTCGTCGGCGTCGTGTGGCTGACCTACGGGTACTCGCTGGCCTTCGGCCACGACGCGTTCGGCGGGCTGATCGGCGGCCTGCAGGACGCGGGGCTGCGCGGGCTCGCCACCCGGCTGGCCGGCGCGGGCGGCCAGAAGATCCCGTTGCTGGCGCTCGCGGCATTCCAGCTCATGTTCGCGATCATCACGGTCGCGCTGCTCGCCGGCGCGGCCGCCGAACGCACCAGGTTCTGGCCGTGGCTGCTGTTCGTCGCGGTGTGGGTGACCGTGGTGTACCTGCCGCTCGCGCACTGGGTTTTCGACGCGCCCGGCATGACGGGGCCGCACAGTCCGGGTGGCTGGATGATCAGCAGGCTGCACGTGCTGGATTTCGCGGGCGGTACGGCCGTGGAGGTCAACTCCGGCGCCGCGTCGCTGGCCCTCGCGGTGGTGCTCGGCAGGCGGCGGGGCTGGCCAGGTGAGCCGGCACGCCCGCACAACCTGCCGCTGGTGATGCTCGGCTCCGGCATCTTGTGGTTCGGGTGGTTCGGCTTCAACGCCGGGTCGGCTCTCGGTGCCAGTGCGATCGCCGCCCTCTCGTTCGTCAACACGATGATCGCCGGCGGTACGGGGATGCTCGGCTGGCTGCTCGTCGAGCAGTGGCGTGACGGCAAGCCGACAACGCTCGGCGCCGCCTCCGGCGTGGTCGCCGGCCTTGTAGGGATCACGCCGGCGTGCGGGTTCGTCGGGCCGCTCGGCGGGGCGGCGACCGGCGCGGTCGCCGGCGTGGTGGCAGCGCTGGCGGTGCGGCTGAAGTACCGGCTCGGCTACGACGATTCGCTCGACGTGGTCGCGGTGCACGGCGTCGGCGGCCTCGCCGGGCTGCTGCTCACCGGCCTTTTCGCGACCACCGCCGTGAACCCTCACGGCGCGGATGGCCTCTTCTACGGCGGCGGCCCCGGCCAGCTCGGGCGGCAGGCGGTCGCGGCGCTGGTCACGATCGGCTACTCGGCGATCGGCACGTTCGTGATCGCCTGGGCCATCCACAAGGTGATCGGGCTGCGGGTCAGCGGCGAGGCCGAATGGGATGGCATCGACGAAGCGGAGCACGCGGAGAGCGCCTACGAGCTCGGTCCCCTTGGCCGCGGCCACCGCAGCGCCGCAGGCGCCAGCCTGGCACCCCGCCGCCGCGCCCCGCTGTGACCAGCCCCGGCTGCCGCTTCCCCGGCGCCCAGCACAGGCGGGGTGCTCCAGAACCCGCTTCTGCTGGCCGCTGCTGAGCTCGTCGGCCAGCTTCGGACGCTGGTCCACCAAGCTTGGCACCAAGGACGCCACGGCCCGCGCCGCGGGCATCTACGCCAAAGCCCTGGTGGAGTACGAGCCGCCGCCGATGGACGACGCGATCCGCGCAGAACCGGAAGACCGATCCGCGCAGAACCGGAAGACCGATCCGCGCAGAACCGGAGGGCTACGTCACCAACCGCCACGAGCCGGGCATCTGACCCGCGGAACGATGCACGCGGCGCTCAGGGACACGGGCCGGTGTCTTCGCGGAGTGGCATCTTTCACGGTAGTCGGCGTGCTCCGGGGCGTACTCCATCGCCACTGTCACCAGTGCGGTGGTTCACCGGCCACCAGATGGCGGTCACGTCTGTCATGCGGTTCACGGGGGATTGTCACGCCCGGTGACCTCGGCCAGGTAAGCACGCGCCTTCTCCGGGTCCATGAACCAGTCGAAGAAGTCCGGCGGGTAGGCGAACCCCTCCGTGAAGCGGTCGCGGATCTCCTTGTGCTCTGTGCCCGCGATCAGCAGCTCCATCACGTGCGGCGGGGGCGGCTGAAGGAACGCGTTCGTGAATATGGTCACGTACTGTGCGTAGTCCCAGTACTTGCCGAACGTCTGTTCCATGAACTCCTCGTCGAACGGCCTGTCGCCGTGGTCGAGAATAGCCTGCTGGTATATCGCGGCACAGTGGGCGGCGTTGTTCGAGCCCTGGCCGGTGATCGGGTCGTTGGCCACCACCACGTCGGCCATGCCGAGCACGATGCCGCCGCCGGGCAGCCGCCCGACCGGGTAGCGCACCACGGGCGTGTACCGGCCGGTCAGGAAGCCGCCGCAGTCGGTCAGCCCGACGTTCCGGGTGCGCTCGCGGTTCTGGGGCGAGTACTTATCCCTGAGGTCCAGGATCCGCCGCAGCACCTCCTCGCCTGTGCGGGCGCCGGAGAACGAGTCGAACTCGCCGCCCGGTACCCCCTCGACCAGCAGGATGTCGCACGGGCCGGTGGTGGTGAGCCCCGGGATCACGTACATCTCACCGAGACCGGCCACGATGTCGATGTACACCGCGTCGATGTCCGGGTAGTCGGGGCGTTTGCCCATGCCATGCACGTAGGCGACCGCGAGCGAGCGCTGCGGCTGCGTGTAGGGTGATCGGCCCGGGTTGCGGCCGAACATTCTCACCAGCTCGCCCTTGCCGGCCGCGACGATGGTCAGGTCGTACATCGGGACAAGCCGGTCCAGGTCGGAAACCGTCACGCCATGGATGACGACCTTCCCGCCCCGGTTCTCGAACTCCTCCAGCCACCCGGACATCTTCACCCGCTGGTCGACAGATTGGGCGTAGTCGGTGAACTGCCCGGCATAGTCCAGCACCAGGCCGCCGTCCGGGGAGCGGAGGGTGTACACGTGATGGTCGTACTTCGGGCACTCGTCTTCCCAGAAGTTGAGCCCGAGGTCGCGCTCAATCTTCAGCGCCCGGTGGAACATGGCCTGGGTGGACATGACCCGGCCGCCGCGGATCTCGTCGGCGGTGCGGGCCGACATCACGGTCACGTCGTAATCGTGCTGCTGGAGCCCGAGTGCCAGCTGCAGCCCAGACTGTCCGGCGCCTACGACGAGTATCTTCCGGGCCATCGTCCCTCCGGTGGGATCAGGGGATCGCAGGTTGACGTCAGCGGTGAGCATCAGGAAGCTCACTAATGTCATTGCATACCATACGGGCCCCGTCAAGGTATGCGGCACGGACCGCACCCCAGGCGCCGTGCGCCGGCACCGGAATCCTTGGGCCTTTGGGTAATTCCCCGCAAATTCTCGATGACATGTGGAAAGATCGCGCCGGATCTCCTCATAGAACCAGAACCGGGCCAAGGCATTCCAAAAGGAAAGGATCAAGGTTCTGGTCCTGGCTCAGCC
>Ga0070737_10001705_pt1 | contig 29799 bp, 23 predicted proteins | sample Coa_R1_10_FD_66438 | JGI IMG/M metagenome (GOLD analysis project Ga0070737, IMG submission 66438) | Surface soil microbial communities from Centralia Pennsylvania, which are recovering from an underground coalmine fire - Coalmine... | ecosystem: Environmental > Terrestrial > Soil > Unclassified... | reverse complement strand
CGCCATCAGCTATGGTGACGGAAAACTGGTTGCTGCGTGGCTGGATGAAGTTGTTGAGCGCATTGATGCGGCCGCGTTGCAGGCTGATCTCGTGTTCGGATACTGGCCCACTCCCGTAGGCGCGATGCAGTTCGTCGGCTATTACATGCAGTTCGCCGACGGCACCGTCGGTGGACCGCCATGTGCGCAGCGCGTCCCGCATGTACGGCGCATTCGAAAAGTGGTCCAGCATGAAGATCACGCTGGGAATCGCAACCGGCATCGCGTCACCACGGCGCAACTCGTCCTCGACGGTTGCATAGTCGAAATGCCCCGATAACACCTGATTGCTACCCAGCCGCATCGCATCGAGCACGGCGAAATCGCGTTCTACGCGGCTGTAGTCGGTCGGGTCGCCCGTGGTGGCGTAGTCAAGCAGGTCGATCGTCGCCTGCTTCTCGGCCTTGGACCAGACACTCTCGCCGTTCAGGAATCCGGCGAGAGCCGTCTGGACCTGCAAGGTCGCCCACGTGAGCAGCAGGATGAATGCCACCATCGCTACCAACCCGTACGCGAGCGGCAACAAGCGCTTGGCCAGCGGATTGGGCTGGAGTTGGAAGGTGCCGCGCGGCATGGGTAAGGTGGCTATCTTTCCCGCAATATCAATATCCTTGCAAGCAATTTTTGTACCAATTCAAGACTGGCGTGGAGTCATCAGGCCGCAACAGCCCGGTAGCTCTCATTGACTTCGAGCAGACGGTTGGGCTGGACACACCGATCGGCCAGCATGCGCATGCTGGTGTAGCTGCGCTTGACGCATTCGGTGATATGGGCCACCTCGGCCGCCTTCGGTGAATGGCCCAAAATCGTGCAGACGATTTCCAGTGCCTCCCAGGGATGGGTGTCGTCATAGGCGGCATGCAATTGCAACCAGCGCAGGCTGCCGCGACGGGTCGATTCCGGGAATTGGGCGGCGTAGCTCGCGCTGTCGTACAGAATCCGCGACCATTCACCGGTCGCTCCCTCGACGGCATAATTGGTGGCCGCAATGCTCGCCGCCAACGAGCCGCGGGTGCTGATTTCCTCGCACCAGTTCGCCAGCACCTGGGTGCCGTTGGCGACCATTCCGCTCAGCACTTCCTCGCGCGGTATGCCTGCGCCTTCGGCCCAGTTCAGCCAATATTCGGCGTGATTCTGTTCGACGCGGATATTGCGCACCAGCCAACGACGCGCCATGTCATCGCCCTCACTGCGACCGTACCTGGTCTTCAACAAGTTGTGGGCCATGTAACCAGGAAAGCGTTCGATCACCGGCCAGATGCCAACCATGAAGTTGGCGGTGCATTCCCGGTTCGGCTCGTTGCTCATCACGTCCCACAGTTCGTGATCCACCACGGTTTGCTTGACCGGGTCACATTCGCCGACCATGTCCTGCGTCCACTGCGGGTAGCTGCTCAGTTCGGTCAGGGGCCCACTACGTTCAAAACGCACATTCATGATTTTCTCCTCGGGTCAGGTCGAGTTGTGGCACAGCACATCGCATCGATGAATGGAAGACGCACGATCCGGATGATTCGTTTCGCACTTCGCTTCTGTACCTTGCCGCTGCGTTCCGAGCGGTGAAACTCGAATGAGAGAAACAGGGTGGCTACCGTTCTTTCAAAGAAACGGATGCAAAGGCTTCGGTAACCCACTGACGGTGCTGCCCCATACCCCTCGGTTCGGCCCTACCGATCGAACTCGCGCAGGTGATACTTTACGCTTTGTTCATGAGAAGTCCATCACATTTTTTCACGATCGTTCGCGGCGACAAGTCTCGACCCAACTTGCGAAGCCCGCGCTAGGCGATTGATCCGGCTGAAGCAGCCGCCCTCGGCGATCGAATATGGTAGATATTTGTGCTCCAAATCATTGATATACAAACATTCACATGCGTCCTTGCGGGCGCGCCTCGTCGCGGTCCGGTTCGCCTTGGTTCTCGGAACCGTACGCACCGGCTGAGGAAAGGGCGCCCCACTTGCGTGTCCACGTCCCGAGACCGCCGTGGGGTCGCAAGTCCGGGAAAAGCCTGAATCTCACCTACTCTCGTGATTGGAGCTGCTCGCGCCGGGCGGGAACTGGTCTGCGTTTGCAGGATGGCAAACGCGAAGGCTCAAGGGCGATCTGAAGGCCGAGCACTAAGATGCCACGGGCTATCGTTCTGCTCTTCAATAAACAGCAAAGAGATTCCCGGTTGCAGGCCAGACACCGGTGCGGCACCCCGGAATGACGATGCTGCGAAAGACTCGTCGCGCGAGGTTGCCGCCGATCAGCGTATACGCGTGATGTTGCCGCTGGAATCAACTTCCACCAGATCGCCGACACGGATCGCGCTGGCGTCGGGGACCTGGACATTGACGAAGCTGCCGTTGCCCATCTTCACGCGTACGCCCCAGCTCTGGCGGCTGCCGCTGTTTCCGATCGCGTGGCCCGCAAAGCCTCCACCGACAGCGCCACCCACTGTCGCGAGCTTGCGGCCTTTGCCCTTCCCTACCTGATTGCCGAGCACGCCGCCGGCGATCGCGCCGATCACCGCGCCGGCCGTGCCGTGGCCCCCGCCCTGCGTGATGTTCTGGTCGATACCCACCACGGTGCCGCACTGGTCGCAACGCACGTAAATTCCATCGGGGCGAACGAGGACACCGCCGCCACTTTGTTGCGCGCTGGCTGCACCGATACCCGCCATGCCGAGCAGGGCGATGATGGCAAACGAGAACAAAAGTTTGGATTTCATGGAGTCCTCCAGAAAAGCGTCGTCTGATGCACGCAGGATCAGGGCCAGATTACGCGAAACCGCGAGTGCACGCATTCGCGAGGTTCAGGTCACGATCGCGCAGCATGCATCGCATCAGGCACCCGACCCATGCTCCAATGCGTAATCGATCGCCGCGCAGGCAGCCGCGGCCTGCGCAGCGTTGCACTGCTCGGGCGAAGCGAGTGGGCTGTCAGGATAAACCTCGGTGGTCGTGCGATAACGCGCAGCGGTGATGCCGGCACACAGGCCCCACTCAACCAGCGGATATTCGATGACGCCGGGCGCCACCACCGGCGAACCGATGATCGTGCCGTCGGGATCCGCCGGCGCAATGTGCGTCACTTTCGCCACTGCCGCGATCACCGCTTGCTGGAATTCCGGCTGCGGGTTCTCGCTGTCGGCGCACAGATAAAAGCCATCGGGGATGGTGCCCGGCTCGAACGGCTTGCCGTCGCGCGCGGCCAACGCAGGACGAAACTCGGATTCGTCCGTATCGGTGGTTTCGTGCAGGTCGATATGCATCGCCACGCGCGCGCGAAACGGCGCAACGAAGCGCATCAATGCGGCCGATTCCGGCGCCGCGCTTTTCGGAACGAAGTTGCGGTTCGGATCCAAGGCGTACGGGTTCCAGCGATGGATGCGCTCATAGCCCCACGGACTGACGCACGGGACGACCACGAGGTTCGCGCGTCCCGCGTAATCCGCCGCGTGCCGCTCGGCAAATCGCAACGCGCCATGCACCCCACTGGTTTCATAACCATGTACACCGCCCGTCACGAGCATGATTGGAAACGCGTCACGCCAATCGCGGCTCTTCAGCGCGAACAGCGGATAGTGCTCAGGTGGATAATGGAGTTGACCGTATCGCACCACATCGAATCGCGGACGGAGCCGGTCGACTGCATTCAATACGTCATCGGCGTAGCTGCGCTGCTTGCGCTGGCGCGACAGCCATTCGGCCTTTTCCGCGTCGCCCCAGGGCTGACCAGGTCTGCCGATGGAATATTCCTTCGTCATTTGCGCCACCCGCACTCCGCGTGGGAGACAGTGGGAGACTCTATCACTCGCATCCGTGCGCCTGATCACAGCGCGTTATTCAATCCACGTAATCGGGTGACGCTTTCATTTCGTTAGCGACACGGGGAGGGCCAAGGATGGCCGCCGCGCTTTGAGGAGCGAAGAAAGCAGGGATCCAGCGCCGTTGTCATAACCTGCTGGCGCGGCAAAGACACCGGATAGACTCGCGCCATCCGGGGCGCTCGCCCTACGGGCCACCTGCGGCGTTCGCGTTTGCTCCTGCAAACGCAGTCGGGTTCCGTCGCGACGGAACGGCGGCGGAACCCGGAATGGCGGACAAACAAAATGGAACTTCGCTACAGCCGGACGCTGCCTTCGATGCAGGTCGTGCACGCACCACCGATCCAGATCCGTCCATCAACCTGCTCGACGTGGATGATGCCGTTGCGCCCCAGCGCAGTTCCCTGGCGCGCGCGGTAGTGCGGCGGCGCGATGCCATTGCCGATCAACCATTGCGCAAGCGAAGCATTGAGGCTGCCGGTCACGGGATCCTCGGCAACGCCACTACCCGTGAAAAAAGCCCGAACCTCGAAATCGGCGGGGCCGCCATGCGGATATGGTCCGATCACGCCCACGTCGAGACCGTTCAACACGGTTGCATCGACCTCGATACCCAGCACGCTTTGCGCCGAGTCCAGCAGCACGCCGATCCAGCCGGGACCGTTGTCGACCCACTGCATCGCGCGAACCTTGGTCTTGTCCACGCGCAAACCGCGCAGGATGCGTTCGGCAAGTGCTGTGTCGACCGGCCCTTCGCGTTGCAGCGGCGGCGCGGCAAAGGCAAGACGTTCGCTGTCGCGGCGGATGTCGATCAGGCCGGCGCCACACTCCTGCATCAGTCCACTGCTGTCTTTGGGCTTGCCACCGGCTTCCAGCCATGCGTAGGCGCTGCCGAGCGTGGGATGGCCCGCGAACGGCAATTCGCGTGAAGCGCAGAAAATACGCAATCGATAATCGGCGCGCGGATCGCGCGGCGGAAGGATGAAGGTGGCCTCGGACAGATTGGTCCAGCGCGTGAAGGCCGCCATCGCCGCGTCATCGAGATCACCACCATCGAGCACGACCGCCACCGGGTTGCCGCGATACGGCACCGCACTGAACACATCGACCTGGCGGAAGCGACGAAGCTGCATCCGCCGAGCATAGCGGGTCGGCTGTCAGACGGCCGAACCGCACAGGCTCTTGCCCGGAATGCACGCGGAGCTCCGGGGAAAACCGGCAGCTCCGTCGTGGTCGTTCTACTTGTCCCGCGTGCTCAGCGCGCCAGTTCGAGCTTGCTCGATAGTACCCAGCCGACGTTGCCCAGCTCGTCCGTCACTTTCCACCAGATTCCGACCTTGTCGCCGGTGGGGTAAAGCATCATGCCGGATTTGAGACCCCGCACGACCGACGAATGCAGGTTCGCATCCGAGTACAACTGGGTCGGTTCGGTCAGCCGCACGGCCTGCTGCACGTTGTCGGCTTGCGCGTTCGGCGCATTGTGCTGCAGGTCCGCGACCATTTTGGTGTACGCGTCGAGGTAGGCCATCGCGATTACCTGGCCGATTTCGGTGTTGGCATAACCGCTGGCGCCGCCCGCGGCGAAGCCGCCCCAGAAGCCGGCGCCACCACCGCCCGCCCAGCCGATGTCCGTCTTGTCGGAATGGCCCTGTTCGAGCGCGACCTGCTCGGTCGAACGCACGTCGGTCAGGGTCAGCACGACGTCGGCAGACTTCTTCGACATGCTGATGCCGCCCACCACGGCCCCAACGCCGTGCGGCAGAAAGCCGCCGAGGATGCCGCCGATCCGGTTACCGCCGGCATTCGAATTGCTGTTCGCGATATCCGGCACCAGCACGTAATCCGCCGCCTTCATCTGGCCCTTGCCGATGTTGGAGCCAACGCGCTCCTCTCCGTTTGCGGCCAATGCTCGTTCTTCCTGCGCGGCCTGCAATCCCTTGCCGCGATCGACGAGGGTGAAACAATTCGATTGCGAGACATAGACTTTGATCAGCGCTGCCGGCGATTCGAGGTTCATCGACGTCCACCACTGATTGCCGTTGTCCGGCTCGCGCACCGCCAGCGTTCCGATCCGTTGGCTGCATCGCGGAATCTGCGGTGGTGCGCTGGAACCGGCCCAGCTCATCGACGTGACCAGCAAACCACCGGCGAGCACCAGCAAGCCGGAACCATATTTGGCACCCCAAGCACGCGTCTTCATTTGAGCTCCCCGTTCCTGCACGCAGGAAAGTTGCGGTGATGGGCGAAGCCATGCGCGTGCCGCGGCGATGACGGATGCGAGTCCCCCGCGCATCCGGATTACGGTCGTCACCAACACGCGCCTTGAATCGCCGTTGCTTCGCCCGTCCGCGAGCTTATACGCCGACGCCATTTGGGCGTCAATCAAAGCCGATCGCGATGATTTCAGCCACGGCTCGCACGGGTGGCAGCACCTGCTTCTCCGCTACAGGAGCATGGGCCGATCTCACTTGTGCCAGATGTCGAACACGCCGCTGGTCGCGTGGTCGTTCGCATTGCCTTCCGGGAGCGCGATCCGCCCGTCCGCGACGATCGGGCTGTTCCAATGGCCACTGCCGCAATCGAACTTGCCGAGCTGGCGCCCGCTGGCCGCGTCGTACACGTACAATCCGCCGTCCGGATCGTAGACGAACACCATGCCGTCGGCGACCACGGGGCTGGTGCCGGCGTGGTCGTTGTGCCACTCGGAATGCAACGCGCCACCGCGCAATGTCCATGCCGCGGTGCCGTCCTTGTCCGCGACAAAAATCCAGGTCTTCCCCGCGTGCTTCCATGCCGCCGGCGCCGTGAACATGCGCGCCCCACCTGGCGTGTTCACGCTGGAGGACTCGCCACCGCGATGGGGCTCGGTGCCGGCCATCTTTTGCCAATCCAGCACGCGCAGCTTGCCGTCCTTGCCACCTTGCACGACGTAGCGACCGCCGAGCGGGACCGGCGACGTGGAGCCCACATCCTCGTCATGCCTGTCGAGGTACGCGGTATCGGCAGGCGTGTAGTTGCCCAGCATTTTGGTGGCGTCGCGATCGAGTTCGATCACCGCGTCGCCCCAGTACTTGAAGCCATCCCACAGCGCGTTGCCCGTGGCGACATAGATATTGCCGGTCCTCGCGTCGATCACGGCACCGGCGCGACCCCAGATCGCCGCGTCGCTCTGCGGACAGGTCTTCGGATCCAGCAGCCGGCCGTGCACGTCGCTGCATAGCGCGTTCCAGACATGCAGCAGTTTGCCGGTCTTCGCATCGAGTATCGCCACGTGGCCCTGGTACGGCGGCTCGTCGCCGATGTAACCGCCGGTGGTCGCGATCACGCGGCCCTTGAAGAACCCGAGTGGCGAAGCGATTTTCTCGCGCGCCGGCAGACGCGTGATCGGCGTGGCCCACACGACCTTGCCGTCGGCAACGGCAAGCTTGCGGATCACCCCGTCGGGCGATGCCGCGTAGATGGCCTTGCGATCCGCGTCGGCCACCGGCGTCGAATTGGTGATCTGGTAAGTGCCCTTCACGCTGTCGTAGCTGGACGGCGTGAACTCCCACAGGACGGCGCCGTGGTCGGCGTCGATCGCGAGCGTCTTGCCGTACGTCGTCGTGACGAAAAATACGTCGTGCAGCTTGCCTTTCACCGTTACGCCGTGCAGGTAGATCGCGGATGCATCCACCGTGCCGTCGATCTTGACCTGCTGGCGCTGCAGCTTTTTCAGATCCGCGGCGCCGAGGCCCATCGACACGGTGGGCGCGCTGCTCCGGCCCACGTTCCAGCCGAACATCGGCCAGTCCTGATGCGTCGCCGCGCTTGCGCGCGGCGCAAGCATCGCGGCGGCGGAAAAACTCGCCAGCAACATCAGCGAGGCGATACGTCCCTTCGCGTTCATCCCTTCTCCTTGCGCCCGGTGGAACCGATCCATGCTACCTCCGTGCAAACCGCTTTTGCACTTCAGACTGCACGATGCACTCAAGCGCCGAAGTACTTCACCACCCACTTTTCGATGGCGCCGTAGTACAGCTCTCGGTGCACCGGATCCTGCGGCGAATGGTGCGCGCCGGGAATGCCGATGAACTCCACCGGCACCTGGCGGCTGGCAAGTGCGTGATACAACGCGAACGATTCCGTGATCGGCACGGTGACGTCATCCGTCCCGGAGAGGATCAACGTGGGCGTGGTGATGTCACCGGCGTAAGTGATGGGCGAACCGCTGCGGTACAGCGCGGCGCTGTTCTTGTCCCAGGGTGTGCCGCCCAGCGAATCGCGTGCCCACGCCAGGTTGCCGGCACCGGAAAGTTCATATTCTTCGGTCCAGTCCACCGCGCCATCGCCGACCACCGCGCAACGCCAGAAATGCTGGTGCGAAATCAGCCACGCGGTCATGTAGCCGCCGTAGGAATGGCCCGTCGCGGCGATGCGCGACTCGTCCACGATGCCTTCCCTTTCGAGCATCGCGATGCCCGAGATCACATCGCTGTCCGGACCGTTGCCGGGATCGCGGAAAATCGCATGCTCATGCACGTTGCCAAGGTTGTCGCTGCCGCGGTAGTTGGGCTCGAACACCAGGTACCCGTCGGCCGCGAACAGATCGCGCAGCGGTCCGATTTCGTTGGTATCGAAACCCTCATTCGACGATGCTTCGGGACCGCCGTGGTCCCAGACCACCAGCGGATATTTCTTGCCTTTCACGTAATCGTTGGGGTAAGTCAGGATGCCGTCGTCCCGCTGTCCATCGGGCGCCTTCCATTGCACTTCAATGCTGCGAGGATGCGCATACGCCGCAAAGCGCCCGTTGAAGTCGGTCAGTTTCACCGGTTTGCTGTCCGGCGTGCGCAGCAGGTAAAGCTCGGGCGCCGTGGTGGCGTTGTCGGCAACGACCGCCAGCGCGCCCTTCGACGACACGGCGAACCCGAGCGCATTCAATCCATCCAGGTCGATCGCGCGACCGTTGCCGTGCAGCGGTTGCACGTAAATATTCGTGCCGATCCGATCGTCAGCCATGCCGACGACGGCGCTCCCATCCGGCAACCACGCGAGCTCGGGAAGCCAATTGCGGTCCAGATCGGCGCTGATGTCGCGTGCCGCGCCGCCACCCGGCGAGCCAATGAACACATCCATGTCGCTGATCGGGCCCGGACCATGTGGATACAGCCAGGCGATGGTTTTGCTCTTGGGCGCGTAACGCGGGTTGTATTCGTAACTGTGCTTGTCGGTCACCGGATGTTCGGCACCGGTTGCGGCGTTCACCACGACGATGCGGGTCTTGTCCGAGTCCGCATCGTCGCCGTTCGCCTGCTGCGTATAGACGATCGAGCGGCCATCCGCCGACCAGACCGGGCTGGAAACATTTCCGCCAATGGGCGGTGCGGTTTCGAGCACGCTCGTCGAGCCGTGCGTCAACTGGTGCGCCTTGCCGTCCTTCACCGACAGCAGCCAGATGTGCGAAGGCACGGCCGGCTTGTCGACCAGGTAATCATCGTCGTGGATCATGAAGAGATCGTGGTGCGTGCGCCGGTCTTTCGCGTTCAATGGCGAATCGTCCGGCGTGACGAACGCGATGGTCGTTCCGTCCGGGCTCCAGGCGAATTGCTCGACGCCATTCGGCGCGTCGCCGAGCTGTTCTGGTGTGCCGCCTGCCGCGGGCACCGTGTAGATCTGTGGCGCCTCCTCGCTCACCTTTGCGATGAACGCCAGCGTACGGCCATCCGGCGACCAGCGCGGACTGTCCAGATCCTGCATGCCCTGCACCACGATGCGCGACTGCTTGCCGCCGGTGTCCATCACGCGCAGCGTCGCGTCGTAGCGGTCGTGCACGAAGTCCGAGCGAATCGTCAGGAATGCGAGCTCGCTGCCATCGGGCGAGAATTGCGGCGAGCCGATGCGGATGAGCGCGCGATAGTCCTGCAACTGAATCCGCGGGGCCGCAGCCGCAGCCGCCAAAGGAACAAGGATGAGCAGCAGACACGCAATACCCAAACGTTTCATCGCAGCCTCTCCTGCAGTCTTGCAAATGGAATCACCGATCGAAGGCCGTTTCGCCATCACTGGCCCGCGAACGGGACCACCCGTCGACCGTGCGCGCCCGGTCAATCGCCGCCACCGCCGGTTTGTCCGCCGGACACCACCGGCAGTTCGATGTAACTCGCATCCTGCGGTGAACGGTAAATCCGCTGGGTCGCCTTCACGTAGTCCGACGGTTGCGCAAAGAAGATGTTGGGCACGAACGTCTGCGGATTGCGGTCGTAGAGCGGAAACCAGCTCGACTGGATCTGCACCATGATCCGGTGTCCCGGCAGGAACACGTGATTGGCGGTCGGCAGGTGCCAGTGGTAGAGCAGCGGCGTGTCGGGCTTGATCGGTTCCGCCTTGCTGTAGCTTTGGCGGTAGCGGCCACGGAAGATGTCGGCTGAAATCATCAATTGATACCCGCCGAGTTCCGGCTCGGCTGCGACCTGGTCGGGGTACACGTCGATCAGCTTGACCACCCAGTCGCTGTCGGTGCCGCTGGTGGAAGCGATCAGGTGTACCAGCGGACGACCGCTGATCTTCAGCGGTTCCGTCAGCACCGGCGATTCGTACACCAGGACGTCCGGACGTCCGGAAGCCTCCCGCTGATCGTCCACCAGCCATTCCGACCACGTCTGCGGCGGGACGTAACCGATCGGCTGGATCGGTCGCGCCCGGAACGGCACCGGCTTCGCGGGATCGGAAACGTACTGGTCATAGCCGTCGCCACCGGCCGTCGGCGGCGCGAAACCGACCTGGTGACCGGCTTCCAGATACAGCGGCTTTTCCGTGACGCTGCAACCGCTGGCGCAACCCGCGGGCCACTTGTCCAGCCGTTCCCAATGATCCGCGCCCGTCACGAACGCGGTGACCGGCGCCACCGTGTTCGGCGGCGGATTGGCTTTCAGGTAATGCGCCAGGAACGGGCGCAGGATGTGCTCGCGGAAATACAGGCCGGTGTCGCTGCCGAACTTGATGGGCCCGAGCGAACTCGCGTCGCTGATTTCCTGGCCGTGATGCCACGGGCCCATCACCAGATACACCATGTCGTTGCGCGTATCCTTCGGCTCGATGCCGCGGTACACGGCCATCGCGCCGTAGATGTCTTCCTGATCCCACAGGCTCGACACCAGCATCACCGGCACTTTCAACGGTTGCTTCGCCAGGATCTTGTCCATCGCCTGGCCTTGCCAGAACGAATCGTAGGCGGGATGCGCGATCACCTTGCGCCAGAAGCCGAGCTGGTCCATGCCGTAGGCTTTGCCCAGCGCGCCGGCCGAGCCGTAGTGCATGTACAGGTCATAGTCGTCGTGATAGTTCGACCACCACTTGACCGTATTCCCGCGCGTGGCTTCCTGTTCGTAGATGTACGGCATGTTCTGTTCGCGGAACGCGCCATGATGGAACCAGTCATCGCCCATCCAGCCGTCCACCATCGGATTCATCGGAATCGAAACCTTGAGCGCCGGGTTCGGGTTCACCAGGCACATCAGCGGCTCGAATCCGTCATACGAGATCCCGATGACGCCGACCTTGCCGTCACTCTCGGGAATGTGCTTCGCCAGCCAGCCGACGGTGTCGTAGCAATCGGTGGAATCATCCACCGGCGTCGGGTTCAACGGCCCGTGCAAGGGCCGATTCATCACGTAGTCACCGCCCGAACCGTATTTGCCGCGCACGTCCTGGATCACGCGGATGTATTTGTCCTGCACGATCACGTCGGCGGCGTTGTCGTAGCCTTCGAGCGCCACTTCGAGGTTGCCGCTGGGCTGGCCGTATTGCATGTGGTCGGCCTGCGACTCGGCGTCGTAGGGCGTGCGGGTCAGCAGGATGCCGGCGTCCTTCACGCCCTTGGGAATCAGGATCACCGTGTGCAGCTTCACGCCGTCGCGCATCGGAATGTCCACGACGCGGCGGATGTAGTCGTAGCTCGTGGTGACCGGCGTGAAATGCGCCGGCGTTTCGCTCGGGTAACGCGGATACTGCGGCGCGGATTGCGTCGGGGGCGGCGCGGCCCATGCGGCTGCGGCAACCAGCAGGAAAGCAGCCGGAAACGGCGAAACACGCCAATGCGAACCAACCGCAGTCGGATACTTCATGGCACCCCCACCCGTCAATGAAGGAATCGAAGCTTGCCTCGTCCAAGCCGCAACGACCAACTGTAGCACCGGCGGCGCACCTGGCGGGCCTGCGAAGCTGGCGGCCCGCGCGCGTCCACGATTGAGATGCACGCATCCGCCGCCATATCGGTGACATCCCTCTCTTCCGGAACCTCGATGGCTGCCCCGACCCACCTTCGCATCGATTTCGTTTCCGACGTTGCCTGCCCGTGGTGCGCCGTCGGTCTTGCCGGGCTGCAACAAGCGCTGGCGAAGCTGGACGGGACCGTCGAGGCCGAGATCCACCTGCAACCGTTCGAGCTGAGCCCCGACATGCCGATCAAAGGCGAGGACGCGGTCGACCACATCATGCAGAAGTACGGCATCAGCGAGGCACAATCCGAAGCCAATCGCAAGGTGCTGCGCGAACGCGCCGCGGCGGTCGGATTCGCCTACAACGTGAAGCGCGGCAGCCGTGTCTGGAACACCTTCGACGCGCACCGATTGCTGCACTGGGCCGAACTCGAGGATCGCAAAAAGGCCGTGGCGCTGAAGCAGGCGCTGTTTCGCGCCTACTTTACCGACAACGAGAATGTGGCGGACCGCGAGGTGCTCGTGCGACTCGCCGGGGAAGCCGGGCTCGACGCCGACGCCGCGCGCCGCGCGCTGGACGGCAATCGGTACGCCAACGAGGTACGCACGCAGGAACGCCATTTCCAGGAATCAGGCATCCACTCGGTGCCCGCCACCATCGTCAATGGGCAATACCTGATCTCGGGCGGCCAACCACCGGAAATATTCGAAGGCGCATTGAAGGAAATCGCAGCCAAGGCGTCTGCCGGTTGATCTGCGTACAGCCGGGCACCACAACGCCCCGGATCACCACAACGAACGGGCGCCTCGCGGCGCCCGTTCGTTGTGGTGCCTGATGCCTGAAACGTGTCACTGCACGCTGATCGTCCCGTGCATCGTCGCAGAGTGGCCCGGGAAGCTGCAGAAGAAGACGTACGGTCCTCCGCTCTTGATCTTGCTCACCGGAAAGCTGACGGACGTGGTCTGGCCGCCGCCGATCAGCTTGGTGTGCGCGATGATGCGCGGATCGTTGGCCTTGATGTAATCGTTCTTCAGGCCGGCCGCCGCGCTCTCCTGGTCCACCGCCTGCATGTCGGATTGCCTGGTGATGACCAGGTCGTGGCCCATCGAGGCCACGGGCAGGTTGCCGGTGTGCTTCAGGGTGATCTTGAAATTGGTGCAGGAAGCAGGAACGGTGATGGAGCCGACGTTGTACTGCATCGCGTCGCTGGCTTCGATTTCGGTGCTGCAGTTGGTCACGACTGCCGCGGGTTTGTTGCTCGTTGGCGAAGTCGCAGCGGCCGATCCGGCCGTAGCGGGTGTTGCAGCGGAACCGGCGGTCGCCGCGGGGGCAGCCGTCGCGGGTGCCGCCGGAGCCGTCGCGGCCGGCGGCGGAGCCGTGCCGGCTGGCGCCGGCTGGTTCTGCGAAGAGGAGTGATTGCCGCAGGCCGAAAGCACCAGCGCGCCGGCGACGATGAATACGGGCATCTTCAGGTTCATCTTCCCTTCTCCTTGGCTAAATTCCGGATTATCCGGACGAAATGCTCCACGCTATGTGAAGGTTGAGGGAAGGCGCTGTTACGAGCCGATCACTCGCGGTGTGGGTCGGCCTGCCTTGACGGGAATTCAACCCCAGCGTGGGTAGGCTGCGAACCTTGTTGTGCGGTGCCCATCTCCATCGGCGGCGCGGTTGAGGAGATCGCCCGGTTGGGCCGAAGAAATCTCTCCCGCCGCCATACGGCACGGGCCGATTGCAGGCATCAGGGTGACGATGTGAGTTCGAAGTGGCGCGAACATCCCGGCGACCCTGCAGACGATCCGATCCCGCGCGGACTTCGCATCGGAGCTGCATTCACCTGGCGGCTGCTGGTCATCGCCGCGGCGCTGGTCGGAATCGGATTTCTCGCGCACCTGCTATCCGAAATCGTCATTCCCTTCCTGATCGGCATCATCATCGCGGCATTGCTGGTTCCATTGTCCGGGTTCCTGCAGCGACATCGCTGGCCGAAATGGCTGGCGATCCTCGTCGCGCTGCTGGTGGGCATCGCGGTGGTGGTCGGCCTCGTGCTGCTGGTCACCGAACGCGTGCTGACCGCGCTGCCCGGGATCGAAAAGCAGGTGGGCGCGCTCGGCGACAGGCTAAACAGCCTGCTGGCCACGCATCCGTTCGGCCTCACCGCGGAAAAGATCAGTGGCTATATCGCGGACGTGACGCGATGGCTGCAAAACAACGCTTCGAGCGTCGCCCTGCGCGCCGCCAGCGCGGGCAAGCGCGTGGTGCAGATGCTGGAGGGCATCTTCATCATCATCTTCGTGACGCTGTTTGCAATGATCGACGGTGCAGAGATCTGGGCGTGGATTGTGCGGCTGTTTCCGCGCCGCGCCCGCGACCGGATCGACTTCGCCGGACACGCGGGCTGGCGCACCCTCAAGGAATTTGCCCGCGTGCAGATTTTCGTGGCCGCGATCGACGGCATCGCGATCGGTGTCGGTGCGTGGCTGCTCGGGGTGCCGCTGGCGACGCCCATCGCGGTCATCGTGTTCTTCGGAGCGCTGGTGCCGATCATCGGTTCGATCGTGGCGGGCGCGGCAGCCGTGCTGATCGCCCTGCTGTTCAACGGACTGGGCGATGCACTGATCATGCTGGGCATCGTGCTGCTCGTGAACCAGATCGAAGGCAACGTCTTGCATCCGTTCCTGACAGGCGGTGTCGTCAAGGTCCACCCGCTTGGCGTGGTGCTGGGCGTGTTGGCGGGCGCAGCCATAGGCGGCATCGCCGGGGCATTCTTCGCGGTGCCGATCATCGCAACTGCGAACGCGATGATCCACGCGGCCGCGAACTACAATCCGGGCGCCGTCGTCCGCGGCCCGCCTGCGGATGGAAACACGACCCCATGAGCGAACCCCTGCACGTCGTCTGCCCGCATTGCCAGGCCGTGAACCGGCTGCCGCCCGGGCGCCTGGATGCCGCACCGAATTGCGGCAAGTGCCATCGGGCGCTGTTCGACGGCAAACCGGCCGAGGTGAACGAAGCCGCCTTCAGGAAGCATCTCGAGCGCAACGACATACCGGTGCTGGTGGATTTCTGGGCGCCGTGGTGCGGCCCGTGCAAGATGATGGCGCCGCACTATGCGCAGGCCGCCACACAACTCGAGCCGCGCGTGCGCGTGCTGAAGGTCGATACCGATTCCGAGCAGGCGCTCGGTGCACGCTACAACATCCGCAGCATCCCTACGCTTGCCCTGTTCCGCGGCGGTCGCGAAATCGCGCGCCAAGCCGGCGCCATGAATGCGTCCGGCATCGTGCAATGGACGCGCACGAATGGCGCGTAATGTGGAGCAGAACCCCAGGCTGGGCTGAGCACAGCGACGCCCCGCATCAAACTATGCCGCCGCTGGGGTTCGCAAAAAAATCGCTCACCCCGACCTACCGCGAAGCAGGTTCCGGCGGCGGTCCCTCTGGCCGCCGGCGCAGGAATCGCACGAACCGTGGTAACCCGCTGTTCGTCAGACCGTTGAATCGATACGTCACCCATGACCCGATCGGCGGAGGATCAGCACGGTCTTCATCGGAAAATCCCGAGCCGATCGCGAAGCGGCGCCCGTCTTCCGTACGAACTTCGATGGCGCCCATCAGGCCCGCAAGCCGGCCGTGGCCAGGTTTGATCGCAACCACCCTGGCTTCCGCGTCTTCATAGGGTTTCAGCTTGAGCAGACCCGCGCCGCGACCGGCGCGGTACGGCACATCGCCGCGGTGGAGCACCAGTCCCTCGCCACCTTTGTCGAGCACACGCTTGAGCACAGCCTGGAGCTGCGCTTCGCCCTCAATGTGAAACTGGCGAACGGCGACTACCCACGGATCACCGATCGCGGCGACCACCGCGCGAATCGCGGGCACGCGCGCGTCGAAGTCGCCGCCCTGCGCCGGCAGATCGAACACTTGATAGCTGATTTCGTGCCACGCCGCGTCATCGGCATCAGCCGTGCGCACGACGGCCGAGGCGCGTTCAAACCGGCCGTACCCGGCCCACAACTCTCCATCCATGGGCGTGGCCGGCCAGTTCTTCGTGAACCAAGCGGGGACCGGAATGATGCTGCCCTCGCGCGTCAGCAAGCGATGGCCGTCCCAGTAACCGCGCACCCCGTCGAATTTCTCGCTGGCCCAATAGCGCGACAGGTCAACGCCGCCGCGATACACATCGACGAGTTCCACGGGCGGCGGTGGTTCGGACCGGACCAGCGTCGGCCAGGCCGACGTCCATACCACGATCGCCGCCGCGATCCACCGCATCATCGGATGCATGCTCGCCGCTCCAACAGTCAAAGTGCGGAGTTTCAGGCTCGAGGCGAAAGCATGCAGCCGGTCGGCCGGCCCGCCGTCGCAGGGCGGCTTCCGAAAAATGTGCAGGAAATTTCCTACCGCGGCGCGCGCCGGATCAGCTCGCCAGTCTCGCGGTGATCTGACTCGCGAGTGTGGCGGGATCCTGATCCTCGTCGACCTGGACGATCACGCACTGGTAATGCTGATGCGCGAGTTCGAAGGTCAGGCACCTTGATGGATCGTGGAAGTCGTAGAACACCATGCCAGCCGGGGTGAAGAACGTCCCGGCAACCTTGACGCCGGGAATGTTGGTGCCGATGCGGATACCGCGGAACCAGGCCGGCGGCACCGGATCGGTCGTGACCGACCGGATGTTGCTGTAGGGAATGTGCAGCGTGCCGTGCAACGAAAGGATTTCGTCCAGCGGATTCATGTGCACGCTGACGCGGTCAGCTTCGAGTTCGACATGCGCCATGCTTGTCTCCATTGCTGCGTTGAACGGATTCTTGCGTTGGAATGACCACCCCGCTCCACCGGCGCGACTGCAACGCGGCACGCGTCGGGTTCGCAGCAGGCCTCGCTCTAACCACGTCGCCAGTCATCGATCACGACGCCGGCCAACGAAACAGGGTTTCGTAATCGGTGTTCGTGCGGGCGCATGCACGCCAGGCCAACCCGCCTTCCGCCATCGCATCGCGGATGCTGGGCGCGATCAGTTTCAGCGAGTTCGCGGCCGCCTTGTCGCGCAATCGCGCCAGGCGCGGCCGCCCCATGAGATCGAGCGCCCAATCCGGCAACACCGCCGCACCCGCACCGAAGAAGAGTTCGCGACTCACGCTGGCCAGCGGCAGCGGCAATTGCACCGCGTGCAGAACGCGCAAGACTTCACGCGTGCGCTCGTCGTGCGCGAGTTCCGTGCGTACGTCACGGAAGAAAGCATCCAGCTCCGCCAGCGACTTCGGTACGCCCTGAGCGCCCAATGCTTCCGGAATCATTGTCGTTTCTTCGAGATACTGGTCCTGCAAGGTCCGCGGAATCGGCGCGTGACAATACATTTCGTAAGCGCGCAGGAAGCACCAGGCCTCCGCGCAATGCACCCATGTCAGCAGGTGCGGATCATTGGCGCTGTACGCGCGGCCGTCGGCTGCGCTCCCATTCACCGTGTCGTGGATGCGGCGCACCCGCTCGATGGCCGCTTCGGCGGGCGTGCGGGGCGCATAAGTGGTGCGGGCGACGAAGGCGGTGGTGTTGCGGAGCCGGCCCAGCGTGTCTTCGCGAAAATTCGAATGGTCCCACACGCCCGCCAGGGCCAGCGGATGCAGCGCCTGCAACATCAGCGCGGCCAAGCCTCCTGACATCATCGACGGGAAATCGGCGTGGATCTTCCATGTCACGCTGTGCGGCCCGAACAGGCCCGGATCGCCCTTGGGCAAATCGTAATCCGGCGTCGGACCGTCATGACTCAATACGGCCAGCACCTGCCGGCGCAGCAGGCGTCGTGCCGGTCGCGGCAGCACTTTCACGCCCGGCAATTGCAGTCGATGGCGCCGCGCGCCATGAGGTGCCATTTGAGTGTTGGTCGTTGATTCAACAGGAGTGTTCACGGCCAACCCATCGTACGCCGCAGGAAGCCGAAGCGAGCACCGGCGCAACCAGTGGCCGACCCAAGAGTCACGCGGATGCACCGGATGTGTCCACGCCTTGTCAATCCGTTGTAAGTTCGCAGCCGAAGCGCAGCGGTTTGCCCGCGCCGCCAAGGCATCGATGATGACTTTTTCGATCGTTTCCCGACGGACCGCGTCCGCCATGGTGCTTGCCACGTTCGCTGCGCTTGCCCTCGCGGCGGAGCCGGTCGGACCGGCCATTCCGTTGCAGGCCGCGGCCGCCGATTTCCACGCGCACCACGTGCTGTGCGAACGTGACGGCGGCAAATTGTGGGGCACCAGCCTGTGCGGGCCGATGATGTTCGTCGATCCGGCCACGCGACAGGCGGTCCTGAACGATTCCGCGCCTGGCGCAGTGAAGGAGGGTTCGCTGTATCGCGTCACGCTGCCGGCAACTGTGGGGCTCGCCAACACCGCCGTCGAATACGCCGGCAAGCGCTGGAGCATGTTGCTCTGGCCGCTCCCGCGCGACAAGACCGACCGCGACATCATGTTGATGCACGAGTCCTATCATCGCATCCAGCCCGCGCTCCGGCTCGAGCCGACCGGCGGCGTCGCCGCGAATGCCCACCTCGATACCGAGGCCGGCCGCATCTGGCTGCGGGCGGAGTTCCACGCGTTGCGCACAGCGCTGGAAGCGCACGGGCACGTGCGCCGCCAGGCCATCGTCGATGCGTTGCGCTTCCGCGTCTATCGACGCTCGCTCTTTCCCCATGCCGCAGCCGAAGAGGATGCCCTGGAACTCAATGAAGGCCTGGCCGAATCCACCGGCATCGACGCGGCGCTGGCGACCCCGCGCGCGCGTATCGCCGCGGCCATCGAGGACATCGATCACCACGAAAAGGATCCAAGTTACGTGCGTTCTTTCGCGTATGCGACCGGGCCTGCCTACGCAGAACTGCTTGATGCAGCCGAACCCGGCTGGCGCCGCAGCGTGACCCGTGATTTCGACTTCGGCAAAGCCGTCGCACGCGCGTACCACATCGCGGTGCCGGAGGCGAATGCGAAACTCGCGCACGCGGCGCTGCAACGTTACGGCGGCAACGCGATCCTGAAGCAGGAAGCCGAACGCGCGAAACGCGTGGCGATCCGCAACCGGCGCTACACGGCGGAGTTCCTCGACGGTCCCACGCTGACGTTTCCGTTGTCGGGGCCGCTGCAAGACCTGCGCATCACCTTCGATCCACGCGCGGTGGAAAGCTTCGCCGGACACGGCAGCGTCTACCACGTGCTGACGATCGGCAGCGCCTGGGGCACCCTGTCGGTCACGTCGGGTGACGCGCTGATCAATTCCGCTTTTAGCGCGGTGACTGTACCGATCACCGGGCCGCTGCACGGTTCGACCCTCGCCGGCCGCGGCTGGTCGGCACAATTGAAGCCCGGCTTCGAACTGGCGCGGAACGGAAGGAAGAAGAACTCGCTTGAGGTGATCGCACCCGGCGGCACGCCTGCTCATGCTTCGAGCAGCCCTTAGGAACCGTCCAAAGGCAAGCCCGGACACCGCCGCGAAGAGTAGGCGCCGCTCAACAGCAAACCCCACCCGGCGAGGACTCGTCCACCGCCGGTACCATGGCGGCTGTTTGCCACGCAGGGATCGGGCCGTGCTGGGAAAATCGATGGGCCTGCTTGCGGGCTTCATCATCAGCGTCATTTCGCAACTGGGCTATGGCGGCGTCGTGCTGCTGATGGCGATCGAGAGCGCCTGCATCCCGCTGCCGTCGGAAGTCATCCTGCCGTTCGCGGGCTACCTGGTTTACAAGGGCACGTTGAACCTGTGGCTGGTCGGCGTTGCCGGCGCGGCGGGCTGCGTGGTCGGCTCGTGGATCGCCTACGGCGTGGGCGCATGGGGCGGGCGGCCGCTGGTCGAGCGCTACGGCAAGTACCTGCTCATATCGAAACACGATCTGGACCTTGCCGATCACTGGTTTCGCCGGCACGGTGAGATCACGATTTTCGTCGGACGCTTGCTGCCGGTGGTGCGGACCTTCATCGCCTTTCCCGCCGGCGTTTCGCGCATGCCGCTCTGGCGCTTCACCCTCTACACCTTCCTCGGTTCGCTGATCTGGTGCTGGGTGCTGGCCTGGATCGGTCTGCGGCTGGGCGAACACTGGAACACGCTGGGCGGCTATTTCCATCGCTTCGACACCTTCATTGCCGTCGCCTTCGGTCTGTTTGCCGCCTGGTACGTGTGGCGCCACATCCGCAACCTGCGCCGCCCCTGAAACCTTGCGGGGCCCGCGCGGACTGGCGGTGGCTGGCTGCGCCCCATGAGCGCACGTCCCGCCTCTGCGCAAGGAATGATCCGGCCTTCATTTTTCGGACTATGCTTGCGCGCGGGGAGCGATGGGGGCTTTCGAATGTTCATTCGTTACCTGCTCGCAACGACGTTGCTCGCGTTCGCCTGCGGCGCTGCGGCCGCCGCACCACCAAGCTCTGCTGCCGCGTCCGGCGGGCTGCTTCCGGTCAGCGACTTCGCCAGTCGCTCGCTGGTAAGCGATCCGCGCCTGTCGCCGGACGGCCGATACCTGTCCGTGCGCACAGACAGTCCTTCGGGCGAAGAGCACGGGATCGCGATCTATCGGCTGGCGGACATGAAAGTCGTCAGCCTGCTGCGCCTGCCGATTTACGAGGTGCCGATCAACATGGACTGGGTCAGCCCCACGTGGCTGGTGGTGGAACTGGGCAAGGAGTTCGGCTCGCTTGACAAACCGCTGCCGACCGGCGAGGTCATCGCCACCAACATCGACGGTACGCGCCAGCACTATCTGTACGGCTACAAACCGATCGGGCGGCTCGCCCAGATGGGCGAAGAGGACGAGGGCTTCGGTTCCATCGCCGGACTGCCGGAGAAAGACAACGGCACGTTCTACCTCGGCGTGCAGCCGTGGGACGACAGGGATCACAGCATGGTCTTCGTCGTCAACGCGCAACACGCCACGCGGCACCTGATCGCCGACATGGGCGTCGCCAACATGAACTTTCTGGTCAGCCCCGAGGCCAAGGCCACGTTCGCCTTCGGCGACAACTCCGATTTCGACTACGTGGCTTACCGCAACGTCGACGGCCATTGGACGCAGCTCGATCCCAAACAGGTCGGGCAGAAATTCGCGCCATTCGCCTACGCGCCAGACGGCAAGGACATCTACGCATGGTGGAGCAAGGATGGGGGCCCGATGAGCCTGATCGAAGAAGATCAGGACGGCAGCAATCGGAAGGTGCTCGCGCAGGACAGCTTTGAAAGCATCGACGACCTCGAATGGACCGCGCCTCCGCTCCAGCCGTTCGCCGCGGTCACGGAAAGCGGTATCCCGCAAGCGACCTTCATTGACGCCAGCTTGCCGGCCGCACAGCTCTATCAAGCGCTGCAAAAAAGCTTTCCGAACGAGTTCGTCGATTTCATCAACTTCAGCCAGGACGGCAGCAAATTGCTGTTCTTCGTTTCCAGCGATCGCGATCCGGGCGCCTATTACCTGCTCGACATGAAGACGCGCAATGCTCGCAAACTGCTGGACGTCGCGCAGTGGATCAAGCCGGCAGAAATGGCCGAGCGCCGTCCGATCCGGTTCAAGGCCAGCGACGGCGTCGAACTCGATGGTTTCCTGACGATCCCGCCGCATCGGGACCTTTCGGACCTGCCGATGGTGCTGGTCCCGCACGGCGGCCCGTATGGCGTGCAGGACACCTGGTTTTACGATCCCGATGCACAATTCCTCGCCAACCGCGGCTATCTGGTGCTGCAGGTGAACTACCGCGGATCCGGCGGACGCGGTCCCGATTTCACGCGCTCGGGTTACATGAAATGGGGTACGCGCATCCAGCAGGACCTGATCGACGGCGTGAAGTGGACGATCGCGCAGCACTACGCCGATCCGGGGCGCATCTGCGTTTACGGCGGAAGTTTCGGCGGCTATTCGGCGATGATGTCGGTGATCCGCGCGCCGCATCTGTTCAAATGCGCGATCGGCTACTCGGGTGTCTACGACTTGAAGATGCTGTACGAGAAAGGCGACACCCAGGACAGCAAATCGGGACGCAGCTACCTGGCGACGGTGATCGGCAGGAACGACGCCGTGCTCGACGCCAATTCACCCGACAAGCTGGCCGACAAAATCGACGTTCCGGTTTTCATCGCACACGGCAAGGAAGACCAGCGCGCCCCGTTCGCCGGAGCCGAAGCGATGCGTGCTGCGCTGGACGCCGCGCACAAGACGTACGAATGGATGGCCGTGCCGAAGGAAGGCCACGGCTTCTATACCGAAGCGGACCGCGCCGCGTTCCTGACCAGGATGCAGGCATTCCTCGAGAAATACATCGGCCCGGGTGCGCCGGTGCAGCACTGAGGTTCAACGACCGGCGCGATCGATTTGCTGCAGCGATCCTGCATGCAGCGAATCGATCCCGGCCCTCGGCCTTTGCCGCGGATCGACGCCTTGCCCGGCGCTCGTTGTCGTTTCGTCGCGGTTGTCGAATTTCCTTACACGACATCCTGCGTCCTAGACACTTGTTTCTCGGGGCATTCGCGCCTCCAGAGCCAGCTCGTGGCGAGGGTGCGTGTCGAAACTCTTTACAAAATCCTTGCCTCGGCCATGGGACAGAAAGGAATCGATCAAAAAGCATAGGGGTTGGCACGGCGGATGCTCCTGAAAGCGCAACAGGGGGCCATATCGAGCAGCTTGTGCTGCTCGGATCCGAGGGAGATTGGAGCCATGAATACGCGGAAGAGCAACTTCGTGAAATCCGGTCTATTGGCTGCCGGCGCAATACTGGTAGGGCTGATTCTGGCACCGTGTGCCCAAGCAACGCCGGTCCAGATCGGCTTCAACGGTGCGGGGATCAGCGGTCACGCCTCGCTGACGGTCGTGACCGATACCACCGTTGGTGATCCGGCCGGGGCGCGACTGATAACGGGCGCAAGCGGCACATTTTCGGACGCGAACCTGGGCATTTTCAATGTAGCGATCACAGGCGTGCTGGCACGGAATTTCGCTACGCCCTTCGATGTCCTCGATGGCACCTGGCAGCCGGTAGACGTTCCGTTTCCGACGAGTTTCAGCCAGTTTGCCGCGTCGAATACGTCGCCCCAGGACAACGGTGTGATTACCTACACCGACCTTTTTTATCCCACCGGCTCGCCGCAAACCTGTTGGGATTATCCGTTCGCCGGTGGATTGCTGGATCCGTATGGAGTGATGTTCTCGCTCAGCAATGGCGACTTCGTCGATCTGTGGAGTGACGGTTCCATGTTCCTTCCGACCATGACGCCGGTTTACCTCACTTACGGGTTTGCGCTGATGGAGCCTAACAGCAGCCCCGAGGGATATGGTGTCAGTGACGCCTCGTTCGGCGGTGTCCGTCTGGCCGTTCCGGAGCCGGACCTCGTATGGCTGCTTGGCGCCGCGCTGCTTGGCCTGCTTGCCTGGCGTCGCTCAGCGGAAACGCGCAAGCGAATAGCCAAAGCGGGCTGATCGCCAGAGTCAATTCGGGAGGGAAGTAGTCACGCGCGGCGTACAACGCCGCGCGTTTTTCTTGTCCCCATCCCTGATCGGCACCCCGCTTGCAACGCAATGATCCAATCGAGGCACAGCCGCTACCCAAAGTCCTCGCGTGATCTGCAAGCCGTGGTCCGTGTAGCATCGGGCGATCGCTGCATGCAGGCGCACCCATGACACGCTTTACGCATCGTCCCGAAAAAGGCGCGCCGATCGACGGCCGCTCGCTGCTCGAAGATGTGAGCCTGCCCGCCGCGGCGATCTTCGATGTGGCACTGGCGCACAACCTCGCGTGGATGCAACGTTTTGCCGAGGAACACGGCGCGAAACTCGCGCCCCACGGCAAGACCACGATGACGCCCGCGCTTTTCCGGCGCCAGCTCGAGGCGGGCGCATGGGGCATCACGCTGGCCACCGCCGTCCAGTGCGCCACCGCTTTCGAACACGGCGTGACGCGCCTGTTGATGGCGAATCAATTGGTCGGCACGCCCAACATGACGATCGTCGCCGACCTGATCGAGCGCGGCGCGGATTACTGTTGTCTCGTCGACAGCGCGGCCAATGTCGAGGCACTGAACCGATTCTTCGCCGAACGCGGTTTGGCTTTGCAGGTATTGGTCGAACTCGGCGTGCCGGGCGGCCGTTGTGGCGTGCGCAACGATTCCGATCTCGAAGCACTCGTCACTGCCGTCGCCGCGGCGCCGGCGCTTGTGCTCTGTGGCGTCGAAGGCTACGAAGGCCTGATCGGGGGCCCGAAAGCCGTCGATGAAATCCGTGACTACGGCCAGCGGCTCGTCGACATCGTGCGCGCCTTCAGGGATTCGGGTGCATTCGCGGATCGCAAGCCGATCATCACGGCGGCGGGTTCGCAATGGTTCGATCTGATCGCAGAAGCGTTCGACCAATCGGACTTGCGCGACCATTGCACGCCCGTCCTGCGGCCCGGTTGCTACGTCGTGCACGACCACCGCTCGTATCGCGATGCCATGGCCGAAGTGAAAGCACGTCATCCGGAGCTCGAAGGCGAACTCGAACCGGCGCTGGCCGTGTTTGCACACGTGCAGTCGCTGCCCGAACCGGGTCTCGCCGTGGTGGCAATGGGCAAGCGCGACATTTCCTGCGATCCCGACCTGCCGATACCGCTGCAACTGCACCGGCCCGGCGAGCCCGCGCGGCCACTGGCCGGCTGCCACGTCCGCAAAGTGATGGACCAGCACGCGATGATGGTGATCCCGGATCAAACCGACATCCGCGTCGGCGACATCGTATCCTTCGGCGCATCGCATCCCTGCCTCACCTTCGACAAATGGCGTCAGGTGCTGCTGGTCGATGACACGTTGCAGGTACTCGAAGTCATGCCAACGTTTTTCTGAAAGCCGGTGGATACTGCGCTCCTCCGCACCACCTGCTATTTTCCTGCGCGTCTGCCATCGCACCCGGGGGTGAAAACATGGACGGACCACAAACAAGCGAGGCCACCGCGGAGTGGAATGCCCGCGGCGTCCTGAGTCTGCCCCGGTTCTATGCCGATGCGGAAATCGACGCGGTGCTCGCCGACTACCGCGCGATCTGGAATGACAGGCGCGCCCGCGTCACCGTGGACGACATGGATCTCGACCGGCGGACGCGGTTGCGCGATGTATCCGCCGAGGCACGCGCATCGCATCGCTTCAAGGTGAATGATCTGTACCTGGAACAGGCATCCGTCCGCCGCCTCGCCCTCAACGATCACCTCGTTCCGTTGCTGCAGCGCCTGCTGGGCGAGGCGCCTGCACTGTGCAATTCGCTGAGCCTCGTATACGGCACCGAGCAACCCGACCATGTCGATTCCATTTACATGACCCCGCGGACGCCTGCCCATCTCGTCGCGGCTTGGGTGGCGCTGGAAGATTGTTCGCCGGAATCCGGCCTGCTGCGGTATTGGCCGGGCAGCCACGGTATCGAGCCTTACCGCTTCTCCAACGGCGAGCGCCATTTCGTTCCCGGTGAACTGGATACCTGGGGCGCGTGGATGCGAGCCCAGGTGCAGCAGCGCGGCCTCCAAAGCGAACTGTTCCAGGCCAGCAGGGGCGACGTGTTCATCTGGCACGCGCAACTGCTGCACGGCGGCAGCCCGATCGCCGAGCGCGGCCGCACCCGGCGCAGCATCGTTTTCCACTACTTCTCCGAAGCCGATTGCCGTGCGATGGGTCATCGACTGGTACCCGAATCGGGTGGCTTCTGGATACGGCGCTCCCGCCAACCGATACCGGGCAGCCTCAATGCGCGGATGCGCACCCACGGCGGCAAAGTCGCCCGTCGCGTCCGCAACCTGATCTCGCGCCATTAGGCGCCGGGCAGATTTCGCCGGTTGTCGAATTCTCTGCCTCCCAACCGTCGGAAAAACAGGCGGCCATATCGGTCCGCGCAGGAGCTCCGACATGAGAAAGCTCATCGTTCCCGCATTCATCAGTCTCGACGGCGTCGTGCAGGCGCCCGGCGGGCCGCAGGAAGACACCAGCGGCGGCTTCGCCTACGGCGGTTGGGTCTGGCCTTTTGCCCAGGCCGACGACTCCGGCGAACCCATGGGCGGCGTGTTCTCGCAGCCGTTCGAATTGCTGCTGGGGCGCCGCACCTACGACATCTTCGCCGCGTATTGGCCACACGTGGCGGAGGATGCGCCTCACCGGGGACTCGCCGACCAGTTCAATGGCACGGCCAAGCACGTCGCCACCCACCATCCCGACACGCTCGCGTGGCAAAACAGCCACGCGTTGGGCGCGGATATCGCCGCCGCGGTACGCGAGCTCAAGCGCGGCGACGGCCCGAATCTCGTCACCCAAGGGAGCAGCGAACTGGTGCACCAATTGTTGGCCACGGACGTAGTCGACGAACTGCGCCTGCTCGTCTATCCGATCCTGCTCGGTCGCGGCAAACGTCTGTTCGACGACAAAGCGCACGCATCGGCATTCCGGCTCGAGGAGTCCAGGGCGACATCCAACGGTGTCGTGATCAACCGCTACATTCGCGACGGCGAGGTGAAAACCGGATCGTTCAACTGAGGGCAGCCGTATCGTCCATGCGCCTGTGGAGCGCGCCAAACTTTGCGGTGCGCGACCGTCGCGGAAGAGATCATTCCCGCGCGCTTTTGCGTCTCAACACACGATCGAACAGCGCAAACATTTCGGACCATCCGCGTTCCGCCGCCGCTTTGTCGTACACGGGAAAATCCGGCTTCATCCAGCCGTGCGAAGCGCCGTGGTATACCTCGCAGCGATAGCGCATGCCTGCATCATCCAGCGCCTTCCTGAAGCGCTCGACCATATCCGGTGGACAACTGCGATCGTTGTCCGCGACTGCGACGTACAGCTCCGCACGGATTTTCGGCGCCAGCAAGTGCGGACTGGTTGGATCGTCGGTGGCGAGCCGACCGCCATGGAAGCTGATCGCGGCCGCAATGCGATCCGGATACGTTCCCGCGGCGGTGATCGCCATGCCGCCGCCCATGCAGAAGCCGACGGTGCCGACCTTGCCGGTTACATCCCCGCGCGTAGCGAGATACGCCAGCAGCGCCTCGCTATCCTGCGCGGCCCTGGTGTTGTCCGTGGTCGCCATCAGTGGCCCGACCATCGCGCGGAAATCGCCGGCGAACGCTTCCTTCGGGTCCAGCGGACCGTACGCGCCATGGCGATAGAACAGGTCCGGCACAAGCACCACGTAGCCGCCGCCGGCAAGGCGCTCCCCGACCTGCAGCAAGGCGGGGCGGATGCCGAACGCATCCATGTACACGATCACCGCCGGCCACGGGCCCGCCCCACCGGGGGTGAAGACGTGCACCGGGCATTGCCCGTCATGCGTACGGACGGTGACTTCTTCGTGCTTCATGTTCGCTCCTGTTGTCAAAAAATGCAGCGTCGCTTCGACGCAGGTCCGCTCGGCATCCGGTCATGATAGCGTCCTGCGAGTCGACGACTGCGCCACCGGACTACGCAATCGAATGAAAATGAAACCGGCTTCGTTCGTCAGCGCTGCCGCCGTGAACGCGGCACTCGCCTCCCTTGCCTGCCTCGCGTGCACTGCAAGTTTCGCGGCAACGCCGCCCGGCCCGGGTGCAGCCCAAGTCACGCCCGCGGCCGCGAAACGCGACATGATGGCCACGATGCACGGCAGCGATGCGCGCCCCTGGATAAATCCCCGCCTCTCGCCCGACCAGCGCGCCGAGCTGGTGCTGAAGGCGATGACGCAGGACGAGAAATTCCAACTGATCCGCACCGAATACGGCGATCGCCATCCGAGACCTGCGGGTGCGCTGGGTTCGGCCGGCTACCAGCCGGCGATCACGCGGCTCGGCCTGCCTGCGATCCAGGAAAGCGACGCGGGTCTCGGCGTCGCCAAGCCGCTCGACGTCGGCGCCACCGCCCTGCCCTCCGGCCTCGCGACCGCAGCCAGTTTCGATCCGGCGCTGGCCTGGGAAGGCGGTGCAATGATCGGCAGCGAAGCGCACCGCCGCGGCTTCAACGTCATGCTGGCCGGTGGCGCGGACCTGGTACGCGATCCGCGCAACGGCCGCGATTTCGAATATGCGGGTGAAGACCCGCTGCTGGCCGGCATCATCGTCGGCAACGCCGTCGCCGGCATCCAGAGCCAGCACCTCGTCTCCACCATCAAGCACTTCGCACTCAACGATCTGGAAACCGGTCGCACCATCCTGAGCGCGAACATCGACCGCGCCGCGGCGCGCGAGTCGGATCTGCTCGCCTTCGAGATCGCGATCGAGACCGGACACCCCGGCGCGGTGATGTGTGCCTACAACCGCATCAATGGCGTGTACGCCTGCGAAAACCACTGGCTGCTCGACCAGGTGCTGAAGCACGACTGGCATTACCAAGGCTTCGTGATGTCGGACTGGGGCGCCGTGCACAGCGCCGCGAAATCCGCGCTGGCGGGCCTGGATCAGGAATCGGCCGGGGAGAGCTACGACAAGGAGGTGTATTTCGACAAGCCGCTGCGCGCGGCGGTCGCTTCCGGCGAAGTGCCGCAATCGCGCATCGACGACATGGCGCGCCGCATCCTGCGCAGCTTGTTCGCGGCTGGCGTGATCGACCATCCGGCCAAACCCGCATCGATCGACTTCGACACCGACCGCAAGGTGGCGCAGCGCGTCGAGGAAGCCGGCGCGGTGCTGCTGCGCAACCGGAATTCGCTGTTGCCGCTGTCTGCTACGCAATCTGTCGCGGTGATCGGCGGCCATGCCGACAAGGGCGTGCTGACCGGTGGCGGTTCCTCGGCGGTGCAGTCGCCGCAGGGCAATGCGGTGCCGGGCGTGGAACCTACCAACTGGCCGGGCCCCGTGATCTATCAACCTTCGGCTCCGCTCGCTGCCATCGAACGCCTCGCGCAAGCCAAAGTGACTTTTGCCGACGGCAAGGACGTTGCCGCCGCCGCGCAACTCGCGGCGCGTTCGGACGTCGCGGTGGTGTTCGTCGAACAATGGGCGGGGGAAAGTTTCGACCTGCCGACGCTCGCCCTGCCCGGCAATCAGGATGCGCTGGTCGAAGCCGTTGCCAAGGCGAACCCGCACACGGTGGTCGTGCTGGAAAACAACGGCCCGGTCGCGATGCCTTGGCTGAGCAGGGTCGGCGCGGTACTGGAAGCGTGGTATCCCGGTGCGGCCGGGGGCGAGGCGATCGCGCGGCTGCTGTACGGCGAAGTTGCTCCGGGCGGCCGCCTGCCGGTGAGCTGGCCGCGCGACGAATCGCAACTGCCGCGCCCGCACATTCCCGGTGCGGGCCTCGCTGCCATCGGCCTGCCGCCCCGAGGCAAACCCGCGCAGGACGTCGACTACAACATCGAAGGCGCGGACGTGGGTTACCGCTGGTATCAGCGCAAGCACCTCGAACCGCTGTTCCCGTTCGGCTACGGCCTCACCTACACGCATTTCGAATACAGCGGTTTCGAACCGCATGTCGAACACGGCCGCGTCACCGCTTCGTTCACCGTGACCAACCGCGGCCCACGCGAAGGCGTCGACGTACCGCAGCTCTACGTGACCCTGCCCGGCGCGGGCGAAGCGCCGCGACTCGCGGGCTGGTGCCGGATCAGCCTGAAACCCGGCGAGTCCGCGCATCTGACGGCCACCGCCGACCCGCGCCTGCTGGTGAACTTCGACAGCCACGGCCAGCGCTGGCAGCGTCCGGCCGGCACCTACCTGCTGGAGTTGGGCCACTCGGCAACATCGTTCCAGGGCCAAGGTACGGTGACGCTGACCGCCGCCACCTGGCCCGCGGACGCGGCACCGGCCGGTGCGTCCCAACCGTGCGTAG
>Ga0070737_10001702_pt1 | contig 29822 bp, 25 predicted proteins | sample Coa_R1_10_FD_66438 | JGI IMG/M metagenome (GOLD analysis project Ga0070737, IMG submission 66438) | Surface soil microbial communities from Centralia Pennsylvania, which are recovering from an underground coalmine fire - Coalmine... | ecosystem: Environmental > Terrestrial > Soil > Unclassified... | reverse complement strand
CGATGCGATCACCTGCTCCATTTCGCGGCATAACTCGCAGTCGGCGCGGCTGTAAAGAAGAAGTTCGATCACCGTCAGGGCCTCAGTCTAAGCAGTCCCAGCTCACGCATCAAACGCACGGTCGCCGGACAGGCTGATACGCCCGAACCACCGCACAGGCCGCGGGCCAGATCGGCAGCCAGAAAGTCCAGGTCGGCAGGGCGATCGATATCGTACCACCATCGCCCCAACCGATATCGAACCTTGAGTCCGTGCAGACGGCGTAGCGTCTGCCCCATCACCCTGGAACCGCCCCACTCAATGCCGTCAAAGATGTCCGGGACCCGACCGCGCACTGCGACCAGGTAATAGCCGCCGTCGAGCGCCGGCGCGACTACCACCGGCGCCTCGCGCAGGGCGTCGATACTTTGCCGGATGAAGGCACGCGGCAGCGACGGCGTGTCGGTGCCGAACAGCACCGCCCCCGTCCCTTCGGCATAAGCCGCCAGCACGCGAGCCATCCGCCGGCCCAGATCGCCGCCGCCTTGATCGATCAACTCGGTGCCGAAGCGGCGCGCGATGCGGTTGAAGTAGGGGCTGTTGCGGACGGAGCCGGGCGCGCTGCCTGCGATAACCAGCTTGCAGCCGCGAAAGGACCCCGCCTTGGCCAGCGCGTCGATAATGAAGGCGTCGGCCAGGCGCGCCGCGGCTTGTGCGCCCAGCCGCGCAATCAGCCGGCTTTTGACGCGGCCCGCAACCGGCTCGCGGGCAAACACGATCAGGGCGGGTAGCGGGCGTCCGCCATCCGAAGGCAACGCGGCCATAGCGCTATTTGACCGTCTCGGGGACCACCAGGTTGATCGGGATCGCCAGAGTTTTGATCAGCAGATGGCTGATCGAGGTGATGGGTGCCGGGACCACGGTCGGATCACCCACCGGCCCGTGGACATGAAAGTAGGCCGCCACAATCCCGGACTGGCTGGCCGCGATGCGCGAGCCGATGAGCGGGATCTTGTTGAATACCGTGTCCAAAAGCTGGAACGGGCGCATCCCGATCATCATGTTCATCCCGCTGCGCGCGACGTCAACCTTGCCCGCGGCGGTGATTTTCATTACCGGTCCGTCGAGCAGGAAATCGTTGGTCTCAAAGCTGCCCTGCTCGCCGGTAAAATGCGCGCTGATGGTTTTGAAGGGCACGCCCTTGACGCGCGGGTCTGGAACGTTGGCGTTGATCCATTCGCTGACATCGACCAGCGACAGCATCCGCGACAGCAGTTTGAACTTGAGCAGCACCCCGTCTTTGACCGTCAACGCCAGACTACCGGTCAGGGTGTTGAAGAAGTCGTCGTCGGTGTCCGCCCACACGTCGGCGTCCGAGGACAGGCGGCCGGTCACCACCGTTGGATCGCTGCCCAAGGCCTGCAACGCGGCGACGTCGAGGTCATCGGCGCGGGTAATGATGTGCACCCAGTCGTCACGCCGGCGTCCGGTCAGTTCCATCGTCAGATGACCGCCCAGCGCATCGGCGCTGATGTCGAATACGCGCCAGTTTTCGGCGTCGCGCCGGAAGCTGGCCTTAAGCCCACGCATCTGCAGGCGCTCGAGGTTGGCCTGGGCCGCCTCGATATGGCCCTCGAACGAGGTATTGTCGATCTTGACGGGGGTTTTGGGCGTCCACGGCAGACGCACCGCCGTGATCGCTTCGAGGTCGAGCTTTTGCGCCGACGCGTCGATCCTTATCACGGGTTTGCTGACGTCGGCCACCGACAGCGTCATCACCAGCGGCGAACCTTCCAAGGTCGCCGACTGGATTGCAAGCCGGCCGCCCTGGCCTGACAACGTCACTGACGCGGGCTGGGTCAGAACTACCGGCGCGCGCAAAAACGCGAACTTGATCTGGCCCGGACCCAGCGCCAGGTTGCCCTGCACCTGGTAGCGATGCGTGCCTTCGCGCAGGCGGCTGACGGAGAGCGTGCCGCTGGCCGGCGCATGCACGTCCATCGTATCCATCGCGATCATCTGCGGCAGCCATTCCTCGGCGTCGATCTGGCGCATCTGGAGGTCCAGATCGCTCAGCTCGTACACACCCGGCCCGGTCTTCTCAATCCTGCCGCTGACTCGCAAGCTGCCCCGGTTGGGCGCCAGGTCCAGCTTGTCGATCAGGATGGCGTTGGGCGACAGATCGACCCTGCCGCCATATAGCTTGAATTCGGAAGGCGTCGACGCCGCGACGACCGTCACCCCACGCGGCTGCAACACCGCCCGGTACTCGGGTGCGTCCGCGATGCCTGACCTGGTCAAAATCCCGTGCAGTTCGATTTCAGCCGCTGTCATGCCGCGCACGCTTTGGATGCGTTTGAGCGGTTCAGCGACGACACCGGGCATCCAACGGCGCAACGCATCATAAAGCTGGCCCACGTCAAGGTCGCCGGACACCTTGACCTGATAGGGCATACCCGCGCCGGCGCGGCCAAGGTCACCGGTCAGGCTGATTTGATTGAGCGTGGAAGCGCCCAGACTCGCACGGCCCTGGGTCAGGCGTACGAGCCCGCCGCCGTATTCAAGCTTGCCGTCCAGTTCCGCGACCGGCGGTAACTGGCCCGGCGGCGTCAGCGCGATTCCGTCCAGGCTGGCCTTGAGCATCGCTTGATGAAGCAGGATTCTTCCCGGCGGCGCCAGCAATTCGTCAAGCGTGGTGTCGAGATTCACTTGCTCCACGCTCAGGCGTCCCGCCGTCAGTATCGCGGCGCCTGCGGTGACCCATCCGGGCAGACCACGAATCCGGCGCGTCAGCGACTTTAGCTCCTCGGCGTCAATAATCAGCGGCGACAGCAAGGCGCGGATGCGCAAATTGTCGGGCGGCAACGGCGCGAGTTGGGCGGAGCCGGCCAGCAACTGTTGACCCGCTGTTGCGATCGCGAACTGAGTTACCTGCAGACCGCTGACGGAATGGATCAGGCGGGCGCTGACCGTCAACTCGGACAGGCGGATGGGGTCGGCAATGAAGGGCGCGCCCAGTTGGAAATTGCTGGCCCGCGTCAACGCCTGTCCCCTGACCGTCCCGTCGGCACGCACCAAAAATGTCAGGTTGCCCTGCACGTCGCCGCGCAGATCCACGCCGGTGGTTGCCATCTGTTCAAGCTGGCTATCCCAAAACCACAGCGCGCCGCGCGCAAACGGCACGTCGGCTCCGTCGATTTCGGGCGCCATCGTCAGGCTTGCCCCAATTTTGAAGCTCGGCAGCGCAACTCCCTTGAACAGCCCCTCCAGGCGCACGCGCCAGGCCCCGGCCGCGCGGCTGTGGGTGGCACGCACCGCGGCCTGCTCGAACAGGACCTGTCGGTCATGATCCTCGACGGTCGCCGTCGACATCACAAGCTGGCGGGTAACATTCGACAGACGCACGAGGATCCGCCGCAGGTTCTGCACCGCAACGGCATCCAGCACCGGCATCGGGCCGGGAGTCACGGAATGCACGGGCAGGACGACCTGCGGCTTATCCAGCGACACCGCCAAAAACGGCAGCCCACCGTGAAACAGCAGGGTGCGATAGCCGCAGGTCAACCGGATGCGGCCGAAACTGGCGACGGTCTGATTGCCGTCCATCAGGCGGGCGGAATCCAAGGTGATGACGACATGATAGGAGACCCGAGTGCTCAGGCGCGCACTAATCAGGTCAAGCCCGGTCTCGGCCTTGACCGCAGCCGTGATGCGCCGGTTGATTTCATCGGGACCAAGCCGCCTGATTGCGGCGTACGCCAGCACGCAAAGCACGACGCCGGCCATCAGCGCCGCGCCGGTCAGAACTAACAGCAGCTTGCGGATACGAGCTAACAACGGTGCCTGCCGCCCTCTGGTCTTGCTATTGTGCGGTAGCGATAACGCCGCGCCCCGAACATGATGATCCCGTCATATCCAGCCGCACCGCTGCAGTCCGGCAGTTGCTGCCTCTACGATCATGCGTTTTGATTGCACGGCGCAGTAGCGCGAAATGGTCAGCGCCCTCCGGCTGTTTGTTGCTGCCTGTAAAGTAGACGCCAGCCGACGGCCATGCGTTTCGCCCCGGCTTAGTTGACGCCCAACCGTTCGCGCTCCCGCTTCTCGAGCCGCTCCAGCAATTGCTGGATGTTCTTAACTTCGACCACCTGCCACTGGCCGTCGGAGTTGCGCGCCATCCGGATGTCCCAATCCTGTCCCTTGTGGTCGCGAAAGTGGGTGTAGGCTGTAGAGCCGTTGTTATGCATCAGCAATACCGCGCCGGCTACCGCTGCGGCCGGCATCTGCACCTCCTTGGCTCCATCGTCGACCTTTTGCTTGGCCCATGATTCGACCATCCGGGCGGCAGGGGCGGATAGCAGTTGGACCGCGCCCCGGCTGAAGAATTGCGTCAGCGGGTCCGCCGACCCGGCCCGGTTGTCAACCATCTGCATGCCGGCGCTGCGGACCAGGCTTTGAAAATCCACGAAGCGGGCGGCGCGCTCGCCGTCGCGCGCGTCGATCGCCAGCTTCAGTTGCAGCACCGCGAAAGTCGGCGTGGTGGGCAGATAGAAGATCGCCCATCCGGCCACCACCGCCACCAGCGCCGCCGCCGTCCAATGGCGCAACAAAAAACGTCCCATCGTGTCCGCTGGTTCTCAGGCTCGAATTTTTACCGGGCCAGGCATCTCCAAACCGCCCGTACCTTACCCTTAACATGATTTGTGGCGAAACCGAACTATCCCCGCGATAGCCTCGATGCGATTGTGCCGCTAAGCTGGCCACACTGTGCGCGCGCAGCGGCCCTTTGCAAGCCGCCCGTCAGGTTCAGATGCAGCAAGCCCTGTCTTCCGCCAGTTCCATCAGGGAAGCTCCCTCCCTGGTTCCCCGGCGCCTTCGCCTGCCGTTCGAGATTTTGTTGGTGACCCTGGCGGGCGCCCTGGCACTGACCGTCAACATCAGCCATCCGCCCTTGGTCGACTGGGACGAAGCGACCTACGCCGAAGTGGCCCACGAGGCACTTCACAGCCATCGGATTTTCGATCTGACCTGGAACGGCGCTCCCTACGTCAAAAAGCCGCCGCTGCTGTTCTGGATGGTCACGGCGTCGTTCCGGATCCTGGGCGAAAGCGAGGTCTCGGCGCGGCTGCCGTCGGTGATCGCCGGAATCGGCACGCTGGTGCTGATGTATCTGATCGCAGCGCCGGTGATCGGCAGATTCGGCGGTCTGCTGGCAGGGCTGTTGCCGCTGGGCTTTTACTTCTTTATCGCACGCGGCGGACGCGAATGCGCCACCGATGCGCCGCTGCTCTTCTTTAGCACGCTTGCGATGTACGCGCTGACCCGCGCGCCAGGCCGGCGCTTGTGGCTGGGCGTATCGGGGGCAGCGTGCGGGCTGGCGATCCTGAGCAAAGGACTGGCCGGCGTGCTGCCGATGATCGTGGCGGCGGGCGCGTTGGTTTTTATCCCCGGCTTTTCTTCGATCGGAATGGGCGGTCTGATTTGGATGGTCGGCGGCGCGGCGCTCGTCGCCGGTCCATGGTGCCTTTATGAAGCGCTGTTCAATTACCCCGCCTTTCTGACCAACTACCTCGGTTACGAGACTCTGCGCCGCGTCACAACGCGTCTGGAAGACGACCAGTTGGGGGCCGATTTCGCGCTGGTCACGTTCGGTTCGGAGATAAAGCATCTGTGGCCGCTGCTGCTGCCCGCCGCTGCCCTTGCCCTGGCCTCCGTGCGCAAGGGCTTGCTCGCCGCGTTACGGCAAATCGACTCTTCAATCTGGTTGTGGCTTTGGTGGCTGATCGTGACTCTGGCCGCGGCCTGCGCGGTTCAGACGCGACTGCCGTGGTACATCCTGCCCGCACTGATACCCACCGCACTGCTCGCTGCAGCCGTCCCGGCCTGTGCGCTGCGCGGCGGACGCGTCCGAACCATATCGGGTGTCGCGGCGCTCGCCGCTTTGGTGCTGATCGGACTGCACGCGCCCAGGCGCTGGCGCACCATCAATCACGCCGCGCAGCGCCAGCGCAGACTGAGCATGCCCAGCTACGTGCTGGGGATGAAGGCGCGCGCGGCCGAAGCCGCCAATCCCGGCGGGGAACTGTTCTTCGCCGGCCCGCCGATGCCCACGTTGGTGTACTACAGCCGCATGCGATGCAACTTCGTGGAGACCTCGGAGCTGGCCCACGTGGAACTGGTGGGTGCCGCCTCCGCGCCGGCAAAAATCCGCTCCCACGATGCGGTCCTGCTCGACGCTTCGGGCAAGGCCCAGGTAATCGGCAACCTCGACCACGAATGGCACTGGACCACCGACGGCGCCAGCACCGCTCCACCCACCGGCGCTACAGCGCGTCTTCACGCGGCGGAATAAGGATATCCGCCTGCAGAACCTTTCAGCGCCAGCACGGGCAGGGACGCTCGCGTGTCAACAAGCATGGGCACCTGTCCCACTGCTGAAAATCCCAAACCTCATGTAAGCGACGCCGCCAGCCTGAAATGATACGTAACCGCCACTCGATTCCATATAGTTAAAGTCGAACATATCCCCACCAGGCCAAGACGCAACTACGATGCTTGCGCCGCCTTTAGTCCCAATCGCCCCGTGAGTAGCGGCGGGATTAGCGGATTCAACGGCGTCCGCTGCTACGATTCGCAAATCGCCCATTTCATCTCCCGCGACGCGGCGGGCCTGGCCGGCGGCCTCAACCCATACGCCCACGCCGGCAACGACCCGAAGGCGTCGCAATAGTAGTTGATCGTGTAGGGATTGGCCGACGCCCACTGCTGGAGATGACCCCGCTCGCCGTGGGAAAACTGGTTGGAGCAGGGACTGCCGCCGATAACCGGTGATGTCGCCGTCGTTGTCGTTGGTTACCCGGCAGCCGCGCGATGAGAAGAGGCGAGTTAGCCGGGTTGTAGGTGATAGACGAAATCGGGGCGGCGATGTTGCTCCTGGCCAGGCTGCCGCCCATGCTGGTGCGCCGCCCGTCGGCGTCATAGCCATAGTGTGTTTATCAACCGGTCCTCGTCGGAGAGAAGATCAATTGCTTATCGAAACTTACCTGACGAAATCTAGTCATATCCTCGTTCACCGACACGGTGACATGTAGAACTACAGAAAACGCGGTAAGGGGCGGCCAGGTCTTTTCGATTATGAGGAATCTCTTAAAGTAGCTGGCATTTCCCTCGGTGAGACCTGGCGGCAACGCTGCCGCGCCGACGAGAATTGACGCCTCAAGCGTAGCGGTGTCGGCACTCCCGTTCTCAATCCTCACCTCCCAAAGACGCAGGATCTCGGATAATCTGACAATCCGTCCACCGTGCACTGTACACCTGAAGGCCACGACTCGTTCGTTAACTCCCAACACGAAGTCCGGCGCGCTCACAACAACTTCTCTCAACTCGCAAGCGTGTAACAGACAACGCCCGGACGCCGTCAGGAAAGTTACGATGGTCAACAAAAAACTCAATCTGTGATAGAGCAAATGGCTAATTTCCATTGGCCACACCGTGATGCGCCTAGTCGGGCACCTCAACCTCGACCCAGATCTTGCCGGCACCTAAGCTGTCACCATTTATCGCTTTAAAAGCGTCGGGATTTAGCTCAATAATGCGTCCTGGGTCCTCCTGTAGAGGCCGTACCGGGCGGCCGCTATTATCAGTTCTGAAGGGCCCCGCATCGTTTACCCAGACCTTCACCTTCGCCTTGTTGGCGGGGTTTGTAACTTGGACTGGCGCAGGACGATGCGGCTCAATAGTGCGGAAGGGATGAAGAAGGCCGAACCGTCAACCTAACGTTTCCTTCAGTGCCGCGACGATCTGATTGAATGCGCGCTTGCCGACCTCGAGGTTCGGCATGCTTACGAAACTGTGGATGGTGCCGTCGTAGCGTGTGCAGGTCACCGGCACGCCGGCGGCGCGCAGGCGCTCGGCGTACGCCTCGCCTTCGTCGCGCAACGGATCATACTCGGCCGTGATGACCAGCGCCGGGGGCAGCCCGCGCAGGTCCGGTGCGTTAATCGGCGCCGCATAGGGATGGAAGCGATCGTTATCGTCGTGGATGTAATGCTTCCAGAACCATGCCATCGACGCGGCGGTGAGAAAGTATCCCTGCCCGTTTTCGCGGTACGAGCGTGTGTTCATGCTGCCGTCGGTGATCGGATAGACGAGCACCTGAAAGGCGAGTTGCGGTATCCCGCCGCGATCGCGCGCCATCAACGGCACCACCGCGGCCAGATTGGCGCCGGCGCTGGTGCCGGCTACCGCGATTCGCCGGGGATCGCACCCGAGGTCTGGCGCGTTTTGCGCCACCCATCGCGTCGCCGCGTAGCAATCCTCGACGGGCGCGGGAAATTTGGCTTCGGGCGCCAGGCGGTAATCCACCGACACCACGACGCATCGGGCGGCGTTGGCCAGCGCGCGGCATTGCGCGTCGGAGCCGTCGAGATTGCCCAACACCCAGCCGCCGCCGTGGAAGTACACAATCGCGGGCCGCGGCGCCGATGCCTCGGGCGTATAGATGCGCACGCCCAACTCGCCGGCCGGTCCGGGAATGCGCCTGTCCTCGACTTTGGCGATCGGTTCGGCAGTGCCGCGCGCGATGGGATTGGCTTCCATCCTGCGCCGTGCCTCCTGTGGCGGCATCTGGCCAAAGTCCAGCGACGCGCCCGCGGCAAGCATCGCGTCGAGCAGGGCCCTGGTCTGCGGCTCCAGCGCCATCGCGGAGGCCTATTTCCCAAAAGCCGTCTTCAGCGCGGCTACGACCTCTTTGATCGCTTCTTTGCCCTTGTCGAGGTTGTCCGCCATGCTGACGAAGCCGTGGATCGTGCCGTCATAGCGCGTGCAGGTAACCGGCACGCCGGCCTGGCGCAGTCTGGCGGCGTACGCCTCGCCCTCATCGCGCAGTGGATCGTATTCAGCGGTGATGACCAGCGCCGGCGGAAGTCCCTTCAAATCGGGCGCGTGGATTGGCGCCGCGTACGGATGCTTGCGATCGTTGTCATCGCGCACGTAATGGTTCCAGAACCACACCATCGCAGCGCGCGTCAGAAAGTAGCCCTGGGCCAGCTCGCGCATCGAGCCGGTCTCCAGGCTGCCATCGGTGCAAGGGTACAGCAGTACCTGGTAGGCGATGGCGGGTTTGCCCCGATCCTTGGCCATCAGCGGCACGGCGGCGGCGAGGTTGCCGCCTGCGCTGTCGCCGCATACCGCCAGCCGCTTGGGATCGGCGCCCAGGGCGGCGGCATTCTCCGCGGTCCACACAGTAGCGGCGTAGCAGTCTTCGGCTGCGGCGGGGAACTTGGCTTCGGGGGCCAGACGGTATTCCACCGACACCGTGACGCATCCGATCGCGTTGGTCAGCTTGCGGCATAACGCGTCGTGGCTGTCGATACTGCCGATGACCCATCCGCCGCCGTGATAAAAAACCATCACCGGAAACGGCCCGCTGCCCTCGGGCGTGTAGATGCGCACCGGGACCGGCGCGTCGGGGCCGGGCACGGTACGGTCCTCGACCCTGGCGACCGGCTCGCCGGGACCGCGCGTCACGGCGGCCATCTGCTCCATGGCCTGGCGGGCCTGGGGCGCCGTCATCTTTTCGAATTCCAGCACCATCCCCGCCGATTGCATCGCGTCAATCAGGGCCTTGGTCTGTGGTTCCAGCGGCATAGATTTTCACCTGGTTGGTTGTGGGCGCGCGCGATGCACGCCACGTGTGTTAAGGGGCCTGTTTGACAGGGCGCATCACGCGCCCGCCTCAATCGAACATGATTACCGTGCGAACCACCTCGCCGGCTTTCATCGCGCGGAACGCCTCGTCGATATCCGCCAGCGTGCCCTTGCGCGTCACCATGTCGTCGAGGTTAAGCCGCCCCTGCCGGTAATATTGCAGGAACTTCGGTGCGTCGAGGCGAAAGCGGCTCGACCCCATAAAGCAGCCCTGCAGCTTGCGCTCGGCCAGCAACGATACCGCATCCATCTCGACCTTCTCGGTCAACGGGATCATTCCGATCACGGTCGCGGTGCCGCCTGGCTTGAGGCAGGCAATCGCCTGTTCGGCCACTTTCTTGAGCCCGATGCATTCGAAGGCATAATCGACACCACGCCCGGTCATACCCATGATCGCCTGCACCGGGTCGGCCGAGGACGCATCGACGGTGTCGGTTGCGCCCAGCCGCCGCGCCATCGCCAGCTTGCTCTCAAACATGTCCACCGCGATGATCTGAATCGCGCCGGCGATGCGCGCGCCCTGCACTGCGGCCAGCCCGATTCCGCCGCATCCAAACACCGCCACCGTCGAGCCCGGCGCGACCTTGGCGGTGTTGAGCGCCGCGCCGACACCGGTGGTCACGCCGCATCCGACCAGCGCCGCCCGATCCAGCGGGATGTCGTCGGGAATCTTGACCACGGCGTTTTCGTGCAGCAATTGCTTTTCGGCAAACCCCGCCATCGACAGGATTCCCTGGATCGGCTTGCCCTTGTATTGCATCCGGGGCGGCTCGCCCGGCTTGCGATTGGTCGCACCGGTGTTGAAGCATAGATGCGGACTGCCGCTCAAGCATTTTTCGCACGACCCGCAGAACAGCGCCAGGCAGGCGATGACGTGGTCGCCGGGCTTGAACTCGCTCACATCGCTGCCGACTTCCTCGATGATCCCCGCCGTCTCATGACCGAGGATCGCCGGCGGCATCATCGGCCACACGCCGTCGGCAAAATGCAGGTCGCTGTGGCAGACGCCGCACGCCACGCTTTTGACCAATACTTCCCTGCCCTTGGGTTTGTCGATGTCGACCTCGTCAAGCACTAGCGGCTGCCTGGGGCCGTTGAATATCGCTGCACGCATGAATCACACTCCCTGGCTTCGCGGCAAGCTTCGTGCGCTGCCGAGCCCTGACCGCCAAAATAGCATGGCAGGTGAAAAAGCCGGCAGCACTAGGCTTTGGCCAGCCAATTAGCATGGCGGCAGCGCGCCCTGCAAACTATGCTCTGCGGCCCGCGGGCGCAGCGCCACCGGTGGCACCTGCGATTTTAAGGCGAAATGATGAGTGAAAATATTCTATAATCTCGCGAAATTAGCTAAGCTCGGCGCATGGCCGAGCGGAGCAACGCGGCGGTGTTTGCCGCCGCCACGATACGCCTTGGATGGCCATTGAGGCTGTGCCTGTTCGGCGTGGTCGCGGTGATCGTCTATTGGCTGGGCACGTCGCTGTTTTCCGCTGTCCGGATGGAACCGCTGTTCTATCCGATCTTCAGGTCGGTGTTACACGTCACCGGCGACGAGAAATTGTTCTTTTATCTGTCGCTGGTGAGGTGGACGGGGCATTTCCTTCAATACTTCGTGTTGTTCCTGATTCTGCTCTGGGCGCTGGGGCTGCGTCCCTTAACCGCTTTGATCGTGTGTGTCCTGCTGGCTCTGGCCGACGAGGGCCATCAGTATTTCCTGCCCGACCGCAGTTGCAGCCTGCTCGATATCAAGCTTGACGCGGCAGGCGCCGCCACCGCGTTCATCCTCGTTGCCGCCGTCCGCCGCATCCGCCTCGCGGCGCCGCGCGTCGCGGCCGGTCCGGTGGCAGAACGGGCCGGCTCGGCTTCGGCCTGAATCAGAGCCGCGCAATCACGTCATTGCCGATTTTCTCAAACGCGCGGCTGATGCCGTCGCGGTCGGTGGCGGGCGAGTTCATGAACACGCGCGTGACGCCGATATCTTCCAGGCGTCTGATCACGTCCAGATCGGGGCCGGCGCCGGTGGTGATATCGAATCCGTCGGACTTACGTCCGACCTTGGCACATTCCTCCTTGAGCCAGCCGATCATGGATTTGATTTCGTTGATGAAGTCAATTTTGCTTACGTCCGCATCGACGATCGGAGTCAGCGGGTAGAAGCCGTCGCCGAAGCGCGCGGCGCGCCGCGCCGCGGCGCGCGAATGACCGCCGACCAGGAGCGGGACGCCGCCCTTTTGCACCGGCTTGGGAAAGCTGCGGATGCGCTCGAAGTTGAAATGGGTGCCTTTGAAAGTGGACGGATCCTCGCGCCACAGCGCGCGCAGCGCCTGCATCGCTTCATCGGTGCGCTTGCCGCGCCGATGGAAATCCAGGCCCAGCGCCGCAAACTCCTCCGCGCACCATCCGCTGCCGATTCCCAGTTGTGCCCGCCCCTTGGAAACCACGTCCAGGGTGGCGACTTCCTTGGCCACGTATAACGGATGGCGCTGGGGGAGGATCATGATGCCGGTGCCGAGCTTGATTTTGGAGGTCAGGCCAGCCACGAACGACAGCGCCGTGATGGGCTCGGCCAGCGGCGCGTCGGGACCGCCGGGAATCTCGCCGTCGGGCGTGTAGGGGCATTTGGTCTGATGCCCGTCGGGAATCGCCGAATGATCAGGCGCCCATAGCGATTCGAAGCCGCATCGTTCGGCCGTAATCGCGACGTGGGCCATGATGTCGGGATCGCTGAAGGGACCGAGGCCGATGGCTGCCATGCCGACCTTCATGTGCGTCAACCTCCTCTTTAAGCCTTGCAGCGCATACCGCCACTTCCGCGCCCGCTTGTCAATCAGCGCACCAGCGCGGCCAGTGCCAGAACGCGCTGCGCCTGCTTGAGATGGGGCATGTCGAGCATCTTGCCGTCCAGCGACACGGTACCGGCGCCCGCGGCGAACGCCTCGATTACGCGATGGGCGTGCGCAATCTCCTCCGCGGTGGGCGTGAAGGCGTCGTTGATGATCGGCACCTGGTCGGGATGAATCGCGATCTTGCCGGTGAATCCCGCCCGCGCCGCTGCGCGCGCCTCGGCGCGCAGACCGGCAGCATCGCGGAAATCGACGAACACGGTGTCCAGCGGCTGAACGCCCGCCGCCACCGCGCCGGCCAGACACAGCGAGCGCGCCAGCCGATAGGTAAATTCCAACTCGCCCCGCTCGTCGCGATTGGTCGCAGCGCCGAGCGCGGCGGCCAGGTCCTCGGCGCCCCAGGTCATCCCGGCCAGCCGCGGACTGCATCCGGTATAGCTCCCCAACGCGAACAGCGACGGCGCGGTTTCAGTGGCGATTGCAAAGATCCGCACGCGTCCTTCGTCCAGTCCATCACGGACCTCCAGCGCCGACAGGTAATGGCTCGCGACGACCACGTCGGCAGCCGAGTTGGTCTTGGGCAGCATGATGCCGTCGGGTGCGCCCGCGGCGATTGCGGCCAGGTCGGCCAGTGTCTTGCCGCTGGACAGCGGATTGACGCGCACCCACAGTTGCTGGCGGGCGCGTTCGCGATGGCTGCCCAGGTACTCGCGCACCATCGCGCGCGCCGCGCCCAGCCGGTCGGCGGGCACGGAATCTTCAAGGTCGAGCACCAAAGCGTCGGCCCCGGAACTTTCGCCCCGGGCCAGCTTGCGTTCGCTGTCACCGGGCACAAACAGCATCGAGCGCGGCTCCATACCTCACCTCGCACCCATTGCGTATCGCCGTGCCTTGGGCCTGCGGCCTCAAGTATACTCGGGCCGAACCAACCACAGTCCGACAGGAGGACGGCGATGGCGATCAAGCTGGAAGATTACGCGGGCAAGTACAAGTTCATCAAGATGGAACGCACCGACGGTATCCTGCAGATGACCCTGCATTCCAAGGGCGGGCCGCTCAAATGGGGGATGCGTCCGCACGAGGAGCTGTCCTATGCCTTCGGCGAGGTCGCGCGCGACCGCGACAATAAGGCGGTAATCATTACCGGCACCGGGGATGAATTCATCGCCGATGCGCTCTGGGGCGGCGATACCACCAAGGTCCCGCCCGGGGCCTGGGATCACACCTTTTCCGACGGCAAGCATCTGCTCATGAACCATCTTGACATCGAAGTACCGATGATCGCGGCGGTCAACGGCCCGGCGCTGATCCATGCCGAGCTGGCGCTGCTGTGCGACGTCGTGCTGGCGGCCGACCACGCTGAGTTCCAGGACCTGCCTCATTTTCCCGGCGGGCTGGTTCCGGGCGACGGCGTGCACGTCGTGTTTCCGCTGCTGATGGGATTTAATCGCGGGCGCTACTTTCTGTTGACCGGTCAGAAAATCTCCGCCCGTCAGGCGCTGGACATGGGGCTGGTCGCGGAGGTGATGCCGCGCGACCAGCTGCTGCCGCGGGCCTGGGAGCTGGCGCGCCAGATCACGGACAAGCCGCCGCTGGCGGTGCGCTACGCGCGTCAGGTGCTGACGCTGCATTTAAAGCGCCTGATGCTCGACAACCTGAGCCTGGGGCTGGCGCTGGAGGGCCTGGCCGCGGGCGAACATTGGGTGTCCACCAGACCACGCGCCTAGGTTGCGTGACAATTGAAACCAACCTTCGGGCTGGTCGTGAGCACCTACAATTAGTAGGACGCGTGTCGCCGCCGGTCGATGACGCGCGAGCGTCGGCTGCTCGCGCTCGTCGGCAGGAACCTAACCCCCGGCCCCCTCCCTGAACGGGAAGGGGAGCAGATTCGGATCGCGGCGAGAACTGGTTGTCCGTTGGCGAAGGTGCTTCCCGCTTCGTTTTTGGCCAAGGGGAAAAATTGCTGAACCGGCCGCGCTCAGCCGCGCTTGGAGCCGGCCGCGCCGCGCTCGTACTCGGCGCGCAGGCCCATGCGCTGGGTCTGCGCGCCCTGCACGACGACCATCGAATGGCCCGCTTTGGCCAGATCTCCGGGCGGCAGGCCAAATTCGTCGAGCAGATTGGTGCCCAGAATGATCAGCGGGCCGGGCGCCTGGCGCGCCAGTTGCGCCGCGCTGCGCTCGGCCAGCACGTCGGTGTGCAGACGCAGGCCCTCGGCGCGGCCAATCGCGCGGACCATTTCGAGCAGCGGCAGATCGGGTTTGATATCCGCGCGCGGCACCAGGATAACGTGCAGACTGCGCTTGGTCCGCTTGACCAGGCGGATACCCAACTCAAGCGCGGCGCGCCCGTGCGCACTGTGATCGACCACCGCAAACACCCGGTCCAGCGGTTGGTTCAGGCCTGGGGTCAGGACTGCAACATTGACCGGAATCGCTTCCGCCCGCTCGGCGATCGAGCGCACCACGCCGCCGCGCAGGTCGGAACCGAAGACCGCGTGATGCGCACCCAGCAGCAGCCATTCGCTTTGCGCCTCTTGGGCGGCGCGCAGGATGTCCAGTGCGGGGTCGTCGGTCCATACCGCCTGCGAGGTGACCGCCGTGCCTCGCGCATGAACATGGTCGAGGGCGGCGGCCAGCGCCGGCGGCTGGGGAGCGACGCGCTGGTCGACTTCGCGCAGCCCCGAGCGCACTCCTTCCGGGGGCCGGCGCGCCAGCGCCACGACATGCGGGGGCGGATCCTCGGGGCGATTGGCCTCCAATGCGAGGTCGAGCAGGTTGGGTGCGCCTTCGGGGTTGGAGATCGCCACCACGATTGCCGCGCGGCGCACCGGGCCCAGCGCCGGACTGATCGTGGCGGTGGGTTCATGGTCCGCCTGCGCGCCAGCGGCTGGAATCAGCCAGTCGATGACGGGCGCGGTTGCGGCCGTCGCCGCCAGCGTCATCAGCACCAGCATGGTGAACAGCTCGGGGCCGATGATCTCGAGCTGCAACCCGATGTCGAGCACAATCAACTCGATCAGGCCGCGCGTATTCATCAGCACGCCCACCACCGACGCGTCGCGCCATCGCGCGCCCGACAGGCGCGCGGCCAACGCGCCGGCGCCAAACTTCGCCGCCGAGGCCAACGCGACGAGCGCACCGCACAGCAGCCATTGGCGCGCACCGAACACCGTGAAATCGGTCTGCAAACCGACCATCGCGAAAAACGCCGGCAGCAACAGCACCACTACCAGGTCTTCGAGGCGGTCGGTCAGTTCGCGCGACATCCCGCTGTCATGCGGCATCACCGCGCCCAGCGCGAAAGCGCCCAGCAGCGCGTGCAGGCCGACGACCTGCGCCGCCAACGCGCATAGCAGCAGCGAGACGAAGATGGTGGTGATGACGCCCTGGGTCAGCCGGCCGCGATTGCCATAGACCACCGACAGGCGCATCATCAGCGGCCGGAACACGCCCGCCAGGATTAGGACGAATCCGGCAATCAGCGCTGCCGTCGTGATTGCGCCGCTTTCACGCGCCTGCCACAGCCCCAGCATCACCCCCAACAGCGACCAAATCGTCACGTCACCCAGCGCGCCGGCCGCCAGTGAGGTCGCACCGATCGGTGTTTTGTGGACGCGGCGGTCGATGAGGATGCGCGCCAGGACCGGAAAAGCAGTTACCGCCAGGGCCAATCCCAGGAAAAAGGCGAAGTAAAATGTCCCGCCCGACAGCGGCGAGAGTGCGCCAAACGCCGGTGCGGCAACAAGGCCGCCGATCACGAAGGGGATAAAAACGGAGGACAGAGAAATCAGCGCGCTCGCCGCGCTTTGCTGACGCAACAGGGCCGGTTCCAGTTCCAGGCCCGCTAAAAACATGTACAGAATGATGGCGACCGAGGCGATCTGGCTCAAAAACCCAAAGGCCTGGGGCGTGAAGAGAAAAGCGAAGGCGTGGGGCGACAGGTGGCCTAAAACAGCCGGGCCCAGTACGATGCCGGCGATGAGCTCGCCTACCACCAGCGGCTGGCGTAGACGGCGGAAGGCGAATCCGAGCGCGCCCGCCATCACGATCGCAGCCGCCAGCGCCAGCAATTCATGCATCAGGGCGGACCCTACCAGCGATGCGGCCGCAAGGCCCAATGCCACCGCGGGCGCCGCCGCGGCGGCGATTACAGACAGAGGTCCCATCAGTTCGAGAATCTGCCCTGCACCGCTAACGGGTCGCCACCCCCCGAACCAGGCCTCGCCCCTGCTCCATGCTCAGTCATGGCGTCTGCTCAACAACCTTAGCACAACCGCCCCGCCAGTGGTCGAGAAGTAGCGACGAGCGCTCTAAATGTCAGCGCAGCCCAAGAGCAGTCAGTTGGCAAACGTCGGGCGGAAGTTCAGCGGGATTCGTTGATCGCGTGGCGCAGAACCCGGTTTTCGCGTTCCTCGCGGATGAAGCGGTAGCTGGCCAGTCCCGCGTAGGTGACGAACGCGGTGATAATCGGGAACAGCACCCCCACCAGCAACCCGTCAGCCATCAGCAGGTACTGGGCCAAGACGAAATAGCCGCAAATCATCGCCGCGGCCGCGACCAGCGACCACGATGCGGACAGGTAGGCAACGGCGGCGCTGACCGTCAGCCCCATTATCGCCGCCGCCACAATCGCCACGCCCGTAGTGGTGTCGGAGCGCTGGATGAAGTCGCCTTGCAGGATGTTGTCGATCGCGTTGGCGTGAATTTCGACGCCCGGAAAATCAGCCCCCATCGGAGTGGACCAACGATCGCCCACCCCCAGCGCGGACGCACCGACGAGCACGATCTTGTTGGCCAGTGCGGCGGCCGGAACCCGATGGGCGATCACGTCGCTGACCGAGTAGTAAGGAAAGGTATGCGCGGGACCGCGGAAATTGACCAGCATCCGTCCCTGCTCATCGACCGGGATCTTGACCGCACCGACACCAACACCCGCCACACCAAAGTCCGCCAGGGCCACCGTGGTCGGCGCCCGGTTGGTATATGCGCTAACCAGCGCCAGAATTAATGGCTCGCAGTAGAGCTTGCCCAACCGTATCACCATCATCTCGGAGCGAAACACTGCGTCCGCGTCAGTCGGAGTATCGAAATATCCGGCCCCGCGTGCGGCACGGTTGATTACCCCAAGATTGGGCAGATAGGCGACCGCTTGCGGTACAGGCGGCAACAAGCCGCGCTCGGCAAGCCGCACATGATCGTACACCAGCGGTGCGGGAGCATCGATCTTGTCCACAAATCCGGGCGTAATTTCCTGGTTGCCGTCCCCAGACCCGACTTGCAGCGAATAGCCGATAAAGGTGTTGCCCTGGGCCCGGATGGCATCGGCGAATGCTTCATCGTTGCTGACTGCAGTCGCGCGCAGAGCCGACATCCTGGCGCCGTCGGCGCCCCGCTCACGCTGCAGGTCGTAGTAGTCGCGTTCGCTGAACACCAAGTCGAAGCCTACCACGGCCGCGTTGTAGGACTTTAACGCCGCCGTCAGCCGCGCCAAAACCGTGCGCGGCCAGGGCCATCGGCCCAGTTGGGCGATGCTCTTATCGTCGATCGCGGCAATCACCACCCGCCCGCTGGGCTTGCGAGTCCCCTGGGCGTACATGCGCAGATCAAAAGCCTTCAGTTCAGCGTCCCGCAGCAGGGCGGGATAACGGCCATTGAAGAAGAACAGAACAGCCACTATCCCGGCTCCGATTTGCAGGGTGCGTAACGCCACGGAGTTCCTGTTTCGTGCCTGGACCATTGGCGCCTATCATATCACGTTTTGCATAAAAGCCGTCAATCAGGCAAAACCGGCGAATTTCGTGCAATGAGTGCAGGGGCCTGTTCGTCTGCTCGATTCAAGGCATCCGCATCGCGCTTTTGGCCGGCTGGCGGCATTTATTAGCCTGTCATATAGTAAAATCGACGTGGCGGGACGGAGCGGCGCCCGCGCCGCCCAAATCCACCGCCGGGGTAGAGCACAGAAATGACCGTCCGTCTCAAGCCGGCCGAAGAAAAGATCACGCAAGATGACGCCTTCATCGCGCACGCGCTCAAGAGCGCCAACGTCCCCACCCTGATGATGTCGCTGGTGCATATCACCGGCGACATGAGCCTGCTTGAGGGCCCAATCAGGCCAAGGCGGGTCGTCAATGGCGATTACGAAAGCTCGATGACCGGCGAGGAAAAGGCGCAGGTGCGCGCGCACGCGCTGGAAATCCTCAAAGCCTATCGCGACCGCGGCTGCACACTGCCACCGCCGCTTTCGGAAAAACAGATCCACGCCCTGATGAGTTTCCTGGTCGGCGAAGCGGTGCCCGAAGAGTACGTGCCGATGATGGTTGAGGAGTTGGCGCTCGACGGCGTCGACCATCGGGCATTCCGCTGGGACCAGCCGGTTAGCCCCGAGAACAAGCAGAAATTCAAGGTGTTGATAATCGGGGCCGGCATGTCCGGACTGCTCGCCGCGATTCGCCTGCAGGAAGCCGGTATTCCCTATGAAATCGTGGAGAAGAACCAGGCGGTGGGCGGAACCTGGTTCGAGAACAGCTATCCCGGATGCCGCGTCGACTCGCCCAACCATTTCTACTCCTTTTCCTTCGAGCCCAATCACGGATGGCCCGAGTACTTTTCGCGGCGCGACGAGTTGTTCGCCTACTTCAACCGCTGCGCGGACAAATTCGGCATCCGGCCCCATATCCGCTTTTCCACCGAAGTGGTAAGCGCGCGCTACTGCGAGGACGAACTGCTTTGGCGGGTCACGGTCAGGACGCCCGCGGGCAACCAGGAAACGCTCAGGGCCAATGTTGTCATCACCGCGGTCGGACAGCTCAATCGGCCCAGGCTGCCCGATATCAAGGGACGCGACAGCTTTGCCGGACCGTCGTGGCATTCGGCCAACTGGCAGCATCAGCACGACCTCAACGGCAAGACGGTTGCGGTGATCGGCACCGGCGCCAGCGCTTTCCAGATCGTACCGGAAGTCGCAAAAGCCGCCGGCCGGCTCAAGGTCTTCCAGCGCTCAGCGCCGTGGATGTTTCCCAACGCGCAGTATCACGCGCTGGTCAGCGAGGAAAAGAAGTGGCTGTTGCGCCATGTGCCCTACTACGCGCGATGGTACCGGTTTTTGCTGTTTTACGCCGGTTCGGACGCGCTGCTGCCGGCCTGCACGGTTGACCCGCGATGGCCGCATCAGCAGCGCTCCATCAGCAAGCTCAACGACCGGATCCGCGAAAACCTCATCGCCAACTACCGGCGGCAGGTCGGCGATAATCCCGAACTGCTGGACAAGGTGATTCCCAAATATCCGCCGTTCGTAAAGCGGGTCCTGGTCGACAACGGATCATGGCTGGCAGCGCTCAAGCGGCCCAACGTCGAGCTTATCACCGAGGAGATTCGCGAGATCGTGCCCGACGCAATCGTCGACACCCACGGCCATCGCCATCGCGTGGACATCATCGTCTATGCGACCGGGTTTTACGCCAACCGCTTCCTGTGGCCGATGGAGATCACCGGCAAGGGCGGCGCCGACCTGCGCGAGATCTGGGGCGACGAGCCGCACGCTTATCTGGGAATCACGGTGCCGCAGTTTCCCAACCTGTTTATGCTCTACGGCCCCTCGACCAACCTGGCCCACGGCGGCAGCATCATCTTCCATTCCGAGTGCCAGGTGCGCTACGTGATGGGATGCATCAAGGCGCTGGTCGAGCGCGGCGCCGCAGCCATGGAATGCAAGGAAGAGCCGTTCCGCCGCTACGTCGACGAGTATACCAAGGTGTGCGCGGCAATGGTGTGGGCGCATCCGGGCACCCGCAACTGGTACAAGAACGAACGCGGCGTGGTGGTCAACACTTCGCCCTGGCGTCTGGTTGATTACTGGAAGTGGACGCGGGCGCCCGAGCTGTCGGACTACGATTTGCGCTGAGGCGCCAGGGCATCGGCACTGCCAACGGAGGTGGAGTTTGGATATCGGGATCATGATCACCGCGACCGCGCAAACCGGCGACATCGCCGAGATCGCGCGCGAGGTCGAGAACCTGGGCTTCGAGTCGTTCTTCATCCCCGAACATCCGGTGATCCCGATCGACTTCAAGACCGTACCGCCCTACGGGGGCGGCAACCTGCCCGAGCATTACGGGCGCTGGATGGACCCGTTCATCGCGCTCACTGTCGCAGCGGCGGTCACCAAGCGCATCAAGCTCGGCACCGGCATCTGCCTGCTGCCCGAGCGCGAGCCGATCGTCACCGCCAAGCTGATCGCCACGCTGGACGTAATCTCGGGCGGCCGCGTCGTGCTCGGAGTGGGAGCGGGATGGCTGCGCGAGGAAACCGAAGCCTTCGGCGTCAATTTCCTCACCCGCTGGAAACTGCTGCGCGAGACCACCGAGGCGATGCGTGTGCTGTGGACGGAAAAGGAATGCAGCTACCAGGGCGAGTTGGTCAAGTTCCCACCGGTGCGCTGCGAGCCCAAGCCGGTGCAGAAGCCCTACCCGCCCATCCTGCTCGGCGCGTTGGGGCCCAAGGCGCTACAGCGGGTGGCGCGGACCTATGACGGATGGTGTCCGGCGGCGGGCAAACCGGAATCGCTCAAGCGCGACGCCGCCACGATCCGCAAGCTGGCCGCCGAGCGCGGACGCGATCCGAAAAGTATCCGCCTCGAGCCATTCATCGCCCCCGGCGACGACGGAATCTCCGTGGACGATCTCAAGCGTTTCAAGGAAGCGGGCGTTGACCGCCTGATCCTCTTCTCACAGCGCGATGCGGTGCGGATGGCCCACGGCCGCGCGCTGGAGGTAATCAGACGCCTGGCCCCCACCGTCGAGCGCGCCCAGCATGTGTGAGGACTTCCCCCTCCCATAGAAAAACGGGAGAAGGCAAGCGAGGACGACCGCATGTGCTCAGCGGCATCCGCAGCCGCCGCCGCAGCAGGCGCGGGGTGCGGGGGCGGCTGTGGCTGCGGATTGCGCAGCACCGTTGCCGCTGACCGCGGAGGCGAAGATCGACATCTCGCGCGTCAGCTCATGACCGCCGCACTGCGGGCATTCGGCTTGCGGATCGCTGCGCGTGACCAGCGCCTCGAATGAGGTCCGGCAGCCTTCGCATCGATACTCGTAGATCGGCATTCAATCCTCCTCGATCGGCTGCGCGTATTCCACCAGCACGCCGCGCGTGGCCTTGGGATGCAAAAAGCAGATCATCCCGGCCAGTCCCTTGCGCGGATGCTGATCGATGAGCGCCAGTCCCTTGGCGCGCGCGCCTTCCAGTTCGCGCCCGACATCGTCGGTCTCAAAGCATAGATGGTGCAGTCCGCCGCCGCGGCGGGCCAGGAACTTGCCTACCCCGTTATCCGCGCTGAGCGGTTCCAGCAGTTCGATTTCGCTGTCGCCCACCTTGAGCAGGGCCGCCTTGACGCCCTGCTCCTCGATCGTGGCGCTTTTGGTAAACTCAAGGCCCAGCGTGTCGCGCCAGAAGCGATATGCTGCGTCAAGGTTGGGAACGACCACACCAATATGATGAATCCGTTTGAGCATCGCTGTCGCCAACCGCTTTCACTTTAGTCCAAGCGCGCCGATGCGGCAATTGCGCTCCCGGCCCGCGTTTTGATCGCGTTGAACAATATCGCGGGATAGCGCTAAATGGTTGCGCGCGCTTGGCGAGGAGAGCGAAGCTCATGGCGATCAGCGAAATTCATCACGTGGCTATCAATGTTTCCGACCTGGAGCGTTCGGTCGCCTTTTACCGCGATGCGCTGGGGTTTCGCAAAGTCCTGGACATGCATGCCCACGGACCCGCCAACGCGCGGATGCTGCATCTGCCGCTCAAGGGCCTCAACATCCGCTCGATCATGATGGTGCAGGGCTCCAGCACGGTGGGCGAAATCGAGCTGATGCAGGTCCAGCCGCGTCGCGAACCGCCGACCCCTCCCAAGCGTCCCGACGATTTGGGCGTGTGGGTCATCTCTTTCGAAGTCAAGGGCGAACCGCTCGAGGAGGTGGTCAAGCGCCTGCGCGCGATGGGCGTCAAGTTCTTCAGCGATATCGAGCAGCTCGACCTGCAGGGCTACGCGCCCATGAAGGCGGTAATCTTCGAGGATCCCGACGGCAACCTGCTCGAACTGGTGCAGTTGCCGACCCGCGAGGACTACCAGCGCCTCAAGCAGGCGCGCGAAGCCGGCCGCGGCGCTTCCAAATGATCGGCGCTGATTAGTGCAGCGCGCGGTTAGCCGATTCGTCCGGCGATGGCGTGAATTTCGTCCATCCACACCGCCAGCGCGGGCGCGTATCCGGCCGGCACGCAGGTAGCACATATGTCGCCGGCCAGTTGGCTGACGGTCTTAAGCGCGTGCGTCAGCACCGGCGAGCGCGGATGACCGTCAGGCGCGGCGCGCAGACAGTCCTCCAACGTATTGAGCGCGGAGGCCAAAGCGGCCAGTATCGCCGCCATCACCGGCTCTTCCGGCGCCTGCTGCGGGCGGTAGAGCAGGTAGTGGATGGTGCGCAGTTCGGTCGCGAACACCAGTACGGTGCTGTCCAGCCGTGCGCTGATGCGTTCCACAGGCGCGCGCCGTTCGCTGAACATCATCCCCACCCACTGCAATTCCGACAGCACCATGTGGAGATTGGTCAGGATGCGGTCGATGCGCTCTTCGTAGGTAATGCGATGAATCTCCGTCACCACCTGGTCCTGGCGGCGCGATACAAACTTGGAGATCACGGCGCCGAAGATCAACAGCCCGCTGACCGCCTCGACGACCGCCAGCCCGCGGGAAATCCCGCGCGGCAGGACGTCGCCGTAGCCCACCGATGTCACGGTCACGAGGCTGAAGTACAGCGCGCTGACCAGCCCGTGCAAACTGCCGTCCAGCCGCCGGCCTTCTTCATACAGCCCCGAGTGATGCAGCAGTCCGGCGGTCCAGTACAACAGCCCGAACGCCAGGGCCATCGCCAACCAGAACAGAAACAGCCGCGAGGTTGACTGCGTGTCGATCAGCTCGATCAGCCGGCTGCCCCACGACCATTGATGGACCACGCCGGTGACCCGCGTCAGCAGCGGCGCAGCTTCCCCCACGGCCGGCGGCACAGTTGCGGAGGGCGGCACAGTTGCGGACGGTGGCGCAGCGGATACCTGCGCCGGACCCATCTGGATCGGCGCGCCCGATTGCTCCCAGTCCGCGATGCCGCCGTGATAATGGCGCACGTTGGTGTAGCCCATCTCGATCAGCAGGCGTCCAGCCCGCTCGGCGGCGTCTCAGGTGAACTTGGCACAGTACACCGCAATCTCCGCCGCCGGGTCGGGCAAAAGCGCGGCGGCGCGCTGCTCGATTTCGGCTACCGGCAGATTGATCGCTCCGGGAATATGACCCGCTTCATATGATGAGGACGGCAGAACATCGACGATCGTCAGGCTCGGATCGTGCAGGCGGCTGAGAATCTCCTCGCGCGAGATGTCTCCCAGCGGCGGTGGAGAAATCTTGGCAGCTTCGGCAGTCATCGCTCCAGCTTCCAGAAACAGCTTGTAGATTATACAATCCGGCGCTATCGCGCGAAACACGGCAGAATCCAAAGCTGCTAGTGCGTCCGGCGCAAGGGTTGGCAACGGTATGGGGGATAAGTTCTGTCGCGGGTTCTGATCGGCAGGACATCTGGTAGACTTCAAATCGATGAAGAAAGCGATCTTCGTCATTGGCGTTGCGGCGGCGTTGGCCGCCGCGGCTGCGCTGATTGAGTGGCGAGGGCTGTGTGGTCCCGGCGCGTCGGACAAAGAACTGCTGGTTTCGGGCAACATCGAAGCTCATGAAAGCCTGGTCAGCTTCAAAACCGTCCAATCGCGCATCGTCTATCTGCCCTTCGACGAAGGCCAATGGGTGCAGGCAGGCACGGTGCTGGCGCGGCTGGACGCCGCCGACTACCGCAAGCAGGTGGAGGTAAACGAGGCGGCCGTCGCGGTGGCCCAGCGCCAACTGGAGTCGGCCGCTGAGCGCGTCGATGTTGCCCGCGCCACGGTGCTCAACGATCGCGCCGAACTGGCGCAGCGCGAACTGGATTACGCCCGCCGGCGCGAATTGTTCGCCGGCCACGCGATTTCCGCCGAGGATCGCGATCTGGCACTAACCGCGCTCAAGCAGGCCCAGGCTGCTTTGCAGCGCGATCTCGCCGCCTCGCGCGCCGCCGACCGCGACGTGGACGTGGCCCGGGCCGGTCTTCAGGACGCGCAAAAGAACCTCGAACTGTCCAGGGTAATTCTCGACTATACAACGCTGCGCGCGCCGTTTTCCGGGGTGATTTTGGTGCGCAACGCCGAACTGGGAGAGGTGATGCAGCCGGGTACGCCGGTGGTCACGCTGGCCGACCTCGACCATGTCTGGCTGCGCGCCTACATCAGCGAAACCGATCTTGGCAAGGTGCGCTGGGGCGAGCAGGCCTGGGTGACCACCGACACCTATCCGGGCCGCCGCTACCGCGGGCGCGTCTCCTTTATCTCCTCTCAGGCGGAATTTACGCCCAAGAGTGTCGAGACGCACAAGGAACGGGTGACGCTGGTCTATCGGATCAAGATCGACGTGGAAAATCCCCGCCACGAGCTGAAACCCGGGATGCCGGCCGACGCCCTGATCGAGCTGAGCGGCGGCGAAGGCGGCGGACCGCAGCGCGACGGCTATCGCGGGCCGCAGGGCAGCGCCGCCCCCAAGCTTTTTGGAGGCGCCGATGCCGGATGAGAGCTGGGCTGTGGTGGTTGAGGGCCTGGTCAAGGACTTTCCCCCCGTCCGCGCTGTCGACCATCTCAGCTTCCGCGTCAGCGCCGGCGAAATCTTCGGCCTGGTGGGACCCGACGGCGCCGGCAAGACCACCACGATGCGCGTGTTGGCGGGCGTGATGGCGCCCGATGAAGGTTCGGCCGTGGTCTGCGGATGCGACGTGGTGCGCGACCCCGAGGCGGTCAAGCAGCATATCAGCTACATGCCGCAGCGGTTCGGCCTTTACGAGGACCTGACCGTCAGCGAGAACATCCGCTTTTATGCCGACCTCTTTGGAATCAGCCGCCGCCAGCGCGAACAGGCCGCGGCCCGGCTGCTGGCCGCCTGCGGCATGAGCGAGTTTAGCGGCCGCCTGGCGGGCAAGCTTTCGGGCGGGATGAAGCAGAAGCTCGGTCTGGTCTGCGCGCTGATTCATACCCCGCGGCTGCTGCTGCTCGACGAACCGACCAACGGCGTCGATCCCCTGTCGCGGCGCGAATTCTGGGCGATGCTCTACGAACTGGCGGCCCAGGGCGTAACCATCGTCAATTCCACCGCCTACCTCGACGAGGCCGAGCGATGCCATCGGGTAGCCCTGATGCATCGCGGACGCCTGCTGTTTTGTGACCAGCCGCAGCGCCTCAAGCAGCGTCTGCCCGGAGCCGTGATCGCAGTGGTCTCGCCGATCGCGGCGCGCCTGCGCGAGGAACTGGCCCATGCCGACGGCGTTCACAGCGTCTTGCTGATCGGTGATGCGCTCCATCTGTTCGTCGATGATGCCGCACGCCGTATCCCGCAAATCTCGCGCGCGCTGGATGCCAAGGGCCTTTTCTATGATGAAGTGGTGCGCATCACGCCCACGATTGAGGACCTGTTCGTCAACGCGGTGACCGCGCAGGAGCCGCATTAATCGATGGTAAGCGCGCCCGCCAACGACGCTTCGGTGGTCGTCGAAGAGCTGGTCAAACGCTTCGGCACCTTCACCGCTGTCGATCGCATCACGTTTGCCGCTTACAAAGGCGAGGTGTTCGGCTTCCTGGGCCCTAACGGCTCGGGCAAATCCACCACCATCCGAATCCTGTGCGGGTTGCTGCGGCCGACCTCCGGTCGCGCCCGCGTCGCCGGCTTCGACGTGGCCTCCAACCCCGAAGCGGTGCGCCAGCACATCGGCTACATGTCGCAGAAGTTCTCCCTCTACAACGATCTGACCGTGATCGAGAACCTGCGCTTTTACGGCGGCCTGTACAGCGTCACCGGCGCCCTGCTCAAGGAACGAATCACCTGGGCGCTGCGCATGGCCGGGCTGGAGGGCCGCGAGGACAGCATGACGCGCACCCTGTCGGGTGGATGGAAACAGCGGCTGGCCCTAGGATGCGCCCTGCTCCATCGCCCGCCGATCGTGTTCCTGGACGAGCCTACTTCGGGCGTCGATCCGCTGTCGCGCCGGCGGTTCTGGGAGCTGATTCAGCAGATGGCAAGCGAGGGGGTTACGGTCTTCGTTAGCACCCATTACATGGACGAGGCCGAGTACTGCAACCGGCTGGCGCTGCTGATGCGCGGCCGGATGATTGCGCTGGGAACGCCCAGCGAGCTCAAGCTGGGCGCGGTCAAGGGCGACCTGATGGTGCTGGAGGCTGACTCGCTGCCGCGCGCGATTGAGGCCGTAAAGCCGCTGCCACAGGTGCGTGACGTCGCGGTGTTCGGCAACGGCCTGCATCTGGTGGTGCCCGACGCGCGGACGGCCGCCGTGGCGGTGCGCGATGCGATGGCGGCGGCGGGCGTCGGGATCCTCCGGCTCGAGGTGATCCGGCCCAGTCTGGAGGACGCGTTCGTCGCGCTGACCGGGCGTGCGGTCGATTCGGAGCAGGAGGCGGGGCGATGAACTGGCGGCGCATGCTCGCCCTGGCGCGCAAGGAGTCTATCCAGATCCGGCGCGATTGGCGCAGCCTGGCGGTGGTGCTGCTGATGCCGGTCATGCTGATGACGCTGATGGGTTACGGCATCGCGCTGGATCAGACCGACGTGCCGCTGTGCGTGTACGACCGCGAAGGCAGCCAGCTAAGCCAGGACCTGCTCAAGAGTTTTGTCTCCAACCGTTATTTCAGCCTCAAGCTCGATGCGCGGGATTATCGGCAGTTGGTCACCGCCGTCGACGGCGGGGTGTGTACGGTGGGCGTGGTGGTACCGCTGTATTTCTCCAAGCTGCTCAACGCCGGACGGCCGGCCACGGTCCAGGCGGTAATCGACGCCACCGACAACAACACCGCCAACCTGATCATCGGCTACACGCAGGCGGTGGTCGCGCGTTTTTCCGCCGCCGTGCAGCTCGACTACCAGCAGCGCAGGGGCCCGGCGCTGGGCGCCCCGTCGCTCGGCCTGCAGGCGCGCACCTGGTTCAACGAAGACCTGGAGAGCCGCAATTTCATCGTGCCGGGTGTGGTGGCGCTGGTGATGGCGGTGATCGGCACCTTCCTGACCTCGCTTACCATCGCGCGCGAATGGGAGCGCGGCACGATGGAGCAACTGGTCTCCACCCCGGTTACTGCCGCCGAAGTGATCGCGGGCAAATTGATTCCCTACTTTGTGATCGGGATGACCGACGCGGCCACCTGCGCCGCCATCTCGGGGTGGTGGTTCGAAGTGCCCTTCCGCGGCAGCGTTATGACACTGTTCGTCTCCTCCGCGGTCTTTCTGATCGGCGTCCTGCTGCTGGGCTTTTTGATTTCGGCGCTGTCCAGGACTCAACTGGCGGCCAGCCAGTTCGCGCTGCTCACTACCTTTTTGCCGGCCTTCCTGCTCTCGGGTTTCGCCTTCCCCATCGACCAGATGCCGATCGCGGTGCGCGCCGTGACGCGCATCTTTCCGGCCCGCTACTACGTCACCATTCTCAAGGCGGTGTTCCTTAAGGGCACCGGCATCGAGCCGCTGTTCGCCCCGATGCTAGCGATGGCGCTGTTCGCCGCCGCGGTCGGGGTCGGCGCGGTGCGCGGCTTTAAGAAGACCCTGGATTGAGAGGCCCTTCATGTTGGCGCGCATCTGGCAGTTCGTGGTCAAGGAATTCTTCCAGGTATGGCGCGACCCGCGCACCCGCTTCTCCCTGATCGTCCCGCCCATCATCCAGATCATCGTCTTCGGCTATGCCGCCACCTTCGACGTGCACAACGTTCCCACCGCGGTCTTCGATCAGGACCATAGCCAGGAAAGCCGCGAACTCATCTCACGCTTCGCTTCAAGCGGCTATTTCAAGATCACACAGGAATCAGGCAACGGCGCCCGCATCAACGACCTGATCGACCGCGGCCGCATCACGCTGGCGATTCGCATCCTGCCCGGTTTCGCCGAGGAAATCCGCAAACGCGAGGACGCCTCGCTGCAGGTCGTGCTCGACGGTACCGACTCCAACACGGCGCTCATCGCGCTGGGCTACATCAACCAGATTACCCAACGCTATCAGCAGGATTATCAGCGCGATTATTTAAACCGCATCGCGCCGCTGGCCTCCCAACGCGTGCCGCAGGTGATGCTCGACGAGCGGCCGTGGTTCAACAAGAACCTCGAGGACAAGCTGTTCTTCGTGCCCGGCACCATCGGGTCGGTGCTGATGGTGATGGTGATGACGCTGACCGCGTTTTCGATCGTGCGCGAACATGAAATCGGCACCCTGGAACAGATCATGGTCACGCCCATCCGCCCGCTGGAATTCATCCTGGGCAAGACCATCCCGTACCTGATGATCGCGCTGTTCGAACTGCTGATCATCTCGCTGGTCGGAGTGATGTGGTTCGAGGTACCGCTGCGGGGCAGTATCGCGCTGCTGCTGGCGGGCTCGCTGCTGTTCATCGCCGGTGTGCTCGGCATCGGGCTGCTGATTTCGACGCTGTCCAACACTCAACAGCAGGCGATGGTGGTGTCGTTTTTCTTCGTTCAGCCGGCCATCACGTTGTCGGGCTTCGGTTTTCCCATCAGTTCGATGCCGCCGGTGCTGCAATGGCTGACCTACCTGGATCCGCTGCGTTATTACCTGGTGGTGCTGCGGGCGACGTTTCTCAAGGGGCTGGACTTCGACCTGCTGTGGCCGCAATTTGTCGGCATGGCCGTCTTCGCTCTGCTCACGCTGTCCGCCGCGGCTGCGCGCTTCCGCAAGACGCTGGATTAGCGTCCGCTAGCCTCTGATGCCCGTCGCACCCACCGCACAGGCAGGTGCCGCCTTCGACCGAGGTCCGAATCCCGGCGGTGGAGCGTAAAACGAGGCCGCGGCGCTCAAAAACGCCGCTCCAATGATGAGCCACTTTAGGGCCGTGCTGGAACAAAGTGGAAACCGGCCGCCGATCCGCATCGTTGTGCTCCGCCATTCACCGCGCGCGACAACTGCACCTTGCAGCGGCGCCATGCGCGGATAACAACAAGGCGTGACTATCCCTCGTACAAAAACGTGAGACCGGGCGGAACCAGCAAAACCTAGCATTCCAACGCGGTCGCAACAGAAGCTAAAGGCCTCCGTGGGCTTTCGGAGAGCTCGGAAAAGGGCACCTGAATCAGTGGGACAGGTGTCCCTGCCGGTCCACCACGCGCAAGCGAGGTCGCTTG
>Ga0070737_10001700_pt1 | contig 29856 bp, 28 predicted proteins | sample Coa_R1_10_FD_66438 | JGI IMG/M metagenome (GOLD analysis project Ga0070737, IMG submission 66438) | Surface soil microbial communities from Centralia Pennsylvania, which are recovering from an underground coalmine fire - Coalmine... | ecosystem: Environmental > Terrestrial > Soil > Unclassified... | reverse complement strand
TCATGGGCGACGTAGCTGCGGTCGCCGAGTTCCTCCGTCGTGATGATCTCGACCTCCACCGCCTTCTCCTCCGCTCGCGACCGTCAGGAGAGCCCCGCCCCGTCCCCCCGGGAGCCCGCCGCCTGAGCTCCCGAGGGCCCGTCCCCGAAGATCCCGGGAGCCGGTTGTGCGTCTGGCAGCCAATGTACGATCATTCCTTTATCGGCCGCAAGAAAGCTGTACGTACATTTAAGGCGGGCCTCTCGGAGGGTGTGCATGCGGGCCGTGACAGACCACCAGCGATCCGCACCCCATCAGCGATCTGCGCCGCCACGGCTGCGGCGCGGCGCCGGCGGCCTCCCGCTGTGGCGGCAGGTCCGCGACGACCTGCTGCGCCGCGTCCACGCGGGGGAGTTCACCGGCACCTTCCCCGGCGAGATCGCGCTGGCGGCCTGGTATGGGGTCAGCCGCCAGACCATGCGGCACGCGCTGCGCGGCCTGCGGGATGCCGGCCTGGTGGATGCGAGCCCGGGTCGCCGGACACGGCTTGCCGCCCCGGCGGAGATCACCGAGCCTATGGGTGCGCTCTACGGGCTCCTCGCGTCGCTGCGCCGCGCAGGCGTTCCGGCCCGCGGCGTCGTCCGGGCGCTACGGACCGGCCCGGACGCGGTGATCGCGTCGCGGATCGGGCTGGAGGAGTCAGCTCCGCTGCTGTACCTGCAGCGCCTCTGGCTGGCCGGGGAGCGTCCGGTCGCGCTGGATCATCTGTGGCTGCCGGAGGCTGTCGCCGCGCCACTGCTCGACGCCGACGTCACCCACGCCAGTCTTTACGGCGAACTCGCGGCGCGGACCGGCATCCGGCTGGTCTCCGGGAGCGAGTGGCTGTATGCCATCGTGCCCTCGGCCGCGCAGCGCGCCCTGCTGCACATGCCCGCACACGTCGCGGCCGTCGCCGTCGACCGGGTGGGCCGCACCGCCGACGGGCCGGTCGAGTGGCGGCACGTCGTCATCCGCGGCGACCGGCTGTCGATCGGCGCGGACTTCGCGGCACGGACCGGATACCGGATGCACATCCGCGACGCGCCGCCGCGGCGCTGAAACGCGCACCACGCTGGCTGCCCGCGCCGACGGTGCCCGCCGGTACCGCCGGCGCGGGCGGAGCCGTTACGCGGGCTGCTCAGGCACCCCGCCGTATGTTCTCCTGGGCCGGCGCGTCGCGTCGCGGCCGGTACGGTACGGCATAGCCCGGCCCTGCGTGCCGTGGTCCGGCCCTGCGTGCCGTGGCCCGGCGCGGCGCGTCACCCGCTCCGCGCCCACACCGTGACCCGCTTGGTACATGCGTCCTCGAGTTCCCTGGAAACCGGCACGTCGTAGACGGCCTGCGCGGCCAGCCGGCCTGCTGGCAGGTATGCGCGGCCCGGATCACCGATCAGCACCAGGGCGCCGCGCGACCGCGCGCGGTCGAGGAACGGCACCATCCGGTCCGCCAGGGACTTGTGATAGAACACGTCCCCGGCGAGCACGACGTCGGCGCCGTCCCCGTCGCCGCCGAGGACATCCGCCGGCTCGGCCGTGACCGCGACGCCGTTGGCCGCGGCGTTGAGGCCGATGGCGGCGACCGCGAACTGGTCGATGTCGGCCGCCGTGACGGCGGCCGCACCCGCCATGGCCGATGCGATCGCGGCCAGGCCGGAGCCCGAGGCCACATCGAGCACCCGCCGGCCCGCGACGACGCCGGGGTGATCAAGGACATAGCGGGCAAGACCCTGGCCGCCCGCCCAGGCGAACGCCCAGAAGGGAGGCGCCAGGCCGGTGACGCCGAGCTGCCGTTCGGTCTCCTCCCACACCGCCAGCGGGTCGTCGGCCAGGTGCAGCCTGATCTCCGGCACGAAGGGCGCCGCGCGCAGCGTCGTATGCTCACGCACGAAGCTGCGCGCGGTCACCATCGTCACCTCCGGCACGCCAGCCGCCCCGGGCAGATGCCCGGCAGCCATGACCGGCCGGCCGCGCTCGCGGCGCGCTGCGCCCGAGGCTGCTGCCACGGGCCTGGGGGGCCTGCCGGCGCCGGAGAGCTCGCCCGCGATGATCAGCAGGATGAACCCGCCGGCGACACCGGGGATGACATACGGCCAGCGGTGTTTCTTCTTCCCCGCCGGGACGGCTGCTCATCCATGATGTCCCCTGCCTTTCCGGATGCTGCGGCCCTGCCCGCCCCCGCAGGGGCAGGGGATGGTGCATGTTTGGGGCAGCGGCCGGGTACCCGGGCTTCCCGGCCCGTGTTGGTGCCGAGCCGGGCCCGGCTGGTGTAACCGGCCAGATGGTTGCGGGTCAGCCCCGGCCGCCGCGTCCAGGGGCCCGGGGGCGTGAACCACCCCGGGCGCGACGGTCAGCTAGACGGGCAGGTCTGCCCGCCCGCGAAGCTGGCGTTCGCCAGCGCGTAGGCCGGGATGTTCCCGGTGCCGCTGGAGAACTGGGAAGGTCAAAAGAGTCAGGGGAGCCAGGGAAGCCAAAAGAGCCAGCGAAATCAGGAGAACCAAGGGAGCAGGGGAACCAGGGAGCCAGGGAAATCAGGGGAGCCGGCGGCCGGTCAGCGGGACGGTGCGCTTTCCCGCGCGGTACCGGGCCTGAGAGTATGCGGGAAGGGGCCGGATACGGAGCCGGGGGATACGGAGCCGAGAGGATCCGGAGGCGACCCGGAGGAGGTTCGTTACTGTGCGCTCGACGCTGGACGACCGGTACCTGGCCGAGGACGGCCTTGTCCACCTCACGGGGATCCAGGCGCTTGCCCGGCTGCCGCTGGACGTGCGCCGCGCGGACAAGCGGGCGGGCCGCACCACGGCGGTCTTCATCTCCGGCTACGAGGGCTCGCCGCTGGCCGGCTACGACCTCGAGCTGGCGCGCAACCAGAAGCTGCTCGACGACTACGGCATCGTGTTCCGCCCTGCCGTGAACGAGGAGCTCGCCGCCACCGCGGTCCAGGGCACCCAGCTCGCCTCCGCCTCGCCCGACCGGCGCGTCGAGGGTGTGACCGGCATCTGGTACGGCAAGTCACCCGGCCTCGACCGTGCCACCGACGCGCTGCGGCACGCCAACCTGATGGGCACCCACCACCGCGGCGGGGCGGTGGCCCTGGTGGGCGATGACCCGGCGGCGAAGTCCTCCACCGTCCCTGGCGCCTCGGAGCTGCTGCTCGCCGACCTCGGCATGCCCACGCTTTACCCGGCCGACCCGCAGGAGGCACTCGACCTCGGGCTGCACGCGGTGGCGATGTCCCGTGCCAGCGGGCTGTGGACCGCGATGAAGATCGCCACGAACGTCGCCGACGGCTCGGGCACGGTCCGGGTGCACCCGGACCGGGTGATCCCCGTGCTGCCCGATTCCGGGTACCGCCACGAGGTGACCGCCCACATGATCCAGCCGGTCCTCGGTGAGCTGGAGCGCAGCCGCGACGGCATCCGCCTCCAGATCGCTGCCGCCTACGCCGCGGCCAACGGGCTCAACCAGATCGTGCGCGGCGGGGCGGACGGCGGCCGGGCCGGAGGAGACGGCGGCCGGGCCGGAGGAGACGGCGGCAGGGCCGGAGGAGACGGCAGCGGGGCGGGAGGGGCCGACCGGGTCGGGATCGTGGCGGCCGGAAAGACGTTCCTCGACCTGCGCCAGGCGCTTCGCATTCTGGGGTTCGACGACGCCGAGCTGGCCCGGCGCGGCGTCCGGCTGCTGAAGCTCGGCATGATCTACCCCCTCGAACCGTCGGTCGTGGCGGACTTCGCGGCCGGGCTCACCGAGATCATCGTCGTGGAGGAGAAGCGGCCGCACGTCGAGACCGCCATCAAGGACCTGCTCTACGGGCGGGCCGCGGCGCCGGCGGTGAGCGGCAAGCGCGACGGCGACGGCACCGCCCTGTTCCCCAGGGACGGCGAGCTGGACCCGGACATGATCGCCCGCGGCCTGGCCGGCAGGCTCGCCGCGATCGGGCAGTTCCCGTCCGCGGAGCGCTGGCTGCGGGACACGCGGGACAAGGACGCAGCGGACGCCCGGGAGCCCCGGCAGCGGACCGGGCTGCCGCTGGTGGCCCGCACACCGTACTTCTGCTCCGGGTGCCCGCACAACTCCTCCACGAAGGCGCCCGAGGGGTCGCTGGTGGGCGCGGGGATCGGCTGCCACGCGATGGTCACGTTGATGGACCCCGGCCAGGTCGGGAAGGTGGCCGGGCTGACCCAGATGGGCGGCGAGGGCGCCCAGTGGATCGGCATGGCGCCCTTCGTGACCCAGCGTCACCTCCTGCAGAACATCGGTGACGGCACGTTCCACCACTCCGGCAGCCTGGCCGTGCGGGCGGCCGTCGCGGCCGGCGCGAACATCACCTACAAGATCCTCTACAACTCGGCGGTGGCGATGACCGGCGGCCAGCGGCCGGCCGGCGTGCTGTCCGTGCCGGACATGGCCAGGGCGCTCGCCGCCGAAGGTGTCCGGCAGATCATCATCACCACGGAGGAACCCGGCCGGTACCGCCGGGCGAGCCTGCCGCGCGGGACCCGCGTCTGGCACCGGGACCGGCTGATCGAGGCCCAGGAGGCGCTGGCGAAGGCAGGCGGCGTCACCGTGCTCATCCACGACCAGGAGTGCGCCACCGAGCTGCGCCGCAAGCGCAGGCGCGGCCTCGCGCCGGAACCGGCGCGGCGGGTGCTGATCAACGAGCGGGTCTGCGAGGGGTGCGGCGACTGCGGCCAGAAGTCGAACTGCCTGTCGGTCCAGCCGGTGCAGACCGAGTTTGGCCGCAAGACGCAGATCGACCAGTCCTCCTGCAACAAGGACTATTCATGCCTGAAGGGGGACTGCCCGGCGTTCCTCGTGGTCGAGCCGGGCCCTGGCAGGGGCAAGGGCATCGCCGCGCGGCGGCTCGCGCCCGCCCTGGACGCCGCCAGCCTCCCGGAGCCGCCATCCGCCGCCGGGACGCGCCCCGCGGCCGCCGGCCGCCCCGCAGGGAACGGCCACGCCGAATGGGCCGGCCACCCCGCGGCCGCCGGCCGGGCCGCGGGAGACGGAGACACCGCGCGGGCCGGAGGAGCCGGCTCCTTCCCCGGCACGCACACGACCCGGATCACCGGGATCGGCGGCTCGGGAGTGGTGACCCTGTCGCAGATCCTGTCCGTGGCGGCGACCCTGGCCGGCTGGCACGTCCGCGCCCTCGACCAGACCGGCCTGGCGCAGAAGGGCGGCGCCGTCGTCTCGGACGTCAAGATCACCGCCGGTCCCGTGGAGCAGGCACACAAGGCAGCGCAGCGGGAGTGCGACCTGTACCTCGGCTGCGATCTCCTCGTGGCGGCCGATCCGGCGTACCTGGCCGCCGCCGACCCCGGACGCACCGTCGCCGTCGTCTCCACCGCCGAGGTACCCACCGGGCAGATGGTGATCGACACCAGCGCGGCCTTCCCCGCGCTCAGCCAGCTCACCGGCCGGATACGGGACGCCACCCGCTGCGCGGACGCGGTCTTCCTCAACGCCCGCCAGCTCTCCGAGGCGCTGCTCGGCGACGACCAGTACGCGAATATCCTGCTCGCCGGCGCCGCCTACCAGGCGGGTGCGCTGCCTGTCCCCGCCGGGGCGATCGAGGAGGCGATCAGGATCAACGGGGTGCGGGCCGACGCCAACGTGCAGGCATTCCGGCGCGGCAGGCAGGCCGTCGCAGATCCCGCCGCCCTTGCCGCCACCCTGGCGGAGCTGCGGGGCGGTCACGCAGGTTCCGCCGCCGCGGGCGCTGGCGCTGGGGCCGGTGTGCGCGCTGGCGACGCAGACGCCATGGGCACTTCTCCCGAACGGATGGTGGATGCTGCCCCGGCAAGCACGGTGCCCCGCGGTGCCGAACGCACGGTGGACACCGGCCCGGGCAGCGTGGCGCCCGGCGGTGCCGCCGGGCTGGCCCGGATCGTGCGGGCCGAGCCGGGGTCCGAGCTGGCGCGCCTGACCGCGATCCGGGTTCCCGACCTTGCCGCCTACCAGGACGCGGCGTACGCGCGCGAATACGCCGAAACGGTCGAGCGGGTCCGCGCCGCCGAGGCCCGGCACGTGCCGGGCAGCACCGAGCTCGCCGAGGCCGTGGCGCGCTACCTGTACAAGCTGATGGCCTACAAGGACGAGTACGAGGTCGCCAGGCTCTCCCTCGACCCGGCGGCCGCGGCCGCGGTGCGGGCACAATTCGGCGAGGGCGCGCGGGTGTCCTACCTGCTGCACCCGCCCCTGCTGCGCGCCATGGGCATGAGCGGGAAGATCGCCCTCGGCCCATGGTTCAGGCCGGCGTTCCGGGTACTGGCCGCCTCGCGGCGCCTTCGCGGCACGCGGCTCGACGTGTTCGGCTACACGCGGGTCCGCCGCACCGAACGCGCGCTGGTCACCCAGTACCGCGAAGTCGTCGACGAGCTGCTGGCGAACCTCAGCCCGGGCACCCACGGCCTGGCCACCCAGATCGCCTCGCTGCCGGACATGGTCCGCGGCTACGAGGACGTCAAGCTCGCCAGCGTCCGGCGCTACCAGGAACGCCTCGCCGACCTGCGCCACCAGCTCACCCACCCCGTCGCCGTGTGACCGCGCACCCATGCGATACAAGTGGTCATCCAGCGGGCGCCGCAGCACGACATGGGCATGCTGGCTGGGCTGGCCGCAAAGCCCCGGCGCCTGCAGCGGTGACAGTCACGCCGTGCGTCCGGCGTACCCCGGCGCGAAAATTCCCGTGCCGCCGATATGAACGGTGATCGTTATCTGATGTACGTCAGGTACCAGTGTGCCGGAATGGTCGTTATGCGGCCGGATCCGCCCGTCATGGGCACATCCCGCCGGCCAGGCTCGTTCACGCCTAGTCCCCTGCTGGCTCGTAGGTGGCGATCACCACGCCGGCGGCCGTTGTGACGCTGCCGGTAAGCCGCAGCGGCACGTGCACGCCTCCTGGGAACAGCCGCCGGCCGGTGCCGAGCACAAGAGGGTGGATCATCAGCAGATACTCATCGATCAGGTTCGCTGCCATCAGCGCGCCGATCAGGGCGCCGCTGCCCATGATTGCCAGAACGCCAGCGGATTGCGCCTTGAGCGCGCGTACGGCGTCGGTGACATCGCCGCGCAGCAGCGTCGAGTTGGGCCACGGCAGGGGTTCCCTGAGGGTGGCCGACGCGACGTACTTGGGCGAGTTGTTCAGCGCGTCCTTGAACGGGCCGCCCCTGGCGTTCCAGGAGGCCAGCAGCTGCTGGTAGGTACGCCGCCCGAACAGCCATCCTGCCATGCCGCCGCCGGCCGCCATCCGCTCGCCCATCGCCTTGCCCGCGGCGTCGTCAGGGGTTACCGACCGGTTACCCCAGCCGCCGTGCGTGAACCCGCCTCGGGTGTCCTCGTCTGCGCCGCCCGGTCCCTGCATCACGCCGTCAAGCGTCACATGGTTCATCACGGCAATCCGGCCCATTTCACGCCTCCTTCGGCTCGTACCGCCGCCAGCCCCTGAACAGGTATTTGGCGTGCCCTGCTCCGAGCAGGCGGCGCGGCAGCCTGCTTTCCGGCAAACCTTGGGGCTGAACGGTCGTTCAGGATGCCGGGGTGTGGCTGACCATCCAGCGGATGCCGTAGCGGTCGAGGATGACACCCCAGTAGGCGCCCCACGGCATGTCGGCCATCGGGGACCCTTCCGAGCCGCCCTCGGCCAGGGCGCCGTACAGGCGGTCGGCCTCCTCCTTGCTGTCCACGTCGAGGCAGAGGGTGGTGTTGTTGCCGATGCGGGTTTCCTGGCCCATCGAGGCGAGCATGTCCGTCGCCATCAGCACGTGGCCGCCGGTGATCGGGAGCTCGGCGTGCATCACGAGGTTCCGCTCCCCGGCGGGCAGCTCGCCGGGCCCGGCGGCGGGCATGTCCGAGTAGCGGCTGAGCATGGTGACCTCGGTGCCGAAGGTCTGGGCGTAGAAGGCGAACGCCTCCTCGGCCTGGCCCTGGAAGTTGAGATAGGTGCTGACTCGTGCCATGCGTGCCTCCCTCGCCGGGGACGCCCCCCGGGCGCCCACCTCATCATCTGCCAGGGCAGACGCCCGGTCCACCGGAAACTCATCGCCGCCCACGGACACCATCGGGGTAAAGGCCAAGTCCCGGGCGCACGATCTGCGCCGGAACAGGGCTCGGTCGGAGCACGCACCGCCACCGTTCTGGCCGGTGACCTGGCGGGCGCCGCGGTCTGCATGTGGCGCGCCGGAACGAATGCCCCGGTGTCCTGGGTGCCCGGTGGCGCTGGGTGATCTTGGCCTGGTATCAGCCGGGCCTGGTGAGATGGTGCGAGGCGGAGTCCCATCGCCCTGCCATGCGGGGGTGAGGTGCGTTCCGCCTATCCAGCTATCCAGCCGTCCGCGCCGGGCTTCAAGGGCACGGTGACGCACCGGCAGGTGCTGACCCCTTACGACCTCGAGCAGCGTTTCAGGCCCACGGCGATCGGGCAGCCCCCAGGCCCTTGCCGCGGCCGGGCTGAGCTTCGCCCCCGGGAACTGAACCAGGCTCCGGCGTTCTGCTCCCGAGCCGCCGTTAGGTACGGCCGCAAGGACCGTGGCGGCCATCGCCTGAGGCGCGCAGAGCAGGTCGATCTGGCGTACCGGAGTCTCCTGCCGCCGGGCCAGGTAACCGCTCATGCCGAGATTCGGATGCCGGTCCCGTGACCGTCAGCAGACGTTGATGGCCGCCAGCAATTCGGCTTGCGTGTGGTTCGACCCGGTCACGGCCACATGGCGGCAGACGTGAGCGCGTGGTCCGCGGCATGGCCGATCCGGTGGTGCAGCAGGTAGGCGAAGCAACGATGTGGTCATATCGGGAGCCTGCGGTGAGGCTATGGGTACGGCGAAACGACTCAGCGCGCCGGGGAGCCGCTGGTTGTCGCTGGCCGGGCAGGACCGTGAAGCCGAGTGCCGCGAAGTCGCTGTCGCAGCCGAACACCTCGCTGATGCGCGCGGCGCGCGCGGTGACGGCGCACGCGGCGTCGGTGAGGGACAGTTTCACGTCGGCGTACTGCTCGAGGATCCGCCAGGCTTCGGCTTCGGCGCGCTCATCGACCCACGCGACCCTGAGCCGGGCCGCCTTCACGGCCGCCAGCAGCATGGCGTGGCAGGACAGCGCGGCCTGGAGGCCGAGCCCGTAGCGCAGCCGGGTAGCGGCCTCATCGACCACGTAGTTGTTCGTGACGAGAAGGCTCCGCCGGCGGGTGAGGTCCTCATAGCGCCGCACGGCCCGGCCGTGGAGCTGATCGTCGCGGCTGAGCAGCGCGATCCAGCCGCTGGTGTCGACGAAGACGGCCGTCACCGGCCGCCTGCGGCGGCGCGGGCAGCGTGGCTGCCGTAGAGGTCGCGGTCGTGCTCGGCCGGCGCGCCGGGCGGCAGTCCTCGCAGGGTGCCAGCCATCGCCATGATGGGGTCGTCCCCCTCGTCGCCGATGTCCCTGGCGAGGTAGGCCCCGACGCCCTCCGCCTCGATCGGCGGGGTCGTGACCGCGGACAGCCAGCAGCCCCAGCCGAGGATCCAGCCCGTGAAAGCGCCGTGCGTGAGATGCGGATACCGGACGATGGCGCCCGAGCGCGGCAGCATGGCCGGCAGCTCGGCGTAGGTGAGCGCGGTGAAGATGATGAGGACGCCGCCGACGACCCAGGAGATGATCCCGGCCGGGCCGACGATCGCCGCCGCGGCGAGCGTGGAGAGCAGGCACCCGGAGCCGATGATGCCGCTGAGCGGCATGAACAGCAGCCGCTGGAAGGGCATCTCCCTGCGGAGGTGCCGGTCCGCCGCCTCGAACGAGGCGTGCGGCTGCCCCCCGTCACCGGAGCTGAGGGAACCGGTTCGCTCATCGGGCTCACCACCTGAGGCGTAAAAGGGCCGGCAGCGCTGCGGTTTAGGGCCGCCTGTGCCGCCGGGTGCTTGTCACGTCCGCCTGGCCGGGGTGCGCCTGCGGCCCCTGGCGAGCAGGCGGTCCCTGACGATCACGCGGGAGGCGTTACGGCCGGGGATGGCCATGACGCCGCCGCCCGGGTGCGTTCCCGAGGCGCACAGGTACAGCCCCGCGACGGGCGTCCGGTAGCCGGACGCCAGCGGTGAGGGGCGCAGCGAGAAGAGCTGGCCGGGCGACATCTCCCCGTGGAAGATGTTGCCGCCGATGAGCCCGAAACGCTGCTCGAGGTCGTAAGGGGTCAGCACCTGCCGGTGCGTCACCGTGTCCTTGAAGCCCGGCGCGAACTGGCTGATCGTGTCGATGACCGAGTCGGCCAGGGCGTCCCGTCGCGCGTCATCCCACGGGCCGTCGGCGGGCTGGTAGGGGACGTACTGCACGAAACAGCTCATGATGTGCGCGCCGTCCGGCGCGAGGGATGTGTCCTTCGTTGTCGGGATCACGCAGTCGATCATCGGCCGCGCGGACGGCCGCCCGTACTTCACCTCGTCCCAGGCCCGCTCCAGATATTCGAGGGTGGGGCTGATGATGATCTCGGGATGCTGGGGACCCGCCTCGGTCCCCGGGCGGGCCGTGAAGTCGGGCAGCTCCGCCAGGGCGAGGTTGACCTTGGCCGAGGGGCTGCGGGTGCGGAAGTTGCGGATGCCGTCGGCCAGTTCGGCGGGCAGGTGGCGCTCGCCGACGAGGGACAGGAACGTCGTCACCGGATGCACCCCGGACGCGACCACCGTGGCCCGGATCTGCCGCCCGTCGGCCAGCGTCACACCGCGCACCCGGCCGTCCGCCACGTCGATGGAGGCCACCTCGGCGCTGGTCTCGATCTCCGCGCCCGCGGCGCGCGCCGCGGCGGCGATGGCCTCCGACACGGCGCCCATGCCGCCGCGGACGAACCCCCAGCCGCCGGTGACGCCCGCGACCTCGCCCATCCGGTGGTGGAGCAGCACGTAGGCGGAGCCGGGGCTCATCGGGCCGCCCCAGGCGCCGATGACGCTGCCCGGGGCGAGAGCGCCCTTGATGCGCTCGTCGGTGAAGAACCGGTCGAGGAAATCAGCGCACGACATGGTCATCAGCCCGGCGAGCCCGGCGAGCGAGCGGCGCTTCCTGAGCAGGTGAGCCGCCATCGCGGCCGCGCTGCGCAGGTCCGCTGGCGAGCGGAGCGCCGGGTCCGGCGGCACCGCATACAGCAGCGGGCGGACGACGGCGGCGAGGTCCTCAAGCGCCTGGCTGTAGCGCAGGTAGCCGCCGGCGTCCCGTTTGCTGATCCGCCCGATCTCCTCCGCCGCCCTGCGGGGGTCCTCCCAGACACAGATCCCGCTCCCGTCGGTGAACGGGGCGAAATAGGCCGGGTCGAGCGGGTAGACGTGGTACCCGAAACGGCGCAGGCCCAGCTCGCCCACGATCCGCTCGGGCAGCAGGCTCACCACGTATGAGGCCGTGGAAACCCGGTAGCCCGGCCACGGCTCCTCGGTGACGGCGGCGCCGCCGACAAGGTGCCTGCGCTCCAGGACGGCGATCCGCAGGCCGGCGCGCGCCAGGTAGGCGGCGCAGGCGAGGCCGTTGTGGCCGCCGCCGACGACCACGGCGTCGTAGGAACTCCCGCTGAGCATGGTCCCGCCTCCTGGCAGCGGTAAAACGGTCCCTTGGAGGCTATACCGGTGATCCGCAGCGATCTCATGGCCACGAGAAGGCCACGATGTGACCTGTGGCCCCCAGTGCTCAGCCGGGCGGTGAGAGCGGGCATCGTGTGCTTCACTCCATGGAACGGCGAGTGACCACGAGAGGAGGGCGGCCATGGTGCCGACGGCGGAACTGCACGTGCACATCGAGGGCACGCTCGAACCGGAGATGCTGGCTGCCCTCGCGGCCCGCAACGGGGTCGCGCTGCCCACCACGGACATCGCCGGGCTGCGGGCCCGCTACCGCTTCTCCGGCCTCCAGTCCTTCCTCGACCTGTACTACGCGAACCTGCCGGTGCTCTGCGCCGACCGGGACTTCTACGACCTGGCCAGCGCCTACCTGGCCCGTGCCGCGGCCGCCGGGGTGCGCCGCGCGGAGATCTTCTTCGACCCGCAGGCGCACCTGGCCAACGGGGTTTCCCTCGACGCGATGTTCGCCGGGCTGTCCGGCGCGCTCGCCGACGCCGCCTCCCGGCACGGCATCTCCGCGGACCTCATCCTGAGCTTCATGCGGGATCTCGGCCCCGAGGCCGCGCAGCAGACCCTGCGCGCCGCGCTGCCGTTCCGCGACAAGTTCATCGGCGTGGGGCTCGACTCGGCCGAGGTCGGCTACCCGCCGTCGCTGTTCCGCGACGTGTACCGGATGGCCGCGGCCGAGGGGCTGCACCTCGTGGCGCACGCGGGGGAGGAGGGCGACCCCAGTTACCTGTGGGAGGCCCTGGAGGTGCTGCGGGTCGAGCGCGTCGACCACGGCATCCGGGCCATGGAGGACGCCGCCCTCGTGCGCAGGCTGCGCGACGCCCGCGTCCCGCTGACCGTCTGCCCGCTGTCGAACGTGGCGCTGCGGGTCGTGGACACCCTCGAATCGCACGCCCTGCCCGCCATCCTCGACGCGGGGCTGCTGGCCTGCGTCAACAGCGACGACCCCGCCTACTTCGGCGGGTACATCGACGACAACATCGCCGCGGTGCGCCGCGAACTCGGTTTTGACGACGGCCAGATCGCCACGCTGGCCCGCAACTCCTTCGACGCCTGCTTCGCCCCCGAGGACGATAAGAACCGCTGGAAGGCCGAGCTGGACGCCTCCCTGGCCGTGAGCTGAGCCAACGCGGCCCTCATCAACTGGCCATCCGCGCGGGACGCGCCGCAGATGCCGGGTGATCATCGTCATGGGAAGGAGGCAGGCGCCGGGGGCTCGCGCGGACGGTGGACCTGAAGCCGCCTCCGCGTCCCCTCATCCTCCCGGCGCCTGCCGGGCCGCGCGGACTGGGCGGCTGTGCCCGCGCGGCGGCCCAGGGGGGCGCTACTTGCCCTGGCTGCCGAGCCTGTCGAGGATTTCGCCGGGGTCGCGGGAGATCAGGCACCAGGGTCCAGGGCCGTCGTCGCCCGTGCGGGTGACCTCGAAGTTGTAGGTGCCGTCGCCGCGGGGGGTGAAGGTGGCCACGTGGCCACGGAGGGCCGCGCGGAGAGCTTCGAGAGCGGCGGCGGCCTCACGGGGCGTGCGCGGAGGCGGCTGGTCATGGAGCATGTCGGGTTCCCTCGCCTGGATGATCGTTTTCTTGCTGACAGCGTGTCGCCGGCGCGCTACGGTCGCTACAGCTGCCGGGGCGTCAGCATGGCTGACGCGGACGTTGCAAGGGCGGTGCACGGATGACGCGCGCGAGTGCAGGGCACGATCAAGGCGACGGCGCGCGCGGCCGGACGGCGATGGGCGTCTGGGGCGACGAGCTCCGGCGTCACCGCGTGAAGGCTGGCTGGTCGCAGCCGGAGCTGGCCGAGCGGATGAGGTATGACGCGTCCGTGATCAGCAGGCTGGAGACCGGCGCGATCGCTCCCGGCCGTGCCCACGCCGAGGCCGCCGACAGGGCCTTCGACACGCCCGGCACGTTCGTGGCCTGGCTGGACTTCATGGCCAACGCCGTCTACGAGCCGTGGCGGCGCGGTCTGCGGGACATGGAGCAGAGCGCCACCATCCTGGAGATGTGGGAGCCCTGCTACGTGCCCGGCCTGCTGCAGACCGAGCCGTACATGCACGCCATCTTCCTTGCCGGTCAACCCAGCGAAACCGAGGAGCAGATCCAGCAGCGCGTCGATGAGCGGCTGGCCCGCCAGGAGATATGGCAGCGGCAGGACCCGCCGCCCCCCTTCCTGCACGCCGTCGTCTGGGAGCCCGCGTTGCGGGTGCTGGTCGGCGGCCCGGACGTCATGCGCGCGCAGCTCCGCCATCTCGCCAAGGAAGCCGTGGACAACCCGCGCGTCCGGGTGCAGGTGATGCCGCTCAGCCGCGGCGCGAACCCCGGTCTTCTGGGTTCGTTCGAGATCTTCAGCTTCGCCGACGAGCGCCAGCGCCCGGCCGCTCTCATCGAGAACGCGCTGTCCGGTTACGTGACCGAGCAGCGGGCCGAGACTGCGCGGCTCGCGCTACACTTTTCCACCATGACGGCCGACGCCCTGGACGCCGCGGCGTCGGCCGAGCTGATCGAGAGGATGGCAAGCGAGTGCGGGACCTGACGGGCGCTAGCTGGCGCAAGTCGTCCTACAGCAGCGCCAACAGCGGTAACTGCGTCGAGGTGGCACGGAACCTGCCGGGCCGCGTCGCCGTCCGGGACTCCAAGGACCCGGAGGGGCCGGTGCTGTCATTCACGCCGGGTAGCTGGCAGCTCTTCACCGGCGGCATCAAGCGCGCGGTGACCGGCCCGGCCTGAGCCGCGTACGGCGGGCTGCCGGATCTGCAGGGGATGTCCTCGTGCCCGGGAGCGCTTCCTTTCCGCTACCTCTCGTATACGCGTGGTTGCCGGTGCATCCGCCGCTTCCACGGTCCCTGCCTGTGCGCGTGCTGGAAGCTGAGTCTTCCGATGCCTGCCAGGTGGCCAGCATGGCTACGCTGCATGCGGCTTGCGGCAGGCCCACAGATTGCCGCCGAACTGCAAGGAGAGCGGGCTTTCCGGGGCCAGCATCGCCTCCAGTTCGGATATCAGCCATCTCCGCATGTCCTCGGGCGTAATTCGCCCGTCGTCGATGGCGGATGTCGCGTTGCTCTGGGTCAGCATGTAGTCCGCCAGCCCCGCGAGGGTCATCGTGACCGTGTTGCTCAGGGCCGCTTCCCCCGTGAGCTCGAAGCCAGCGGTGCGCGCCAGTTGCTCATCAAACCGGGAGCGGCGGGGCGGGCTCGGGTAGCGCGCCAGGTACGTCCCCGCCAGCCATTCCCGGAACTCCGGGTGGCCCTCGATCTCGCCGGTGAAGAAATCCGTGTACACGATCAGGCCGCCACCGGGCCGCAGGACGCGGAAGGCCTCACCGAGCACCCGGGGCTGGTCGAACCAGTGGAATGCGGCGGCGGTGATCACCAGCTCCGCGCGCTGGGTACGGCACGGCAGGCTCTCGGCCGCGGCCCGCACGTAGGCCAGCCCGGCCGCCTTGGTGGCGGCGTCCAGCATCTGCTCCGAAACCTCTACGCCGACCACATGACCGGCCAGCCGCCGGGCGGCGCGGCTCGACATGCCCGTGCCGCAGCCAACGTCGATGACCAGGCCGGCCGGCGGGGACAGCGAAAGCAGCCTGGCCGCCTCCTCCAGCGCATAGGGATGGTAGTCGGGGCGGGCGCGGGCGTAAGTCCGGGCCGTATAGCCAGCCGCGAAGGGATTCCACGCCACCCCGGCATCCTAAGCGGCCGACCTGCGATCGGGTCGCCGCCGCCCATCCGCACGACGGGCTTCCAGGCCGCTGCCACCCCGCATCGGTTCGGCTTACTTACCGGCGATGCCGGGGCGCGCGTCCCGCGACGGCGGTCGGGCCCCGGCCGGGACGTGCTGGCGGCAGCTCTGAGGCGGACGGCAGGCGTGGGGGAGCGGTTTGCGGGCACGTGCCCAGGGTGACGAGGCAGGGGCATGTCCCGGGCGGGCTGGCCGTAGGCCGCAAGGCTGCGGAGCCGGGCGGCCGCAGGCTTGCGGAGCCGGGCGGTCGCGGGGCCGGAAGGGGAGAGCGAACGATGGCCACGGTGGGCGAGCAGATGGTACGCGTCCTGCGGGACAGCGGGGTGCGCAGGATCTACGGGATCGTCGGCGACAGCCTCAACCCGGTCGTGGACGCGGTGCGGCGCACCGAGGGGATTGAGTGGGTCCACGTCCGGCACGAGGAGGCCGCGGCGTTCGCCGCGTCGGCGGAGGCCCAGGTGACCGGGCGGCTTGCGGTGTGCGCGGGAAGCTGCGGGCCGGGCAACCTGCACCTGATCAACGGCCTGTACGACGCGCACCGCAGCGGCGCCCCGGTGCTCGCGATCGCCGCGCACATCCCGTCCGCGCAGATCGGCACCGGGTTCTTCCAGGAAACCCATCCCGACCAGCTTTTCCGTGAATGCAGCTACTTCAGCGAGCTGGTCACCCAGCCGGAGCAGATGCCCCGCCTGCTGCGCGTCGCCATGCAGACCGCGGTGGGGCGCGGCGGCGTGTCCGTGCTGGCCGTCCCCGGCGACGTGGCCGCGCGCAGGGCACCGCTTGCCGGTACCGGGCGCGTGGACCTCGTGCGGTCATCACCTACGGCGCCCGCGGCGGAGCAGGTCGCCGAGCTTGCCGCGCTGCTGAATTCCGCTCAGAAGGTCATGCTGTTCTGCGGCGCCGGCTGCCGCGGCGCGCACGACGAGGTGATGACGCTGGCCGGCAAGCTGGCCGCGCCGGTCGGCCACTCCCTGGGCGGCAAGGAGTGGATCCAGTACGACAACCCCTATGACGTGGGCATGAGCGGCCTGCTCGGCTACGGGGCCTGCTACGACGCCATGTGGAGCGCCGACCGGGTCGTGCTGCTCGGCACGGACTTCCCCTACGACAACTACCTGCCGCAGGCGCGCACCGTCCAGGTGGACATCGCCCCCGCCCAGCTCGGCCGGCGTACCGCCCTTGACCTGGCGGTGCACGGCGACGTGAAGGAGACCATCCGGGCCGTGCTGCCGATGCTCAGGCAGCACGACGACCGGTCGTTCCTGGACAGGATGCTGCGCGAGCACGCCCGCGGGCTGGAGAGGGTCGTCGAGGCGTACACCGCGAACATCGAACAGCACAGGCCGATCCACCCCGAGTACGCTGCGGCGGTCCTGGACGAGGTGTCCGGCGAGGACACGGTGTTCACCGTGGACACCGGCATGTGCAACGTGTGGGCCGCGCGCTACCTCACCCCGAACGGCAGGCGGCGGGTCATCGGCTCGTTCCGGCACGGCAGCATGGCGTGCGCCCTGCCGCAGGCGATCGGTGCACAGCTCGCCTTCCCGGGCCGGCAGGTCGTGTCGGTGTCCGGTGACGGCGGGCTCGCCATGCTCATGGGGGACCTGCTCACCCTCGCCGCCCGCGACATCCCCGTCAAGGTGGTGCTGTTCAACAACGCCTCGCTCGGTATGGTGAAGCTGGAGATGCTGGTGGACGGCCTGCCGGACCACGGCACGGACCATCCGCCTGTGGACTTTTCCGCCATCGCGTCCGCGTGCGGGATCCACGCCCTCCGCGTCACGGACCCCGCCGACGTGCGCAAGGCACTCGCCGAGGCGTTCGGGCACCCGGGTCCGGCGCTGGTGGATCTCGTCACCGATGCCAACGCGCTGTCCATCCCGCCGAAGATCACCGGCGAGATGGTGCGCGGCTTCGCCCTCGCGGCCAGCAAGACCGTGCTGAACGGCGGCGTCGGCAAGATGGCCGGCATGGCCCGCAGCAACCTGCGCAACATCCGCCACCCCTGACCGCCGGGGCGGGAAGCGGGCATCCCCGGCCGGCGGGGGCGATGTGATGTGCCGAACGGGTGGGTGGTTCCCGTCCCGGCAGGTGCCGGCGGCCGGCGAGACTGCGGGTATGGGTTTCGTGAACGATCCGGACACGATCCGGCGGGTGCTCACCGGGACGAGCACGTGGGCGGTCGTCGGCCTCGGCGGCAACCCGGCGCGGGCGGCCTACGGCGTGGCCGCGTTCCTGCAGGCGCAGGGAAAGCGGATCGTGCCCGTGCACCCGGCCGCCGCGACCGTGCACGGCGAGCCGGGTTACCGGTCCCTCAGCGAGATCCCGTTCCCTGTCGACGTGGTCGACGTGTTCCGCCGCTCCTCGGCCGCGGGCGCCTTCGCCGACGAGGCGGTCGCCATCGGCGCCCGCGCCGTGTGGTTCCAGCTCGGTGTCGTCGACGACGATGCCGCGGCACGGGTGCGGGCCGCGGGCCTTGACATGGTCATGGACACCTGCCCGAAGATCGAGTGGCCCCGGCTCATCGGGTAACCGGCGGAGCGGGACCACCCATCACCTTCACAGGCTGGGCGCAGCACTGCGTCGCCGCCGTCCCGTAGGGCCCTGCTCGCGGCTCCTACCGGCGGCGGTAAGCGTCGGAGCGATGCTGAATGTCCTGCACGATGACTGCGCGCTTTGATTCGTCGATCCGGTACAGAACGCGCCACTGGGTACCGAGGCGGGCGCTGTGGAGCCCGGCCAGGGTGCCCCGCAGCGGCTTGCCGATCCGGTACGGCGCCTCCAGGAGCGGTCCCGTAATGAACTCGACAGCCGCGGCGGCCACATCTTCTGGGAGCAGTTCCGTGATCGCCCGCCGGGCCGGGCGGGTCATCCCGAGCTCATACGGCTGGACGCTCACCGCCGACGCTCAGCCAGCAGCGCGCGCGCTGCTTCAACCCCGTACACCACGTCGCCTGCCTGCTCGGACTCGCGGGCTTCGGCCAGGCTCCTCAGCGCGGCCGGGTCGGCGAGAATCTCGGCGGTCTCACGCATCGACAGGTATTCCTCGATCGCGACCAGGACCGTCTGCTGCACGCTGCGATGCTCAATCTCGGCCACCTGCTTGAGCTGGTCCTCAATCTCAGGTGGCAGGCGAAGTGTCATAGCCATACCGTTATGGTATCACAATGGTGCCCACCTGGCCCATAAATACGCCGTACAAGCGGACGGCCGCGGCGCCGCGCAGCGCGAGCGCCCGCCGGATCGCCTGGTTTGACCGGCGGGTACATCACCGGCTGTTCCGGTGTCCCGTCAGCCGGGCCAGGACGGCGGGCGCTTCTCCAGGAACGCGGTCATGCCCTCCTGGGCCTCCGGCGTCTGGCTGGTCGCGGCCATGACCTCCATGGCATAGGCGTAGGCGTCACGCTCGGGCCGGTCGAGCTGGGCGTACAGGGCCTGCTTGCCGATCGCCTTGCTGCGCGGGCTGCCGTGGGTGGCCCGCTCCAGCAGTTCCTGCGTTGCCTTCTCCAGCTCCCCGTCGGGGACGACGCGGTTGACGAGCCCCCACTCGCAGGCGGTGCGGGCGTCGATCACGTCACCGGTCAGCGCCATCTCCATCGCCCGCTTGCGGCCGATGTTCCGGGCCACCGGGACGAGCGGGGTGTGGCAGAACCAGCCGCCCTTGCCGCCGGGGGTGGCGAACCCCGCGCTCTCCGCGGCCACCGCGAGGTCACAGCTCGCCACGAGCTGGCACCCGGCGGCGGTGGCAAGGCCATGGACCCGCGCGATCACGACCTGCGGCACCGACTCGATGGCCTGCATCAGCTCGGTGCAGGTGGCCAGCAGCGACCGGACGCTGGCATAGCTGGCGCCCGCCACGTCGGCGAAGTCGTGGCCCGCGGAGAACACTGGCCCGTTCCCCGCGAGCGTGATCCCGAGCGCGTCGGTCGCCGCCGTCTCCCGGAACGCAGCGAGCAACTCCCGCATGTGGTCGAGGGACAGCGCGTTGCGCCGCTTCGGCCTGTTCATGGTGATCGTGACGTAGCGGCCCTCACGGGCCACAAGCACGTTCTCATACTCCATACGGGCACGCTATGCCGCGCTCATACGGAAGGCAACGACGATCAGGACCTGGCGCGGAGCGTGATGACCCGGGTGTAGATCTCGGAGTCCTTGCTGGTGTCGGCCGCGCTGCCTCTGGCAGCGCGGACCGGCGCGGGCAGTTCCGGCGGTACGGGCAGGCCCCTATGCCTCTTGAAGCATTAGGCCGCGAGTCATGGCGGCGACTGCCGGAACCGCAGCGTCAAAAGCGTCCCGCATTGCCGCGGCGGCCGTGGCCTGGGCCACCCACGGGTTATCGGTGTCGATGGTCATCGAAACCTCGACATGCACTCCTGAATCGGATCGGTACGTGCTCACGGAGGGGTCAATGACGCGGGTGTCCAAGTCGTCAATCACGGTCGCGATTAGCTCGGTAAGCTCATCATCCGTAAAGGGACGCGGCGGGGCAAGCAATGCTCTTGCGTCTATAGTCAGCATCACTTATTGTCCTTCCGCTGTGTTGAGCATTGGCTGATCATCCAGGCCACTTTGTTCTTGAAGTGGTTGCTCAGCCGTGGCGTCTTGTGCATCGTTGTCTGGTGTCGGCCACAGCCACAACGCATCACGTAGTAGCCCCTGCTCGTCTCCCTGGCCACCGTCCAACCATGTGATGCGACCTCTCTGATGCCGCCTCACGTTCCGCCTTCTGCCCGCTCACGGCGGAGAGCCTACTCCTGCTACCACAGGGTATCTCCAGACGACGATCAGGGCCGTTGCATCATCGCGCTGCGGGCAGGGTCACGATCCGGGTGTAGATTTCGGAGTCTTTGCTGCCGTTGACCGCGCTGCCCCAGCTCAGGGCGAGGCGGGTGCCGGGACCGCCGGGCAGGACCGCGATGCCGAACGTGTCGCCGGGCCAGATCTTGCTGTTGCCGTAGGCGGGGGAGACCCTGACCGCCGGGCCGAGCCAGCCGTGGCCGGCCGAGTAGGGCCGCAGCCAGGTGGCGTATCCCCGGGGCGAGGCGCCGGTCTGCCACGTCACGTAGGCGATCCCCGGGCCTCCCCCGCCACCTCCACGTTGTGCATCGCGTTGCCGTGGTCCGGGGTGACCCGCACCGGGGAGGACCAGTGGCGGCCGCCGTCGGCGGAGCAGGAGAGCCAGCCGATGTCGCCGCCGGAGGTCTGGGTGTCCCAGGTGACGTACAGGTGGCCGGCGGCGTCCCGGCTGATGTCCCCGCTGATCCGCCACTCCCGCAGGGAGAGTGAGCCCCTGGGCGGCCACAGTTCCAGCGGGTGCGCCGGCCAGGTGGTGCCGTCCGGCGAGGAGGTGAAGTCCTCGTGGCCGGGGTGCAGCTTGTACGTGCCAGGGCTGACCGGGTGGTCGATGTAGAGCACGTCGACGCGGCCGTGTACCGGCCGCCGTCGGTGGAGCGGGCAAAGCCGATGCCGCCGCAGCCGATCCACGACTGGTACACGTACCCGGGCGGAGCGGTAGCCTCCCCGACCTCGGCGTTCTGCCCGGAGCAGCCCCGGCTTGCCTCCCTCACCGGGCTCATCCGGGCGCGTGCCCACGCCTGCGCGACGGCGGTCGCCGGGTCCCGCGCGCGGGGCGGCGCGGCGGGCCGCCTGCTCGCCGGTGACGCGTGCCGGGTCCCGGCCGGCGCGGGCGAGCCGGTGCAGCCTGCGGTGGCGCAGGCTGCTGCCACCGCTATCAGGAACCCGGGGAGCCGCGCCGTGCGCCGCTGGATGCGGCCGCCGCCCTTCACCCGCCCACCTCCGTCACCGCCACCCGGGACGGGGTGGTGTCACCATATGCCGCACTGCTGTCGCCGGCCCGCCAATACGCGCCAACGGCACCACCGCGTGCAACACGCTCCGGACCGTATCATGTCCGGTCAGCGGTGATGGACGAGAAGAGCGGTGCGGTCATGGGCATCGAGCACATCAATGAGAGGGCCGCACCTGGAGAGGGCCGCACCTGGAGGGGGCCGCGCCGGGAGCCGGCCGTACCGCAGGAGGGCCGGCCGTACCGGGAGGGCCGCTGACCGGTCCGGCGGCAGGCTTTCAGCCCCGGAGGAGGGCCGGCCGCACGGGAGGCTGGGAAAGCCGCGCGAGGAGCGGGGTAAGCCCCCGCACGAGGAGCGGGGTAAGCCCCCCGCGCGGAAGCGGGGAATGCCGGCTCAGGGATGGATGAGCGTCATGGCGTGCTCGCGGGCCGGCCCGCTGAGGGCGCGGTTGAGCTGGTCGAACAGCTCGCCGGCGGTGACCCCGTTCCAGCCCGGCGGCAGGAGCGACAGGGGCAGCCCGGGGTCGAGGTAGGGCAGCCGCCGCCACTGCGTGAGCATCGGGACATACTCGCTGAACGCGTCGCGGGCGCTCGTCCCGCCGGCGATGGCCCGTTCGAGGACCGGACGGTACCGGCGAATGAAGCCGTCGTACAAGGCGGCGAGCTCGTCGAGGTCCCACCAGGCCCGGATCTTCGAGCGCAGGTCCCCGAACCCGAGGTGATCGCCGGTGAACATGTCCACATACGGCGACAGCCCGCGGCGCTGGAGAGTGTCCCGTGCCTCCCTCTCGATGGTGCCCGGTGCGATCCACACGCCGGACGCCACGATCCCGAAACCGAGCCGCGTCAGGCTGGTGCGCAGCGCGTGCCGCTTGTCGCGTTCGGTTTCGGGGACCGAGAAGACCACCACGAGCCAGCCGTCCTCCACGGCTGCCCGGCTGCGCTGGAAGATCCGGCGGTCGCTCTCGGCGAGCATCTTGAGCGCGCTGCCGGACAGCGCGTACCCGGCAACGCCGCCGTGCCGTTCGCTCTCCAGGACCCCGCGCCGCTTGAGGCGGGAAACCGACGACCGCACTGCGGGGCTGTCGACACCGAGGTCCGCCATCAGAGCGATCACCGACGCCACCGACAGCCAGTTCCGCTCGGCGCGCGCGTACAAGCCGAAGATCGTGACGATCAGCTGCCTGGGCTGCGCCTCACGGCTGCCCGCATCCTCTGCTGGCTGTGTGTGCGCCGTCATGGAGACACCATAGAACCGGTGTCCCGCGCAGGCGGGTACCCCGGACCCCGCTCCGCCGGTTATATCGCAATATCTTGACGAACGTCATCTTAAAAACATATTTGTGGAGGCGGTCTCAGTCCTGTGCGGGAAGGGCGGCCATGACATCGTCGTCGGAGAACTGTCGCCCTCGGCACATCGCGACACCTTCTGCCGGGACCATCTGCCGCCGCCGCGCACCTGGCCTGAATTCGAGTTCACCTTGCCCGAGCTGCGCTACCCGGCGCGGCTGAACTGCGCCGCGGCGCTGCTGGACGGCACGGTGCGCCGGCTGGGCGCCGGCCGGACCTGCCTGATCGCCGGCGGCGAGCGCTGGACCTACGGTGACCTGCTGCACCGCCCGACCCAGGTGGCGCAGGTGCTCACCGGCGATCTGGGGCTGGTTCCCGGTCAGCGGGTACTGCTGCGCGGCCCCAGCAACCCCTGGCTGGTGGCGTGCTGGCTCGGCGTGCTGAAGGCGGGCGGCGTGGTTGTCACCACGATGCCGCTGCTGCGCAGCGCGGAACTGCGCACGCTGATCGGCCTGACCAGGCCGGCCGTTGCGCGCTGTGATCACCGGATCGCCCATGAGCTGGCCGAGGCCTCCGGTGACGTGACGGCCGTGCTGTACGGCGGCCCGGGAAGCGCGGACCTGGTGTCCCGGGCGGCGGCCAGGCCCGGGGAGTCCAGATGGAGACGGCGGACCCGGAGGAGCTGACCGCCGCGACCCGCGACCACGGCGCGAGCATTCTGTTCACCGCGCCGACCGCGTACCGGGCGCTGCTGCGGTCGGGCGGGGCAGGGCTGCTCCGCCGGCTGCGGCGGTGCGTGTCCGCGGGCGGGCCCCTGCCCGCTCCGGTGTGGCAGGAGGCGCAGGCGCAGGCCGGGGTGCGGGTCATCGACGGGATCGGCTCGACCGAGATGATGCACATATTCATCTCCGCCGCGGACGCCGACATCCGGCCCGGTGCCACTGGCCGCGCGGTGCCCGGGTACCGCGCGGCGGTCCTGGACGAGGCCGGGTACCCGGTGCCCGACGGCACGCCCGGCCGGCTCGCGGTGATCGGCCCCACCGGGTGCCGGTACCTCGCGGACCCCCGCCAGGAGCAGTACGTGCAGCACGGCTGGAACATCACCGGCGACACGTACGTGCGCGACCGCGAGGCTATTTCTGGTACCAGGCCCGCCCGCCAGGGCCCCCGCCGGCTACCGCTATCCGCATGGGAACCTCCGCCGTCGGTGCGGTGACGTTTTACCGCGTATATTTGACGTACGTCAAATTAATAACATACGATGCCGTGCGGCCCTGCGGGCAGCCCGTGCGGCCATACGGGCACCCAGGTGGCAGGCCGGGAACCTTACCCTCGGCATGAGAGCAGCCTGCGGGGCCGCAAGGCCCCGCAGGCCGCGAGGACACGCACGGGGGGACCTGGCAGGGCCTGCGGAGGCCTGCAAGGTTCTGCAGGAGCTGCGGCAAGGGACCCGCAGGGAAGGACGGCACCCGGATGAGCATCACCCTTACCGACGCCCGCCGGCTCGATGAGCAGGACCCGCTGAAGGCGTTCAGGGAACGCTTCGTCCCCCCCGGCGACGACGGCATCGTCGCCTACCTGGACGGCAACTCGCTGGGCCGGCCCCCGAAGGCGACACTGCGGCGCCTGGAGTCCCTGGTCCGCGACGAGTGGGGCACCCGGCTGATCCGGTGCTGGGACGAGCAGTGGATGACGCTGCCGGAACGCATCGGCGACCAGCTCGGCGAGGTCGCGCTCGGCGCCGCCCCCGGCCAGGTGATCGTCGCCGACTCCACCAGCGTCTGCCTCTACAAGCTGCTCCGCGCCGCCGTGGCGATGCGCCCCGGACGCGGCGAGATCATTACCGACCGGCACAACTTTCCCACCGACCGGCATATCGTGCAGGGCGTCGCCAGCGAGCTCGGCCTGACCGTGCGGTGGCTGGAGGGAAACCCGGATGGCGGCGTCACCGCCCGGGAACTGGCCGCTGCGCTGAGCGGGCAGACCGCGGTGGTCACCCTCTCGCACGTCGCGTACCGGTCCGCGTACCTCGCCGACATGGCCGCCCTCACCGCGCTCGCCCATGAGCAGGGGGCGCTGGTGGTGTGGGACCTGTGCCACAGCGTGGGCGCGGTCCCCGTCTGCCTGGACGCCTCGGGGGCCGACTTCGCGGCCGGCTGCACGTACAAGTACCTCAACGCCGGCCCGGGCGCCCCCGCCTTCCTGTACGTGCGCGAGGACCACCAGGATGCGTTCCGCCAGCCGGTGCAGGGCTGGATGGGCAGCGCCGAGCCGTTTGCCATGGACCAGCCGTACCGCCCGGCGAGCGGGGTGCGCCGGGCGCTGTCGGGTACACCGCCGGTCACCGGGATGGCCGCCCTCGAAGAGGGCGTGCGGCTGGTCGCCGAAGCCGGGATCGGCCGTATCCGCGCCAAGGGCATGGCCCTGACCGAGATGGCCGCCGAGATCGCCGAGGACTGGCTGGTGCCGCTCGGCATGCGCATCGCGTCCCCGCGTGATCCGAAGCAGCGTGGCAGCCACGTCACGCTGGCCCGCGCCGACGCCGGGGAGCTGTCCCGCAGGCTGATCGGCGCCGGGGTGATCATCGACTTCCGCCCGCCGGACGGTATCCGGATCGGGCTGTCGCCGCTGAGCACCGGTTACGCCGAGCTCTGGCAGGCGATGGCCGTCATGCGGGATGCCGCCGCGGCGGGCGGCCGGTGAAGGGAGGCGGCACAATGACCTCCGCGCCCGGCCTGCGCCGCATCGAGCAGGGCGTGCACCGCGACCTCGCCGGCCAGCTCACCTACGGCGGCTACCTGCAGCTCGATAAGCTGCTCAGCGCCCAGCAGCCGCGCAGCGTGCCCCCGCACCACGACGAGCTCCTCTTCATCATCCAGCACCAGACCTCGGAGCTGTGGATGAAGCTGCTCATCCACGAGCTGTCCGCGGCGATGCGGCACATCGCGGCCGACGAGCTGGCGCCCGCACTGAAGCTGCTGGCCCGCGTCAAGCACATCCAGCGCCAGCTCTTCGAGCAGTGGGCGGTGCTGGAAACCCTCACCCCGATCGAGTACGCGGAGTTCCGCCGCTTCCTCGGGCACGCCTCCGGGTTCCAGTCGGTGCAGTACCGGCTGGTGGAGTTCATGCTGGGCAACAAGAACGCCGGGATGCTGGAGGTGTTCAGCCATGACCCGAAGGCCCGGCAGCGGCTGGCCGGCGCGCTGGGCACCCCGAGCCTGTACGACGAGTTCCTGCGCTACCTGGCCCGCCACGGTCATGCCGTGCCCGCCAGGGTGCTGGAGCGGGACGTGTCGCAGCCGTACGTGCCGGACCCTGAGCTGGTGCCGGTGCTCCGGCGTGTCTACCTGAACCGGGATGCCTACTGGCCGGAGTACGAGACCTGCGAGGAGCTGGTGGACATCGAGGAGAGCTTCCAGCTCTGGCGGTTCCGCCACCTGAAGACCGTCGAGCGGATCATCGGGTTCAAGCGCGGCACCGGCGGGTCCAGCGGCGTCGGCTTCCTCAGGCAGGCCCTGGAGCTGACGTTCTTCCCCGAGATCCTGCAGGTCCGTACCGAGATCGGCGCGGAGGACGTGGCGGGTGCGGAGGGCGGGGGAAGCGCAGAGGCCACCGGGCCGTGAGCGTCCCGCCGGTCACCGGGGCGAAGCCGTTCCTGCCCGCGTGCGCGCTGGCGGGCGGAACGCCGCGAACGGGTTCGTGACCACCAGGGCCCGGGCCGCGAAACGGTAGACGGTGGCAGGCCGGCCGCCGGCCGCGGCGGGCTGGACGGTCGCCGGCGTGGCCTCGATGACGCCCCGCCTGGTCAGGATGCGCTGCAGGTTCGTCGCCGACACCGGATGGCCGAGCGCGGCGGCATAGACATCCCTGAGCTGAGCGATCGTGAACTCCTCCGGCGCGAGGGCGAAGCCGATGTTCGTGTAGGACAACTTGGCCCGCAGCCGCTCCCGTGCCGAGCCGATGATCGACCCGTGGTCGAACGCGGCCGGCGGGAGAGCGTCCACCGCGTGCCACGCCGTGTCGGGCGGGATGCGCGGCTCCACGTCGGCCGCCGCCAGCGCGAGGTAGGCCGTGGCGAGGACACGGAATCTGGGGTCCCGCCCGGGATCGCTGCGGGTCTCCAGTTGCTCGAGGTGCGCGATGGCGGTCACGTCCACCTTCGCGGCCAGGTGCCGGCTCACGGACGCCCCGAGCCGCTCGCCCGCGCCGAGCGGGCCGCACGGCAGCGACCACCGGCCCTCGAACGGCGGGGCGGCGCGCTGCCACAGCAGGACGTTCAGTCGGCCGTCGCGGACCTTGAACACCACGGCGAGCACCTCGTGCCGGAACAGGACAGGTACCTCACGGCGGAACGGGGCGGGTGCCCCGTGCGGGGACGGGGCGGGCACCTCGGCGTGATTGGCGGGCACCCCAGCATGGTACTCTGGGCTCTACTTGTTTTCGACTATAAGACGAAAACAGGGAAAACCCTGGCGCTGACGGTGATGACGGTAACGCCAGGTGCATGCGGGCGGGAGCTCATGTGCACGCGGATAGGAGCAGCCGATGACGACCACCGCGGATACGAAGGTCACGGAGGGCGCCCGTGGCGCCGGGCAGGCCGGTGCCGGGCAGGCGCCGGAGGACACGGGGCCCGGATGGGCAGCGGAGGTCCGCCGTCTCGCCGCCGAGCGCGATGCCGTGATCCTCGCCCACAACTACCAGGAACCGCAGATCCAGGATGTCGCTGATCACGTCGGCGACTCGCTCGCCCTGTCCCGGCTCGCCGCCGCGTCCACGGCCCGCACGATCGTGTTCGCCGGGGTGTACTTCATGGCCGAGACGGCGAAGATCCTCGCTCCCGAACGGACGGTGCTGATACCGGACAGCAGGGCAGGCTGCTCGCTGGCGGACTCCATCACCGCGGAGCAGGTGCGGGCATGGAAGGCCGAGCATCCCGGTGCCGCCGTCGTCGCCTACGTCAACACCAGCGCCGAGGTCAAGGCCGAGGCCGACGTCTGCTGCACCTCGGCCAACGCCGTGGCGATCACCGAATCGATCCCGCGCGAGCGGGAGATCCTGTTCCTGCCCGACCAGTTCCTCGGCGCGCACGTGCGCCGCGTCACCGGCCGTGACAACATTCACGTCTGGCTCGGCGAATGCCACGTGCACGCCGCGATCAGCCCGGATGACCTGCGCCGCAAGGCGGAGGCCGAGCCTGACGCCGAGCTGTTCGTCCATCCGGAATGCGGGTGTTCCACGCCCGTCCTCTGGCAGGCGGGCACGGGTGACCTGCCGGCAGGGCGGACCAGGGTGCTGTCCACGGGTGGCATGCTGAAGGCGGCCCGCGCCACCACCGCGCCCGCCGTGCTCGTGGCCACCGAGACCGGCATGCTGCACCAGTTGCGCCAGGCCAACCCCGCGGTGCGCTGGGAGCCCGTCAACTCCGGCGCCGTCTGCCGGTACATGAAGATGACGACCCCCGGGGCCCTGCTGCGCTGCCTGCGCGACGGGGTGGAGGAGGTCCGCGTTCCCCCGGACGTGGCGTCCCGCGCCCGCCACGCGGTCGAGGCGATGGTCGCCGCCGGCACGCCGTCCCCGGTCGGCGAGTGACGCCCGCCGCTGCCAGGTTCCAGCGCCCCGGTTTCCAGCTACGCGACGCGAACGTCTACCAGTTCACGTTCCGTGAATAGCCCGGCACGGTGAGGGCCAGACCGGGCTGCCGGGTGGCCCGGGATCTCACCGCGGGTCACCCGGCGCCTTGAGCCGTTGCCGCTACCGTGCCGCGGGCAGGGTCACGACCCGCGCGTAGATCTCCGAGTCCTTGCTGCCGCCGACCGCGCTGCCCCAGCTCAGGGCGAGCCGGACGCCGGGGCCGCCGTGCAGGACCGCCAGGCCGAAGGTGTCACCCGGCCAGATCGAGTCGTTGCCGTACTGGGTGGAGACGCGGATCGCCGGGCCGAGCCAGCCGCGGCTGATCGAGTAGGGCCGCAGCCAGGTGGCGTATCCCTGGGGGGAGGCGTCGGTCTGCCAGGCCACGTAGGCGATCCCGGAACGGCCGCCGGCGACCTCCACGTCGTGCATGGCGTTGTCGTGGTCCGGGGTCACCCGGACCGGGCTGGACCACGTGCGTCCGCCGTCGGTGGAGTAGGACAGCCAGCCGATGTCGCCGCCGGAGGCCTGGGTGTCCCAGGTGACGTAGAGATGGCCGGCCGCGTCCCGGCTGATGTCCCCGTCGATCCACCAGGTCGGCAGTGCGATCGAGCCCTCGCCCGGCCAGAGTTCGAGCGGCTTCGCGGGCCAGGTGGTGCCATTGCGCGAGGAGGTGAAGTACTCGTGGCCTGGATGGATCTTGTACGTGCCGGCGTCGACGGAGTGGCCCCAGTCGAGCACGTCGACGCGGCCGTTGGGCTGAACGACGAGCGGGGCGCTGTAGCCGCCGTTGCGGGGGAACCCGGGAGCGAGCGAGATGATGGGCCCGAACGTCCTGCCACCGTCGGTGGACTTCTGGATGACGGCGTTCACGTCGCCGGCGGCGTAGGCGCAGCTACCTGTCGGGCTGCACAGGAACTTCATCTCGGCGGCCGACGGGCCGTAGTCCCAGGTGAGGTAGACGTCGCCATTGCGCCCGACGGCGATGAAGTCGCGGTCACCCCAGTTACCGTTCGCGGCGGGCTCGACCTGGGTGACCTGGGAGAAGCTCGCCCCGTGGTCGAAGGAGGCGGCCACGATCGGGTACATGTGCGCGCCGTTCTGGTGCATGTAGGCGGCGTAGACGGTCCCGTCCGGCGCGACCGCGATCGACGGGTCCCAGCTGAAGCCCGCTGAGTCCGGCATCGTGACCGGCGGGCTGAAGTGCAGGCCGCCATCGGCGGAGCGGGCGAAACCGATGCTGTTGCAGCCGATCCACAGTTCGTAGACGTACCCGGGCGGGGCGGTGGCCTCCTCGACCTCGGCGTTCTGCCCGGAGCACCCCTGGCTGACCTCCGTGACCGGGCTCATCCCGCCCGGCCCTCCGTGCTGAGCGGGCCGCGTTCCCGCGGTCGCGGGCAGCCCCGCGAGGCTGGCGGCCAGGGACGCCACCGACAGGCAGCCGAGAAGCTGCACGGCCCGCCACCGTATCCCGCGTCTGCCGCTGACCAGGGTTCTTTGTCTGGCGCGTAGCATGTTCCTCCACCTTCGTCAGTTGTGCCCGGTGTCTGTCAGATGCCAGCACAAAAAAACACAAACATACCGGGCAAAACATTAAGTTTCCGGGCGGTGTTGGTCAAGGAACAGCGCTGCCACCACGCCGGGAGATAGTCCCGCCGCGCCGGGGGAGCATACCGGGGGCATAGTGGAAACAGGCAGGTGTCCACGTACTCGCTACTCGGCGACGGGAGGCTGTGATGGCGGAGAAGGTTCGGGGAGTGATCGCCAGGGCCAAGGGGGCTCCCGTGGAAGTCACGACCGTGGTGGTGCCCGA